>SMVB01425195.1_pt1 | contig 14669 bp, 12 predicted proteins | sample 2456461 | NCBI WGS metagenome assembly SMVB01 (sample SAMN11095934, study PRJNA526329) | marine sediment metagenome | biome: Marine sediment; feature: Surficial sediment; material: Deep marine sediment; isolation source: Hadal surficial sediment | place: Pacific Ocean | collected 2014-05 | depth... | reverse complement strand
TACCAATGCCGGAACCGGCGGAGGATGAAGTGCTTGTTCGCGTCGAAGCGTCGCCCATTAATCCGTCGGACCTTGGCCTGCTGTTTGGCATGGCAGATATGACAACTGCCACTGTCGCCGGGGCTGGTAATGATGCCGTGGTAACGGCTGATGTGCCTGAGAATCTAATGAAAGCACTGGGTCCGCGGCTTGATCAATCCCTTGCCGTCGGCAATGAAGGAGCCGGTGTTGTTGTCAAGGCAGGATCATCCGAAATTGCCCAGGAACTCATGGGTAAGACCGTCGCTATATTGGGTGGCGCCATGTATGCCCAGTACCGCTGTATAAAGGCTAAGCAATGCCTGTTGATGCACGATGGCGTGACACCAGCAGAAGGCGCGTCCTGTTTTGTAAACCCGCTTACTGCGTTAGGCATGGTTGAAACCATGCGTCTTGAAGGACACACGGCACTGGTACACACGGCGGCCGCATCAAACCTGGGGCAGATGCTCAACAAGATATGTATGAAGGATGAAGTAGGCCTGGTCAATATTGTTCGCAAGCAGGAGAACGTCGATCTGCTGAAAGGTATTGGCGCCAAATATGTCTGTAATTCATCTCTGGATTCCTTTATTGACGATCTTGTCGATGCGCTGGTTGAAACTGGTGCGACACTTGCATTCGATGCAACCGGTGGCGGTAAGCTGGCAGGCCAGATTCTCACTGCCATGGAGATTGCAGCTAACAAAACTGCTAAGGAATATTCCCGTTATGGTTCTACCACTCATAAACAGGTATACATCTATGGTGGTCTTGACCGTTCTCCCACCACGTTCAACAGGGCATTCGGAATGGCCTGGGGAATTGGTGGCTGGTTGTTGACTCCATTCCTTACGAAAATTGGTCCTGAGGAAACAGAGAAACTTCGCCAGCGGGTCGCTGCAGAAGTGAACACCACATTTGCCAGCAGTTACACGTCCGAAGTTTCCCTGGCGGAGGCATTGACGCTTGAAGCCATCGCGATTTATGGTAAGCAGGCAACGGGTGAGAAATATCTGATTAACCCTAACAAAGGAATGTAGCTGCGAAGCTGGTTACGCGTGGGTCCGGTAATTTAATAGCTGGCCCACGTTATATCTTATCTCAGTGATGCTTCCAGTCCTCATCAAATATCAGAACGCCACTCGATAGAAGATCATCAACAAAGCTCGTTGAACTCGAGAGCCACTCATTGAGAACTTCATGGTTATGCTCGCCCCGGTGAGCCGCTGGCCCGCGGACGCCACTGGTGGCATCAGAAAATCGATAAGGTGATTGGGTGATGGGCCGGGTTCCACCCGCTCTATCGTCGATATCGATAATCGCACCCCTGGCCCTGATGGTGACCTGGTCCTGCATTTTCGCCGGGTCCCGGATTTCACCCCAGGCAATATTCATAGTTTTCATCGCTTCTTCAAGTTTGTCCCGGGTATCGAGTGTTCTCGCAAAAGCCTTCACTGCCTCGCGCCTTACTCGTATTTTCTCGGCAAGTTCCATATCTGGAGTCGATGGATCTTTCAAGCCAAGCTTTGTGGTGAGTAGTCGAAACAGCAACCGGAAATCATTTGAAATGAGCACTGGTCCAAAAGACATTTCCCAGATCTCATTTGGCAATGGCCCGGTGTCGGCGGAATCCTCCAGGTCGTAGTGCATCTGATCGTCCGTCGCGACGGTTGCATCTAGCATTGCGATATCTATGTGTTGTCCGACACCAGTTTTATCTCGCATGATGATGGCTGACAGAATACCAACGAGTCCGTGGAGAGAAGCATTTGTATCCGCGATCGACAGCGGCAGGTCGTGAAGTTTCACTTCACTGCGCTCGGTTGTCCGGTGAATCAACCCGGCTTCGGCGTGAATAACAGGTGCATAGGTTGCGCGTCTCGACTCTGGTCCGTTATGCCCGAACCCTGTGATCGATAGCATGACCAGCCTGGGGTTCACTGCTTTAAGCGAATCGTAACCAATTCCCAGGCGGGACATCACATCAGGCCGATAGTTTTCTATAAGAATGTCTGCCTCAATCACCAACTGGTTGACCAGCTCGACGGCACCTTCAGCGCGAAGGTCGATACAGATATTTCGCTTTCCTGCATTTTGTTGATGGAAATAGCCGGGGATATTCGCGATATCCTTACCCCAGTATCGTGTTACGTCGCCTTCCGGCGGCTCTATCTTGACAACATCGGCGCCCAGGTCGCAAAGCATCCTTGCCGCAAATGGTCCGGCCAGCACGCGCGAAAAATCCAGAACTTTCAGGCCTTCCAATGGATAACTCATGTCAACTCTTCCTCTATGCCGTACAATCATCGGGTTCGATTATGCATTAACTACAGTCAATGATGCACGGTTCTGGATGTTTTACCTGCGGCCAGCAATGATTAAGGTGTATCTCAGTACCGCAATGCACAATTAATCAGACGTTTGCTGGTCTCTACCGACTTGCTGAACAGGTGAATATCAATTTGGATTTCATCATAGCGGACAACGAGTTATCTATTAGGCTTGCCTTCTTTACCAGCCTGTTTGTCATTCTTGCGATCGCCGAGACTCGCTTTCCGCGCAGGTCTCTCAAAATACCCAGACTCCAGAGATGGACGAATAATTTGGGCTTGAGCTTTCTGAACTCGGTATTGGTGAAGCTGATATTTCCCTTCGCGGGAACGGGGTTAGCAGTAATGATGGCTGAAAAGCAGCTGGGGTTACTCAACCTGTTTCAACTGCCGATGATTGCGGCAACGCTCATCTACCTGGTGGTCTTCGATCTGGCGATTTACTTTCAACATCGATTGTTTCATTTTATCGGCCCCTTATGGCGTCTTCATCGCATGCACCATACCGATCTGGATTATGACCTGACGACTGGAAACAGGTTTCATCCAATGTCGATCGTACTTTCCCTGATAATCAAATTAATACTGGTTGTTGTCATGGGCCCACCCGTTGCCTCCGTGTTGGTTGCAGAAATACTTCTCAACCTCACCTCGATGTTCAACCACAGCAATGTGAATATTCCAGCGAGAATTGACCGAATACTGAGGTGGTTTGTTGTTACCCCTGACATGCACCGAATTCATCACTCCCAGAACTCTGTTGAGCACAATAGGAACTTTGGTTTTAATTTTCCCTGGTGGGATCGATTGTTCGGCACCTATCAGGAACAGCCTGCAATAGTGCATGAATCAATGGCGATCGGCATTGAGGGCTTTAATGAAAGCAGCTCAATCTGGTTGCATAAACTGCTTGTTCAGCCATTTACAGAACCTGATGAACAACAAGGTGAACCCTAGTGTCCCAGGGGAAAGCACTTATTGTCGGCGCTGGGATTGGCGGCCTGACCAGTTCTCTTTGTCTTGCCGGAAAAGGTTTTGATGTCCAGGTCTTTGAACAGACATCGAGCATAGAGGAGGTCGGTGCCGGACTTCAGCTAAGCTCGAATTGCAGCAGGGTATTGCACCACCTGGGTCTGGAATCTGCGATCAGGGAAAAAGCTTTCCTGCCCGAGGCCGCGGAGATTCGAGATTGGCAAACAGGCAGTCTCATATCCTCCACACCGCTGGGTGAATCAGCGATTCGAAATTATGGTTTCCCTTACTACCACATACATCGGGCCGATCTTCTTGGTGTATTGCTTGATTGTGCAAACAGCCATGAAAATATCGAGATACGCACTGGCTCAAGAGTAGAGGGTATAAGTGAATCCGTGAGTGGAGTCGTCCTTGTGTGCGATGGGCAGGAATATGAGGGAGATCTGCTTCTCGGTGCAGACGGTATTCACTCTGTCACTCGAAGCTATTTATTTGGTGAAGAAAATCCAGGTTTTACCGGCAATGTAGCCTGGCGTGGAGTGGTTCGCGCAGACAAGATTTCCGCTGGGCTGATTCAACCGGTCGCCGGGTTATGGTGGGGACCCGGGAAGCACTTCGTACATTATTATGTTTCTTCCGGCGAGCTTATTAACTGTGTCTGTGTTGTCGAGAAGGCCGGATGGGAGGTTGAATCCTGGTCGGAACGTGGAGATATCGATGAACTCAAACAGGATTTTGCAGGCTGGCATGATTCGATTTGTGCGTTGATTGATGCCATGGAGCCGGATGATTGTTTTAAGTGGGCGCTACATGATCGTGATCCCATGTCATCCTGGGGCAGGGGCAGGATCACACTATTAGGAGATGCCTGCCACCCGACTTTACCATTCCTGGCCCAGGGTGCCGCCATGGCGATAGAGGATGCAGCCGTATTGGCAGCCTGCCTGGAATCGCGAGGTGAAAATGGTGTTGATGAAGGGTTGCGTAAATATGCGTCCTTGCGAATGGAAAGGACGGCGCGCATTCAGCTGGCATCAAGAAGAAACTCCAAAATTTTCCATATGCATGGAGTTAAAGCCTGGGTAAGAAACCAGACTGCAAAAAAGGCAGCAGGCAATATTCTGGACTGGGTGTATCGTTATGATGCTCTGGTCCATAGTTAGATACTGCAACAGATAGAAGCCCCAATAATTTAGGGTATAGGATCGCGTTGCTATTAATGAGCCACGGCATCAGGAATTCCCCAGACCGGGAATAGGACCATCTCCCCCGACAAAGTGGGACACCTCCACTGAACCCTCGTGTAGTGTCACCCTAAAAATAACATCATTGGCCTGGTGAAAATCCAGCGTATCCTTCTCATTGAGACCAATGAGTTGCGCAACCATGACGCGGCCAATCATACCGTGTGAAACAATCGCAATATTGTTTCCTGAATTAGATTGAATATCATCGAGAAACGGAGCGGCACGCTCAATCATATCCGGGTAATTTTCACAATTAGGACCTCGATAGTTAAATCGGTCTGCCTGCAGTGAGTTCCATTCCTCGGCCCATTTCACTTGCACCTCAGAATACATATATCCACTCCAGTCCCCACAGTCCCACTCCATGATCCGGTCATCAAGATTCACCGGTAAATTGACATGGCGGTTAATGATGTCAGCCGTTTGCCTGGTGCGATCCAGTGGCGAAACAAAAAGTGAATCTATATTTTGAGTCGCGAGAAATCGCCCATTTACATCAGCCTGTTGCCTCCCTTTCTCACTTAGATCTGAGTTCCATTGCCCCTGCATCCTCTGAATGGCATTCCACTCGGTCTGCCCATGCCTGACAAAATACAACTGCTTCATCCACCACTCCTTATTTCGTAACCCCGCCATGAATCTATTTCACCAAATAGACAGGTCTGCACGTCTAAACCGTATAGAATAACCATTGGCAGTATCGATTTACTAATCTCAGACAATATGTTCTCCAACAAATTAATCTCCTCGCTCCGGAACAATGCAGTGATCGTGAGCCTCTGCCTCACTTTTGCAGGTTGTGCTACAAAACAACAGTCATTGACGACTGAATCCCAGAGCCGGGCTCCCATCGACTTCACCGGTTCCTGGGAGCTCGACTATGAACTCAGTGAAAATCCCAATGATAAACTGAGGTATCTGTACGAGATCACCAGAAGCCAGATCCAACAGCAACTGGCATCCAGAAGGGACCAGGCGAGAAGCGGTGTGCAGTCACCCATCATGGCCAATGCGGCTGCAATCAATGCTCTTCAGGGTGTCATCGGCCTGGGTAGACTGACCGAGAAGATCGCAAAGTCTACTGTATTGACCATTGAGCAATCACCCGTCGATATCGTTGTGCAGCGTGGAGACGACTTCGCCCTGACATGTGATTTCCTTGCAGAAGATCAAAGCCAGAGTGTCCTCGGCAAAGAATATTGTGGCTGGCAGAACAAGCAGCTCGTTTTTCAGGTCGCCCTCCCCGAAGGGCTAACGGTTACACACAGGCTTGTACTTTCAGAAAATGGTAAGCGACTGAATATTGCGACCACCTTAAGTTCCAGCGAATTAGGTCAGGCGTTCTCGCTCAACCGGGTTTATATGCCGTTTGAACCGGGTCAGGGTATGTACGATTGTGAATATACTCTGGCGAAGAAAAGGGTATGTAAACTGAGAACCATAGAAGAGCCATGAAGTTTAGATTATTTTCTGCAAACTTTTGGCTGATTCTTATCGTTTCTTGTGCTTCCACGACCCCTCCGGTTGCGCCTGAGCAACCTCGAACCGTGCCGCTTATCATCGCCGTTGCTGAGAAAGATCCTGCCCTTAACGTCAGTATTGTTGTCTTCGCCAAGGGGCAGGGTAATCCGGCTCTTCGTTCAGCAGAAGCTGATTATCTCCCCTCTGTTTTGCGGGAAACGTTGGTTGAATCAGGGCACTGGGGTGCGGTCAGGGTTGTCCCGCGAATTGACCCCACCGCCGAGGTCCTTGTCACTGCAGAGATCCGTTCCTCCAATGGCGTTGATCTGATGTTGTACGTGCGGGCCAGGGATAGCACTGGAAGAATCTGGATCGACAAAGACTATACTGATTGGGCAACAGATCATGGTTACGACTTCAGTGAAGAGATTCTAAAAGAACCCTTTGTTGATCTCTTCAATCTTGTCGCCAACGATATGTTGAAGGTTCGGGAGACTCTTGTTGATCAGGAGTTAGCAAGAATACTAGACACTGCCATGTTGCGTTACGCGGTAGCCCTGTCACCGGAAGTCTTCAACCGATACCTTATAAAAAATGAGGATGGAACCATCGAAGTCTCAGGTTTGCCGGCGAGGACAGATCCTATGTACTCCCGTGCACGGAAAATCAGGGAAAGTGAATATAAATTCATCGATATAGTCGATGAACAATACGAGAATTTTTATCTGAAGATGCGTGAGACCTACAGCTACTGGCGCCGCTATAGCTATGAGCTGACAGAGTACAACGAGAAGATTGAACAGTCAGGCGCTAAACGTAAAAGATCCCGTGAAAGTGTCTGGGTCGCCATGGAGGACGTTTACCGGACTTACAAGGAGTCCAAAATGAATGAGGATGCGCTCCGGGAACTGGCGTCTTCTTTTGATTCTGAGATCACCCCCATCGTCACCGAGCTTGAGGGAACGGTAGTCGAACTCAATGGCACCCTCGAGGCACAATACGAGGCATGGCGAACGCTGTTGCGCAAGATTTATCAAGTCGAAACAGGGATCTAATTTCCCAGGCTGTAGGGGGCTTTCAATCCTTCCTTTGCAGCAGTGAGTATCTCATTGCTCCCGTAGTCGGCATGCATTTTAATTACCTGATTGTAAGAGCGTACCGCCAGAGCGCGCTGATTTTGAAGATCACTAACCTGGGCCCGTGTTAATTCGAACCACGATCTGGCCCAGCTTGGGAAAGAGGATGATGAAGAAGACTGATCAATCATTTCAAATTCAGATACTGCCTTTTCGGCACTGCCGATGCGCAGATATGCCCTTGCGACCCAGAGTCTGGCGAGATAAACATCGACAATATCCCGGTTGTACTGATCCTTGCTTGAGATGAATTCATCGGCAGCCTGCAGCGCCTGTAAGTCGAGATCTCTTTCTAACAGCAACGAAATATGGCGAAGTGCAAATCGACGGTTTCGCGGATACGTATCAACCAGCTCTGTTAGCAGCGTCGTTGCCAACAGGCGGTCGTCATCGTCGCCGTCAATCAGCAGGTCGGCATACAGGTATTTCGCGACATCCTGGAAGTATTCACCCTTGTCGACTACTTCTTTCACATAGGGCAGGCTCTTGTCGGAATTTCCTGTGGGAATAAACCAGAAGAATCTGCTGAACGCTTTTACAAAGGGGGGTAGGTGGTCGGCGTAATAGTACGCTACACCAAGATGCATCTTCGCATCGATCAATTCCGGGTTTAGTGTCAGTGTTTTCTCGAGGTGCTCTATCGCCCGGGTACCGCTGGTGCCTGATCGATAGTAGTTCCCCCGCAGCGCGTGGAGGTATGTCAAGGCAAAGTAGGCCTGGCCACAGTGATAATAACCTCGGTAGTCTTCCGGGTCTGTCTTGATCCTGGCCTGGCACAGGTCCAGGGCCCTCGACGCATCTTCCTTAAATGTTTTGTCAAAAACCGTTTCATTGGTATCCCATGAAAGGCGGGTCGTCAGCGTGTTCAGACTGACAGTGTAGCCAACTCCATCTTCAGGAAAGGAGTGTTGCAGTTCATCACTCACTCGGCTGGCCGCCAGATATTCTCCGTTCAAACGGTAACTCGTCGCCTCCTGCTTCAGGTTTTTCATGGTCCGTAGTTCTTCTGCCGTTAACCCAAAAGAGCCTGGTAACCAGGCGAAGAGCAGCAATGCCAGGGTAAATCTTAGATTCAAACTACTTTGCCCATCCAGCTTCGTAGTTAGCGCTCATTCCCGGCCCTTTAACACGCAGATGCCTGATCTTCCATATACCCCCAATTTTTTCATAGTCTTCATGATATCGGGCGGCTTGCCACATGGCTTGATTGTCTTTAATAAAGGTAAAGGGACCAAAGAAATACCAGACCCCATTGGCGCTTGAACCGTTAATCTCAATGATCGGGTTCATGACCATATGCTGGGAATAGCTAATGCTTTCCTTGAACCCCTGGAACAACGATTTGATTTCCTGGTGACCTTCTGCCCTGCCGATGCCACGGCCTTCCCAGATCGCATTCTCAGTAAAGATCGAAACGATGCGTTCAGGATCATGGCCTGCATCACAAATTTCACAATACCGTGCCTTGAGCTGTTTGATCGACTCAAGATCCTCGAGTCGTGTGATTCGTGCTTCAAGATCTTCTAATTTCATCTCGTGCTCCTTGTTAGGATAGTTACCATCTCAGTGTATCTCTCACCCGGCTGTTCGTCATCCTCCCAATCTGTACCATGTATAATTACAACCATCTTCAATATCAAGATGTCACAGCAATGACCGGGGAATATATCAATATGGTTAAAGTCGCATTCATCGGCCTCGGCGTGATGGGATATCCCATGGCGGGTCACCTCAGTAAAGCGGGATTTGTGGTCTCTGCTTACAACCGAACAAACCAGAAAGCGGATGCGTGGCAGTCTGAGTTCGGTGGGTCGCTTTCCAGTACACCGGGAGAGGCTGCCGCAATCGCAGATATTGTACTGATGTGTGTGGGTAATGATGATGATGTGCGATCGGTCGTCTATGGCGACACGGGAATACTCAGTGGTCTGAAAAGAGAATCAATACTCGTTGACCACACCACCGCATCGCCAGATCTGGCGAAGGAACTGGCACAGGTGATAACTGAAAAAGGCTGTGGCTTTCTTGATGCACCCGTATCCGGTGGCCAGGCCGGTGCCGAGAATGGCGCATTAACCATCATGGTGGGTGGTGAACAGGCTACCTACGACAAGGCAGAGAAGGTCATGGAAGTTTACGCCAAATCGGTCCGCCTGATGGGCCCGGCCGGTAGCGGCCAACTCACCAAAGCTGTCAACCAGATATGTATTGCTGGAATCTTGCAGGGTCTATCCGAGGGAATGCACTTTGCGGAAAGGGCCGGGCTTGATTGTGATGCCGTGTTTGATGTTATTGCAAAAGGAGCGGCGCAATCCTGGCAGATGGAAAATCGCTCGGCAACCATGGCGGAAGGGAAGTTTGATTTTGGTTTTGCAGTCAACTGGATGCGAAAGGACCTGGATATTGCCCTGAGCACAGCAGATACAATCGGTGCTTCACTGCCCCAGACAGCCCTGGTCGATCAATTCTATTCTGAGGTACAGAGAATGGGCGGCGGCCGGTGGGATACATCAAGCCTGGTTAAAAGACTCAGGGCACCCGATGTAAAAACCTAGAAATTCAACATGAACCTGGCACCGGCAGGCTCGTTCCGGATGTAGGAGATCGAGCCTCCATGAGCAAGCATCACCTGTCGGCTAAGTGCGAGCCCCACGCCGCTACCCTCACGGCGGGTGGTATAGAAAGGCACAAATATTCTCGAAACGATCTCCTCGGCAATACCGGTTCCATTATCGGCGACCTCAATGGTAACGTGCCCCCTCTTGTTTAACCGTGCTGCCAGGGTGACTTTCCCATTGTCAGTCTCGGCAAGAGCATGTTCACTGTTCTGCAACAGGTTAATAAGGATCTGCTCAATCATTTGCCTGTCGGCGAAGACATCCAGCCCGGAAGGCTCCACATTGGTCATCAGCGCCAGGCCTTTCTCCAGCCAGCCAAGTGTAGCCATTCGGGTAACATCAGCGAACAGTTCGCTGATCTGGAAGCGGGTTTTATCTGGTGCGGGTAACCGGGTCAGCTGTCGATAACTTGAAACAAAATTCATAAGACCATCGGAGCGGCGTGCCACGGTGTTCACTGCATTTTTTACATCATCCAGTTCTTCCAGTATTTCTGTGTTATCCGTGAGTTTCGAACTGACATCATCAACAAGATCAACTGCGGTTTTAGCTAACGAGGCTACCGGGGTGATAGAATTCATAATCTCATGGGTAAGGACGCGAACAAGGTCTTGCCAGGCATTGAGTTGGACGCCATCTAGTTCAGTTTGGATATTATTCAGGCTGATGAGTCGTTCAGTCGATGAGGCAATCGTAATTTCACTGGCTGACAAGGTGAGTTGCTGTTCGAGATCGTCTGCCTGGAAAGTCACCAGGAGCTTCTCGCCGGGCTGTATATCCCTCACCTGCCGATAGAAATCATCACCAAACTGAACCAGGTCCGATTGACGGGTAACCTGTGCGAGTCCAAATAGTCTTCTGGCTGAGTTATTCCAGAGTGTGATCTGGTTATCTGAGTGAAGTGATATGAGCGGCACTGGCACATGCTCTAACAACGCCTTCAGATGCCTGAGCTCACTCTCCTGCTTTTTCCTGTCCTGGCGAAATCGATCAAGGATATTGGTGAAGGTATTGCCCAGCTCACTGAAACCTGCACCCTGTGCGGTAAATTGAAAGCGTTGCCCGAAATCGGCGTAGCGTACGGCGTCAAGAAAACGTGATAGCTCTTTGTTTGTTTTGGAAATAAATCGAAACACTTCAACTGTCAGGAGGCTGGCGATGGAAATGCTGAGCAGCGTCGCTGCGTGATAACCCGGTGTAATGATCAGAAAGCCGACAAATGCCAGGATGATTAAAATCAAGGTCAGGCGAAGCGCTAGCAATACACCGAATTTGTTAAAGCCCATGTTTCTCCATCCTTCGGTAAAGGGCGGCTCTCGTCAGTCCAAGTTCTTTCGCTGCATGGCTGATATTGTATCGATGTTGGCTAAGTGCCTGTTCAATTGCGCGTTTTTCCAGCTTGATAAGATTAAGTTCGGCATCACGGGATTCATCTATTGTGCTTTCATTTGTCGTAGCGGCGGTAAGTGGCTCGGCCAGCTGAAAATCAGCAGGCGTAAATACTTCGCCATCAGACAAGATGACAGCACGTTCAATGGCATGCCGTAACGCGCGAATATTGCCGGGCCATGGGTATTCTGTAATTGAATTCAGGGCCTCATCTGAATAGTGTTTGGGTGCTTTGCCATATTTTCGACAATAGTAATCCGCATAGTGCCTGGCGATCTGTGGGATATCATCCGGGCGATCTCTTAGTGGAGGCAGCTCAATCTCAACAGTATTCAAGCGAAACAACAAATCCTGCCTGAATACATTTTCATTCATGAGTTGGCTCTTGGGCAGATTGGTTGCCGAAACCACCCGGACATCAATATCGATTAGTTTAGTGGAGCCAACCAGGGAGATCTGCCTTTGCTCCAGAACCGAAAGCAATTTAGCCTGTAAATGCAGGGACAAATTGCCAACCTCATCGAGAAACAGGGTGCCGCCGTCAGCAGCCTGTAACCGCCCGACCTTGTCAGATGACGCATCTGTAAACGCACCTTTAATGTGCCCGAAAAGTTCAGACTCAAATAATGTCTCGGTGATGCTGCCAAGATCAACAGTCATGAAAATATTCCGGCTGCGATGCGATTGCAGATGCAGTGCACGTGCGATGAGCTCTTTACCAGTACCATTCTCGCCTAAGATCAACACGTTCGCATCAGTAGGTGCGGCCCTGGAAATCATTGAATGAACTGACTTCATGGCATCGGAGTCACCTAGCATAGGCTGGTCAGATGTCCTCGAGACTTCCATTAAGGCGCTGTTGGTTTCCCTTAGCTTCTTCGCCTCGGTGCGTGTCTGGCTGAGCTTGACGCTGGCCGATAACGTGGCAACGACCTTCTCGTTTTGCCACGGTTTGGAAATGAAGTCAGTCGCCCCGATCTTCATGGCCTCAACCGCCACATCCACGCCACCGTGAGCGGTAATCAGGACGACCACGGCATCAGGGTCTGCCTCAAGTATTTTCTTTAGCCAATAGAAACCTTCTGCACCACTGGACTTGCCGGGTCCAAAATTCATATCCAGCAGAAAAGCCGTATAGCTTGTTTCTGCCATCAGTTCGGGAATCTGGTGTGGGTCATTGCAGGTGTCGATCTGCCGGTAGTGTCGTTTTAACAAAAGCTTGCCAGCCGTCAAAATGTCTTCATCGTCATCAACAATCAGAATGATGCCATCTTCAATCGTCACTTGTTTGTCTCCTGTCCGTCTGTCCGATATCGTACACCCATTGAATGTCCGATATCGAACACCTGATGAATGTCCGATATCGAACACCTGATGTTCACAATCGAACATGAAAACTGTCCGATAATGAACATCATTTTAGAATTATTGTTAAAAAACAATGGATTAAGCGTTGGCATGGCAATTGCTTTAAACCAATCAACAGCAAACATCGTCCCAATAGAATGAAAGTGATTAATCCACCAGGAAGTTCGACCCGGCCTGTTTCAATCAACAGCTCTATCTCTGGTGCAGGGATGGACAGGGCGATAGAAAAGAAACTGCCCATCAAAAACATCGTCATTGCAGTCGGGGTTGTCGTTGTCATGTCGCTGATCGCCTGGTACCTGGTTGACCAGGGCAGCGGTCGTTCCCTGGTAATCAAGAACAACCGAATCGTCATCTCTAAAGTGACCAGTGGCGTATTCGAGGACTTCATACCTATCCGCGGCCGGGTTACTCCACTCAAGACGGTCTTCCTCGACATGATTGAAGGTGGTCAGATAGACCAGAAGCTGGTTGAAGATGGCGCCATGGTCGAGGTCGGGGACTTGCTGGTGGTGTTGAACAACATCTCCCTGCAACTTGATGTTACGCGAAATGAAGCAATAGTGACTGAACAACTCAACAACATGCGCACTATTGAGCTCCAGTTGGAACAGAACCGGCTGCAACACAAACGAAATCTGGTGGAGATCGCTTACCAGATCAAGCGATTGAACCGAAGAGTTGGTCGTCTCTCAGACCTGGATTTTGCAGGCGTTGTTATTAAAAGCCAGCTTGAAGATGCCATTGATGAGCTTGAATACTTTTCGAACCGTCAGGAAGTTACGCTTGAGAGCCAGGCGACCGATGCGCGTTTACAGGAAACCCAGCTCAAGTTTCTCCGGGTTTCGGGGGCTCATTTAGAGCGAAGCCTGGTCCTTGCTCGCAAAAACCTCGATGCACTCAACGTACGTGCACCTGTTACCGGGAAACTTTCCGGTTTTGATGTGGAAGTCGGCCAGAGCATCCAGCGTGGTGGGCGACTCGGCCAAATTGATGACCCGGACAGTTTTAAATTACGCGCCAGTATTGACGAATTCTATTTAAACCGGGTTGATATTGGGCAGGCGGCACGATTTGAAAAAGGTGGGGAGAGATATGAGCTCACCATCGGCAAAATCTACCCTCAGGTCAGCAATGGTCAGTTCGAGATAGATCTGCTGTTCAATGGTGAAGAGCCTAAAGGAATTCGCCGCGGGCAAACTCTGCAGGCGAAATTGACTCTGGGTGATTCCAGCAAAGCCACATTGATCCCCAACGGTGCGTTTTATCAGGACACGGGTGGCAACTGGATGTTTGTTGTCAGCGGTGATGGCAGTGAGGCTGTCAAGCGAACTGTCAGGCTGGGAAGAAGGAATTCCAGAAGTATAGAAGTCCTGGAAGGACTTGAAGTCGGCGAGGAAGTTGTCACCAGCCCCTACTCGAGTTTCAAGGAAATGGATCGTCTCAAATTAATTGAAGATTAAACCTAAAGGTAAGAAGGAATAAATCATGCTGAAGCTACACAATTTATCAAAAGTCTATCGTACAGATGAAGTTGAGACGGTTGCTCTTGATGCGGTCAATATTGAAATTGAGGCAGGCGAGTTTGTGGCCATAATGGGCCCCTCCGGTTGTGGCAAGTCGACGTTGCTCAATATTGTAGGCATGCTGGATTCTCCGAGTTCGGGTGAATACTTTTTTCTCGGTGAAGATGTTTCCGGGTACTCGGAATCCCAGTTAAGCAATATTCGAAAAATGAACATCGGTTTCATTTTCCAGTCGTTTAATCTCATTGATGAACTAACAGTTGCCGAGAACATAGAACTGGCTTTGCTTTACCACAATATCCCGGGCAAAGAGCGCAAGGATCGGGTTGCTGCCATCATGGACAAGATTGGTATAGCCCACCGCGCAAAACACATGCCGAGCCAGTTATCAGGCGGACAGCAGCAGCGTGTCGCTGTCGCCAGAGCGGTCGTCGGCAATCAGGGAATGATCCTTGCTGACGAGCCGACCGGCAACCTGGATCCCGACAACAAACAACGCGTCTTGAAGCTGCTGTTGGATCAGGTCGAACGCCACGCCGCCACGCTGGTCATGGTGACCCACGACCACGATTTACTTGCACCGTTCGACCGAGTGCTG
>SMVB01270895.1_pt1 | contig 14682 bp, 11 predicted proteins | sample 2456461 | NCBI WGS metagenome assembly SMVB01 (sample SAMN11095934, study PRJNA526329) | marine sediment metagenome | biome: Marine sediment; feature: Surficial sediment; material: Deep marine sediment; isolation source: Hadal surficial sediment | place: Pacific Ocean | collected 2014-05 | depth... | reverse complement strand
GGAAACGTGAAGGCGAACGTTTCCAGGCTCCAGAGGGACGCTGCCGCGACCACGATACTCTCGGCTATCCGGGTGAAATGAGTCCAACCGATGCGGTGTCTGCGGAGCGCGACGAGTATCAGCAAGATATAGGGGAGGCCGAAGCGAATGGGCCCGAGCGAAGGATAGCTGCCGATCGCGCCGTCGAGTCCGATGAAGTTTGCGATGAAGACCACACCGAGTGCCAAGGCGGCGTGTGCCCACGATACGCCGAGATGTCGTAGCAGAACATAGAACGTGGTGTACTGGGCGATGAGGAGCAGTAGTACGGTCGCACCAAGAGCGAAATAGGACATCGGCAGCGGCCATAGGGCGAGAGCGCCGGCCAGGAAGTAGATCGACAAGACACCGTAAGCGCACACCACGTCCGCGACCATTGTCGCGCCCTGCAGGACTTGGTGCGCTGGGCCGAGGAACCAGTTGGCGTGGTTCTGGTCGAAGTGGAAATGGGGATCGAAGAGCAGCCACGCGATGAAGCCGACTACACCGAGATCGATGAGCCTGAGCAGTCGAGGGTCTAGGGGATGCGTTACGAACTGGTTGGGACGGAAACGCGAATAGGTTTCGCGGAGCAGTACGAGTAGTCCGAATCCACCGACGATCAGGACGATTCTCGAAAGAGAAGGAGGCTCGGACAGTGCTAGAAGGGTCACGGCGACGAGGAGCAGCGCCAGACTGGTCGCGGGCCCGGGGCGGCTCGGAATCGACAGCCAGGAGAGCGGAGAAATGAGGCCTAGTATCGCTACGAGGCTCGGGGCGATACATCCGATCGCGCGAAGAGTTGATAACGTCGCGGGCGGTTCGGCGTCTGCCGCGACCCGCAGCAGCGCAGCGCTGATTGCCACTACTAGCGACTGGCTCAAGGCCAGTCCTCCGAGCCGAGTCCGTTGATCCCCAACGTCGCGCGCGAGAGCAATCACGGCCGCGCCTAGCGTAAGGAGCGGAACCAGCAGCCAGCCCACGACGAAGATCTGCCATTCGCGAGGCTCGTTGAAGGGGGTGCGGAGCCAGACCAGTAGCATGGCGAAACCAAACGCGTACGCGATCGAGAGCAGTCCACAGAACAGGGCCTCGGAAGGGGGCTCATCTCCTCGCCACCAGCGAGCCACGGCTCCGGGGACGGATTCTGCTGTCGAGTTCATGAGTGGTCTCGTGCGGATAGACCCATGGGTCTAGCGTGGATTATTTACGACGCCTAACGCAAGAAGGCCACTAAAGTGCTAGAATCAGGTTGTTAGAGCCGAATCCACGCACATAAAGAGGCCTTCTGCATGTCGAAGTCTACAACACAGTCTGTTTTTTCTCCCAATCTTTTTTCGAAGCCGATTCGGGTGGTCTTCGACGAGAGTCAGATGAGTTCGGATGGCGGGGGGTTGCTGCTCAAGGCCGTGGATGAGCAACTGGGGCTTATCCGATCCACAAACGGATGCTCGGACGGGACCCGATCCGCGGCGAACGCCTGGCTTCTCAGCCCACGATCTCTCGCATGGAGAATGGGGTCGGGCGGGCCGAGTTGTTCGAGATGGGCAAAGTGCTGCTGGAAACGGTCCCAGGCCGGCATCAACGCCGACTCGGCTGCAAAGCCAAGAAGATCATCCTCGACTTCGACCCGACGGACGATCGCACACATGGACAGCAGGAGTTCGGCTTCTACTACGGCTACTACTTCGATCTTTGGATCCAGCAGTGGCGCCGTCGCAACGCGACGGGGCCGTCATCGTCGTAAGGTATTGCGACGACTTCGTGGTGGGCTTTCAGAACGAAGGTGATGCAAGGAGGATGTGGACCGATCTCCGGGAACGCTTCGGAAAGTTTTGTTTGGCGCTGCACGAGGAGAAAACGCGCTTGATCGAGTTCGGGCGGATCCCCGCCCATCGACGCTCTCAATTGGGTCAACGTCGGCCTGAAACATTGGCGTTCTTGGGTTTTACGCACTCCTGCGGTTGGACACGGTACCGAGCGTTCATCGTGAAACGAAAGACGCAGCGTACACGGTTTATTCGGAAGCTAAAGGGATTGCGGATCCTGGAGAAACGACGACGACACTTTCCTCTGGCGCAGCAGCATCGATGGCCCCCGAGTGTGCTCCGTGGGCACTACGCCTACTATGGGCTTCCCTCGAATCATCCAGCGCTGCATGCATTCTATGAGGAAGTCAAACGCCTGTGGGATCGCGCTCTGCGAAGGCGGAGTCAGCGAGGCCTGACGTGGAGTCGGTTCAAACGGATCCCCGAACTCTTTCCCCTGCCCGAACCTCGGATCACTCAGTCTCGGGAAGCTCTCGCTCGTGGTCTTGGGCAACCTTCAAGAGGAGCCGAGTGCGGGAAATCCGCACGCTCGGATCTGTGAGGGCGAAAGCCGAATGACTGAGCTACTCGACCCTTCCCCGAAAGATAACGAGGCAATAATTATCCTGCATTCCGATCTCGACGACAAGTTCGTTCATCGGAATCCTCGACTCGGGGTCTGCCCGCGGCAGCATAGATGAGATAGCCTGCCGGTAATGGAGTCAAAGACTGAATTGCTGACTACCCAGGGCGGCGAGAAGTGCCCTGTTTGCGATGGCTCGACAACGCCGAGGGCTGAGCTGCCGGACTATCGTCTTTTTTGCTGCAGCCACTGCGGATGCTGGTCGAGCGATGCGTTATTTCGGGGCGCACAGACCTCCTTCGAAACATCGGACTATTTCGGCAACGCGGATCTCGACCGGGAAAAGTGGCAGGTGCTGCTCCAGCGGATGGAAAACGAGGAGAAGGAACTCAGCTCCGTCCTCGACGTCGGCTGCGGAACCGGAGCCTTTCTCGCCTACGTCGGAGCCGAACGACCTGATTGTCACCGAGAGGGGATCGAGATCGATCCCGAAAGGGCCCAGCAATCTCGCGAACGAAATCCCGACGCGCAGATCCATGGGGGCGATGCGAGCGAGGCCTTAGCAGCTGCTTCAGGGCCGTTCGACCTAATTACCCTCTGGGACGTGTTCGAGCACGTTCCGGCACCGTCAGAGCTACTCGCGCAACTGGCAGAATGTCTCGCACCGAACGGTATCATCCACATCGTCACGATTCACGAACGGAGTCTCATGCCCATGCTCGGTCGGCTGAGTTACGCGCTCAGCGGCGGGCGTATGACCTATCCAATCCGGCGAACCCACGAACCCCATCACCTGGTCTTCTTCACGCAGCAGGGATTAGAAATAGCCGCCGAGCGAGCTGGCCTGCAGATTCGAGATCGCTGGTTCGACCGTCTTGTTCGCGGGCGCATGGACGGTCATCCCGTGGTCACCGGAGCCACGTCGCTGCTTTTGCGGCTCGAAAATGCGCTTGGAAATGGTCTCTTCGTGAACCTGATCCTCGAAGCGAAGCCATCATAGCAGTAGTGCGCGGGCTGCACGCTTTGGGGCACGGCCCATCGGGAGGACTCGACCCCTCAAGCAAGCCTGATCTGCGTACCGCCTGCTGGTGACTCGCTTCCGAGCTCGGGTTACCTTTCTCATTTCCTGGACCAGAAGATCGCGGGCGATCAAAGCCTCGTTTTTGTCAGCGACGCTTTGCCGCTTGCAGCTCCATCGGATGGCCGGGCCGACGCATCAGGCATGGGGGAACGAAGTGACCGGTGAAACCAGTAGACCGCGGATCGCGATTGTCATACCCTGCTTCAATGAGGCGCCCACGGTCAAGAAGGTGGTCGAAGACTTTTCAAGGGCCGTGCCCGATGCGGTGGTCTACGTCTTCGACAACAACTCCATGGACGGAACAGGAGAGATTGCGCGCGAGGCTGGCGCCACGGTGATCGGTTCCCCGATCCAAGGCAAGGGGAACGTGATTCGACACATGTCGAGAGTTGTCGATGCGGATGTCTACGTGCTGGTCGATGGCGACGACACCTACTCTGCCGACGCCGCGCCGGCCATGATCGAGAGATTTCATCGTGACCATCTCGATATGCTCGTGGGTACGCGCCTCGAAGGGTTCGAAAAGGGATCCTTTCGAGCATTCCATCAGTTTGGCAATCGCTTGATCTCCGGGCTCGTGAGCATCCTGTTCCGCAAGCGACTGACCGACGTACTTTCCGGTTATCGTGTTCTCTCCCGTTCCTTCGTCAAAGTGGTGTACCTCCGCAGAGGCGGTTTTGAGGTCGAAACCGAGATGACGCTTCAGGCACTCACGAAGCATCTCGTAGTCGGGGAGATGGCGGTGGAGTACCGCTCGAGACCGGAGGAGAGTCCTTCGAAGCTCAATACCTGGGGAGACGGCTGGCTCATCGTGAAGTGCATAGTTCTTCTCTTCAAAGACTATCGGCCGCTGGTTTTCTTTCTCGGGCTCGCGACCTTGCTCGCGATGGCGTCATTAGTGGTGGGGAGCGCTCCGATTCGGGACTATATCGAGACCGCCTACGTGCTCCATATTCCACGGGCGATTCTGGCGAGTGGGTTGGCAATCCTCGCACTGACTGCGCTCACTGCGGGCCTGATTCTCGACACCGTCGTCCGGCTCCACGAAGAGACTGTTGAGTTCTGGAAGCAGCAGCTGGACCACCGCCAGTGAGTGGAGAGCGGACTTTTGAGGCCCCTGATCTCATTGAAGTCATGGAAGAGGCGGTCCGCTACAACCGTTTCCTGATCGAAGAGTTGTTGATATGGAGCCGCGGACTCGGCCGGGTCCTGGACTTCGGTGCTGGAAACGGCCGTTTCGCTTCGGCTCTTCACGAACAGCGAGTCGACATCCATGCGATCGAGCCGGACCCCGGCCTGCGCGACAAGATCGAAGCCAAGGGTGTTTCGACGTACGAGAGCCTCGACTTGGTCAAAGACCAACACTTCCAGGGCGTATATTCGATCAACGTTCTGGAGCATCTCGAGGACGATGCCTCTTTCCTGCGCGGCTTTTTCCGTTGTCTCGAACCCGGTGGTCGACTCTTCGTCTACGTTCCGGCGTTTCAGATGCTCTTTTCTGCGAACGACGAGCGTGTTGGTCACGTCAGGCGTTACACCCGATCGATCCTGGTCAGTCGAATACGTGAAGCAGGATTCGTCGTGGAGCATGCCGGTTACGTGGACTGCCTCGGATTCTTCGCCGGACTCGGCTATCGGTACTTCGGCAATGAGGATGGTGGACTCGATCTGCGGGCCGTACGGCTCTATGACCGTGTCGTCTTCCCAATGAGTCGCATCCTCGATCGCATCGCGTGGCCGCTGCTTGGAAAAAATCTACTCGTGCGCGCCGTCAGGCCGGAAGACAGCTAGCTGGCTGACGGCCAGTCCGGAAGTCTCCGGACTCCGCATACGGAGTTGTGGGGGGGGCAGGACTTTGGCGGAATCTGTCGAGAGCGAGCAGGCGGCAGAGGCAGATCATCCTCGCCGCGTGGGTCGTTTTGACTTCTGGCATGTGCTTGCTGTTCTGCTCATTACTGCGGCCGCGCTGATAACGTTTCGGGATGTCTTGCATGCGGGACCAATGTCTTCGGCGATGGTTTCCAGTTCTGATCACTTGCTTCGCATCTCGGAAGGGGACGTCATTTTCGAGGCTTGGCTGACCGCCCGCAACGCGCACACGCTCGTGACCGCACCACACCAGCTCTTCGACACACCGCATTGTGCACCAGCGAAACAGACACTTACACTGGGCGTCCACATGGTCACCATGGGCCTCTTGGCGGTCCCCATAGCACTTTTTACCAAGAATCCAGCACTCGCGTACAATTTCTCCACATTCCTATTGCTGACTCTCTCTGCACTGGCGATGTATCTCTTGGTACGGGAGTGGACAGGGGTTGCGGCGGCAGGAGTCATCGCCGGGCTGCTCTATGCATTCAATCCGCTTCGCCTCGGCATCAACATTACACATCCTTCTGTTTGGGACAGCGGCTGGTTGGTCTTTGCCCTCTTCTTTTCCCGACGCCTCTTCGCCTACGGACGGTGGCGTGATGCGATCGGCTTGGCCTTGGCCTGTTCGCTTCAGATCGGTGCGAGCTTCTACCCGCTTCTCGCGGCAACATTGATGGCACCGGCTTTTGTCGTATGGCTGATTTATCGATACGGGTTTCGGAAGGTTCGCATGATTCAGTTGGCCTTCGTTCTTGCGGCCATCGCCGGTGTCGCGACACTTCTATTTAGTCCCTACCTGGATGCGCGCGAAGCGGGAGAGATCGGCGGGAGGACCGAGTTCTTCTTTGTTCGCTGGTCGGACTTTTTTCCAGGCAGACATCTCTTTTTGGGCTGGGGGGCGATGACTCTCGGGCTGATCGGGCTTCTGGTGCCAAACAAGCAGATGTCGAAAGAGATCGGTGGCGATCCTCGCTTGGCACTGGTCGTTGGCGCGCTTATGACGACCGTTGTCGCAGCAGGGCAATTCAATAATCAACTATTGAATCTGGTTTGGTCTTCGGCTCCATTTCAGATTCCGAATCTATACGAGCAGCTCGCCGCTTTCGTTCCCGGACTAGACTCGATCCGGCTGGTGTTCAGGCTCTCGGTCGCCATGCTGATTTCCGTTTGTATCCTTGTTGGGATCGGCGCGGCGTGGTTGATCGTTCGATCCGGGAAACACGCGACGCTCACAGGCGCGGTGATAATCGTTCTTGCCATGCTCTCGATCATTCCAGAGCCGTCCCCGCGTGGGACTGTTCAGGTGCGTGCTCGTCCGCAGGAAATCCGGTTTTTCGAACAACTCGAGGCAATGGGCAACCGTGGGCCAATCCTGGAGGTTCCGCTCATGACAGGCATAGCTCGTAGCTTGATCGCGCCGAATAAGATCCTGTTGACTGCATATCACAACCGTCGGACCTCTACTTGTTTCGGTTCATTTCGGGCGGCGGAGCTCAAGGCACTCGAGGAGCTGGTCGAGGGCCTGCCCGAGCCCAGCGCAATCGATGGCCTCCGTCAGTTCGGCTTCACCACGCTCATTGTCAACAAGAAAGCAGTGGTGTTCGCCTACCAGCTAGGGCAGAGTATCAACGCTATGGCGGCGGGGCGACTTCCATTGCTGCTCGAGGACGAAAATTTTTCTGCCTATGATCTCGGGCATCAGACAATCGTGAACTCGAAGAGAAGCGCGCGATGATTGAGTCCTCAGGGCTCGGGCACGCCCGCTACTCCACGTAACCAAGACCCCGAAGTTGATCCATGATCGAGTCTTCGATTTCCCCGCGGTCGTCGGCGACCCTCTCGACTGGAATGTCGTCGTAACTAGGGATCGACGAGATCGAGTGTATTTTGAGAAACTCTGCGACTTTGCCGTCCATGTCGGCGCCGATCGGAAGGCCGAGCCAGGCGAGAATCGTGGGCGTGATGTCCGCGATGCCCGGTCTGCCGATCGCCTGCCTGTGTTTTATCCGCGAACCGCGAGCGAATAGCACTCCGTCTAGCGATTTTTGGCTTTCATGGCCGCCGGTAAGCCACTGCACGAGAAGTTGCGCCTCGAAGCCGTGGTCGGAGACGATCATGACAAGATCCTGCGAACCGTAGCGCTCGAGCAGTTTCCCGATCAGCTTGTCCGTGTATACGTAGTAGCTCTCGAGCGCGGCGATCGTTGCCGCTCTCTCGGCTTCGCTGAAATGGATATGAGGGGGGTAGCTTTCCGCGGGTTCGAATGCGCCCCAGGTATTGTGAGAGACTTTGTCGATTCCCGACAAATAGACCATCAGCACATCCGGGCGAATGCGGTCTTCGACCTCGAGCGCGATACGCGTAACGAGATCGTCATCACGGAACGAGTGTGCGGGGATGTCCTGTTTGAGCCAACTCGGTAGTTGGGTGTTGTTCCCGAATGGATTCTCGTGGTCGAGCAGGGGCTCGCCCTCGGTCGTGAGTCGCTCGAGAATGTCCGACCAATCGCCCGGGTAGGTGACCTCTTCGTCGACATGCCCCTTCGCCTCGCGATTGCCCGCGAACAACCGCTCGCGGGCTTCTCGTTGTCCGGCGATCGCGAAGTCGGAGATCATCACGCCTCGCACCTTTTCCGGCGGGTAGGTGTTCAGCCAGTTGACGACGCCGTTGCTCAAGCCGTGTGACGTCGTGATGTTCCACAGCGCGGGAACCAGCCGGTCGGTTCCCAGATTGAGCTGGGTGCCCCCGTCATCGCTCTGACGGATCCAGTGATGGATACCGTGCTTGAGTGGGGTCTTGCCCGTTGCCATGGTCGTCCAGATGCGAGGGGAGACGAGCGGGAAGGCGGAACGCAGCGGGCCCATCACACCGACACGCGCGATGGATTGGAGGTTGGGGAGCTTGCCCGCCGCCATCAAGGGTCTGATCACTCGGAATGTCGCCCCATCGATCCCGATGAGCAGCACCCGATCGCGGCGTGTCTCGATGCGTAGGTCTTGCCAGACGAGCGCGAATCCGCCCAGATCGAGGGGGCCCATCTTCGCGCGCCCCTTGAAAATCGTCCGAAACAACAAGGTGATTTCGCGTCCGGCAAATTTAACCAGATCCAGCCGATACTCGGGTGCCGGTGGCGTACTCCAACCTCTCTGGGTCTGGACCGGAATGACCTCAGAGAAGAGTGGCTCACTGTTCTCACCGTCTGCGAGCCAGATTTCCGCCTTCAACGTCGCCTTGCGCGCGACGGCGACCGGTCTTCGATAGCCGATCGAGACGGCGAGTTGTCCGCGCTCGGGGACCGTGAATGTGCACGACGTGCTGACCGGCGCGTTGGGTCGTTTCAGATGTGGAGCTTGGTAGAGGCTCGAGAAGAGCAGATGTTCGCGAGTGTAGCTTCTGCCCTCCGGGCTGACATCGCAAAAATCGATCAGGTCGAAGCTGCTCCGCTCCGTGATCGGGACGTCGCGCCGCGTCAGATAGCGAAAACGATCGCCCGCGACATCGCTTTCGGGCTCGAAATAGTCACGAAGGTAGGTGGCGAGTTCGGGCGCGTAGGACCTCAGTCCGACGCGATCGGAGAAGAAGTTGTTGTAATCGGAAACAACGAGGCTGACGTTGTGGGCTTCTGCCGCTTCGACTACACCGGCCCCATCGTCGTGGGCGATGTGGTGTTCATAGAGATTGTAGTACCGCCCGGGCATTCGTCGGTCGGCCAGGAAGTTGAGCATCGTGAGCGCAGGAACTGTCAGCACGAACTCGCCTTTGCCCGTCTTCTCGCGAATCGTCTTCACCTGGAAGTCGATCATTTGCTGATCGACTGGAGTCACAAGTACACCGCCTCGCGGCGACCCGACCGGCGTATTCAGCGCGCTCAGGGTGTGGACGTACCAGACTCCGGCAATACCCGTGTAGACGAACAGGAGCGAGAACCCTACCGCGAATCCGGCTCGCAAGGCCCACTTCCGGGGTCGGGGGAAGGCTTCGGCCAGGCGGTGAAGGAGGAGAACGAAGGTGACGATCGCCGGCTGATAGACATTGATCAGATGGTTGAAGTCGGCCCGCGGAAAGACGCCGAGGTAGACGAAAGCCGCGACGGCAATCACCGCGAACAGGTTCCCGTCGATCGGCCGCCGAGAATCGGACGGGCGGAGGGCGAGGAACGAGCCAACGGCCAGGCCGAGCGGTGGCAACCAGAAAAGCAGAATGTGCAGACGCTCCAGAAAATGGACGTCGTGCAGCCATCTCAGATTCGGGTCCGGCGAGTAGAACGGATTCGGCGCTTGGCTGAACGAATAGGCTCCGTACGTGAGCGAGTCGACGCCCGACAGCGGCGCCGCCGTCCACAGCATCGACAGGGACGGGTAGGCGATGTCCTGATGGCTCATGAATACGAAGGGGTGAACCACCAGACTGTCGAAGACGGCGCCGAGTGCGCCGTGATAGGCGAAGTAGGCGAGGGTGGGCAGCGCGATCGCACAACCGCCCAAGCCGATCCGGACGGAGCTCTCTAAAACGCCACGCAGTGCGCTGCCGATGGGTTCGCGGTCCTCGATCCGAAAGCCGACGAGGGCGACCAGCGATCCGACCGCTGCGAACACGCCGTAATTCTGTTTGCACAGGATTGAAACGCCGAGGAAGAGGCCGCAAAGCAGGAGGTCCCGCCGGTGCTGGCTTTCGCGCCATGAGAGCAGCCGTTCGAGTGCTGCGAGGGCGAAGAGAATTGCGATCGGCGAGTAGAAAACCATCGTCCAGGCCGGAAACGCCCAGATCGTGAAGACCATCAACAGCGCGACCGTCGACCAACCCCAGAGGTGCCCAGCGAGTCTTGCGACGATGCGGTAGCAGATCCACAGCGTCCCCAGATAACCCGCGAAGGCAAGGATCCGTGAAGCCAGTACGCTGGGATCCACCAGCTTGAACAAACCCGCCAACGCGAACCAGATTCCCGGCGTCACGAAGGCGTCCATGTCGCGGTAGAGAACTTTTCCCTCCAACATGTCGATGACCTGGGTGAGCAGGTACCCCTCGTCGGTGAGGTTGATCGCGCGGCGGCAAAGGGAATAGGCGAAAGCTGCGACGCCTGCGCTTGCGATAAGGGTCAACCCCCGCGAGCGCACGAAATTCAGCGCGCGCGACAGCCGTTCATTCATCTGACAAAACTACACGATACGTGTGTACGCGACCACCGGTCGTTCAAGAGATATCCTCACCGGGTCTCAAGGTGTTGGTGTCTCTCGGCGAATCAGTCCGTACCAATCGCTACCGACGCCCGAGATGATCCTGGTTCGCCGATAAGTGTCGCCGAGATAACGAGATAAGTCGGGAAACAAATCCTCGAACGGAGGGAATTCCGGATACATTCTCGGGTTGTACACGATGCACCGCGTGGAAGAGCGGTCGAGCCGTTCGATGATGACCCGCCCGTCGACGTTCCCCGGGATCGCCAGCTCGTAGGGTGTTGGATTCCGCCGCCCGGTGAGGAAATAGACGATGGGAATATCGGGCGCGACGAAGATTGGCTCATCGGGTCCTGCGCAACTCTCGATGAAATTGGCCGCCCCGCGGTAGAGAGCCGCGTGATTGGGAGTGACGAACAGCGTTGCTCTGGGCATGTCGAGCGGTATTGGGTACCAGCTCTGGATTGTTTCGCTGATTCGGGTCGACGCGATCACGCTGGAGACGACGAATAAACCGCCGCCAACAAGCGCGATCCACCGGATTCCCTCGATACGGCGTCGTGCCATGCCCTCGAAAGAGTCGAGGAGCAGCGCCACTACGAGCAGCGTCGGGGGCATGACGAAGGCCAGATGAGACCAGATCGCCGATGGGAAGATGCCGAGGAAAAACAGCAGGGAGAATAGGACGATCGTGTGGGCTTCGCGGCGGGCACGCGGTCCGCGGTCGTGACGGGTGCTCCACAGCACGACCGGAGCCGAGGCGAGCACGACGAGCGGAATCCCGTAGGAGATTCGGGTCGCCATTTCGCGCATGAACAGCGTGATCGGGCGGTCGAACAACATTCCGCCGTGCATCAAATGATTGAATAGAGTGGGCGGTGTATAGAGAAAAATGAAGCGCGGCTCGCTGCTGGGCATAGCTCCGAAGATCGCTGGAATTGGATTATTGAAGGCCTCGAGCTGCGGACCGCCTAGATGGATCAGTGTGGCGCCGATCAAATCCGGAAGCGCCCCCCGAGCGCCGAAGTAGGCCGCCGTGCTGAGCGCGAGTGCGGCACCCGAGGCCACGATCGGCAAAAGCCCGGCGGTCAGGCCCCGGCCTGCCAGCGCCGAGCCCGGTCGATTCCAGACGAGCGCGGCGCCGATCGCGACGATCACGAACGCTCCGTAGTTTTGCTTCGTGAGTGCCGTAATCGCCAGCAACACTCCCAGTAAGATGCCTTCGGCGATGCGCCCGGATTCCAGATAGCGTTGGAGCACGAGCAACGCCCCCATTGCGGCGGCCAGCGAGAGCGATGAGTAGTTCAGCATCGTGAGCACTGGAAATCCCACGATCATCAGCAACAGGAACGCAAATGGCGGCAGCGCGGCCCAGTGAAGACGAACGACCCGAGCAGCCAGCAGCCACAGGCACACTGCGATCGCCGCATTCACGCCGACCTGCGCCCAGCGGGTCACGAGCAGATCGCGGCCGAAGAAGGCAAACAGTGCGGCCGTGAAGTGGTAGATCCCTGGGCCGATCCCGGTGTGAATGTCACGATACAAGACTTCGCCGTCGAGGATTCGAACCGCCACCGCCGCTAGCTGCCCCTCATCCATCGGGATGGTCGCTCGGTCGAAAATCCGCATCTGGAGAGCCACGGCGAGGGCCGCGATTCCTGCCGCCGAAGCCCACCAGAAGCCGCACGGCCTTCCGGGAATGTCCGGCAACTGCTGGTCTTTCATGGTCATTCAGAATATCCTATTGGTTGCGCTCCGAGGACCAAGCATGCCAGGAAGTCCGACCGCCTCCAAGGCTTTGATCTGCCGATGACGCGATCCGGATATTTTCGTCCCCGTCGGCCCAAACGCAGCGTGTTTTCGAAGCCAGGGATAGGGGCCGTCGCAAAGGGTGTCGCCTAAGATAATTCGAAGAGCGATCGCCCAGAGAAGATCAACAGCGAGCGGAACAATATTCCTGGACTGATCGCCGCTGTGAGGATACGGACGCATGACGATAGAGTGTCCTGGGCGGCCGCCCGAGGCCGCGGCCGAAGGCTCAGCCGTGTTTCTTTCCCTGGTCATCCCGGCGTACAACGAGGAGCGGCGTCTGCCCGCGAGCTTCGAAAAAATTCTCCACTTTCTTGATCGCCAGACCTATCGCGCGGAAGTCCTGGTGGTCGAGAACGGCAGCAGCGACCGGACTTGGGACGTCGCGAATGCAGCGGCCGAACGCGATCCGCGTATTCGCGTGTTGCGCGAGCCTATCCGCGGAAAAGGGGCCGCCGTTCGACGGGGCATGCTGGCTGCGAACGGGGAGTATCGCTTTCTCTGTGACGCGGATCTGTCGACGCCGATCGAGGAAGTGCGAAATTTTCTGCCGCCCCTACTCGAAAACATCGACATCGCGATCGGGTCTCGGGAAGCGGTGGGTGCGGTGCGGTACGAGGAGCCTGGAATACGGCATTTCATGGGCCGGGTGTTCAACATGCTGGTGCGCCTCCTGCTGATCCCCAAGATTCAGGATACCCAGTGCGGCTTCAAGTGTTTTCGGGCCGAGGCCGCCGATGAGATTTTTAGCCGGGTGACCCGAACGGGCTTCGGCTTCGATGTCGAATCACTCGTCATCGCCAATCGGTTTGGTTACCGCATCGAGCAAATTCCCGTGAATTGGCATTTCGATAGCGACAGCCGCGTGCGAGTCATTCGGGACACGTTTGGAACGGTAATCGATGTATTGGTGATCTGGCTGAAGGCACAGCGCGGTTCCTACGATCCCAAAGGGTCGAATTAGGCCCCGATGACATCCCGCGATCGTGGGCCGAGCAGCCATCGCACCAGTGTGATTAGCGCGAGCGCGCCAAACAGGCCCGCGCTCCAGTAGCCAGCGATCACCAACGCGTCGAACTCGTTGACCGCGGGCTGAACTAAGCGCTGGGCCGCGTACACGAAGAAGAGGTGGAGGAGGTAGATCGCGAAGGTCGCGTCGGAGAGAGCGCCAATCAGCGGGGGTGTGCTGCGACGCCCACAAGTAGCCACGAAAATGAACGCGAGAATGGCGTAAATGTCGAGCCACATCGCAGCGCGTACCCATTCGCTTCGATCCTCGAAACTCGCAAACCACGTACAGACCAGAACGGTTGCAGTCAGGGCCAGCATGAGGACGCGACGCCGAGCAGCGATCCACAGACTAACGGATTCGTGGTGCAATCGAATCGTCCAGCCGAGCAGAAAATAGCCCCACCAAAGCAGTGGATTTCGAATATGCCAGAAGATGGGCAGAAAGAGCGCAGTGCTGCTCTCGAGAAATCCCTGGCAGATGATCATCAGGGCCGTCAGTCCCGCTAGCGCAGTTTTCGGTAGGACGACAAAGAGTGGAGCGAATAGCACGAGAAAAAAATGTACGAACACGTAGTAGAACGGTCCAAAGGACGAGCCTAGCAACATCTCGCGAACAATCGCGTCGAACGCATGTCTCTGGCCGGTGGCGAACCACCAGATCTGCGCGCCGATCGAGCAGATCAGATAAGGAACCAGTATGCGCCGCATCCGCCGAAGCACGGTGCCGAAGGTGATCCGCGTCGATGTGGCGTAGAGGAATCCAGAGCAAAAGAGAAAACCGGGCACGGCGAAGCGCGTCACGATGCCCAGCCAGAGCTCGGTCGAGGAAATTCTGGGATCCCATGGCGCACGCAGCGAATGAATCAAGATGACCGCGAGGATTCCCGTCACCTTTAAGGAATCGATCTCGAAGAATCGGGCCGGGCCGCTGGCGGGCCGAGGTGATTTCGGGACATCCTCGTCGGCTCTCGAGACCGCCTTGTCGTTCGCCATCCTCTCAATCCTTTCCGAGTCGGCCATTTCAAGAATCAACACAGTTTTTCTAGACCCATTCGACCTCGACAGGTTACTCCCGAAGCCGCCAGACCCGAAGTACCCGCGCATTGGGTGGATATCGAACAGCCCGCCGGTCGATCACGTAGAGGCGATTGAGCATGCGTTGGAGTTCACGGGTGTAGTTGGGTATCGAGGGCGTGCCAGGCCAGCGCAATATGCCCTGCACGATGACGCGTGGCCGGGTCTCGTGAATGAGTGCGGCGAGTTCCGCACCGGTTTCGTCGCCCGTCATCCCCGGATAGATCTGGGAAAACAACCGCGGCGTATAGC
>SMVB01250915.1_pt1 | contig 14682 bp, 12 predicted proteins | sample 2456461 | NCBI WGS metagenome assembly SMVB01 (sample SAMN11095934, study PRJNA526329) | marine sediment metagenome | biome: Marine sediment; feature: Surficial sediment; material: Deep marine sediment; isolation source: Hadal surficial sediment | place: Pacific Ocean | collected 2014-05 | depth... | reverse complement strand
GACCTTCGAATACGACTATCTCGTCATCGCGACTGGCTCACGACTACGCCCGGATACTATCCCTGGCATGACCTAAGGGGCGCATTGGTTTTACGACCTCGAAGGCGCACGCAAGATGCGCGACGCGCTAGAGTCGTTCGACGGCGGTAAGATTGTGGTCAACGTCAACGCACCGCATAAATGCCCCGTCGCGCCGTTGGAGATCACCTTCATGCTGCGCGATTATCTCAAGGGACGCGGACTATGGGACAAAACCGAAATCACCTACACCTACCCGATCGGCCGGTTGCACGCACTGGAGCCGGTCGCCAACTGGACGCAGCCCGAGTTCGACAAGGACGGCATCAAATACGAAACCTTTTTCAATACCAAATCGATTGATCCAGAAAAGAAGGTGATTTTCTCGGAGGAAGAGAGCGAGCTCGAATACGACCTGTTAGTGACCATCCCGCCGCATCATGGCGCTCAGGTCATTAGCGACTCCGACCTCGGCGCCGGCGGTTGGGTTGCGACTGACAGAGAGAGCCTGTTGCACGACGGTACGGATAACGTCTTTGTCTGCGGTGATACGACCAACATCCCGATCTCGAAGGCCGGCTCCACCGCCCACTACCAGGCGGACACCATTATCGACAATATCGCATCGCTCATTGCTGAGGGACGCATGGCAGCCAAGTACGACGGCAAGGTGTTCTGCTTCGTCGAGACCGGCATGGATAAGGGCACCTACGTCTGGTTTAACTACACCACGCCGCCCAATCCCGGACCACCCTCGCAGATGATGCACTGGTTCAAGCTGGCCTATAACCGACTCTACTGGCTCTCAGCCCGCGGCCTGCTGTAGGGGTATCGATATGGCGACTTCAATCACGACCCCGATAGGCGACGATATAAACGACGAGATGCAGCGAGTGCTAATGGCGCTGCGTGAGGCTTTAACCGACTCGATGGTGGAACGCCTGGCGAGTACGGCCGGGGTTGCGCTGGAGGTCGTTGACCGCTTGAATGATGAAGAAACCCGTGACGCAGTCCATACGATTATTGACCGGATCACCGAGTTTCACCGCATCGGCGCGCTGGACACCTTGTTCGAAACCGTGTTGGTGTTGCACGCGATGCGTTCTGCAGCGACCGACAGCATCGTCGAGCGGCTCTTTACGTTTGTTGAGCACCTAGCCAATACCTTCGGTAGTGACGCCATGGTGCAATGCGCCGAGGATGTGTTGAATTCGCTCGATCACGCGGCGGCGGAAACGGCCAAGAGCCCGGCCGGCGGCGGGCTGTTAGCAATGATTTCGTTGATGACGAAACCCGAATCGCAGCAAACGCTGCAATTCTTGCTCAAATTCGGCGAAGCGCTACGGGGCTCCCAGACGGCATCGGACAAGGGCTAAGCCAGACCCATCGAATGGCCTTTTAGGCGGCGGTAGCCGAACCCGAATCGGTCGTGTCCATAGACACCATAAGTTCCGGGATCCCGCTTTCACGATTTTGTGCCTCAACCAGGACACGCTCCTCCGACGTGGCCCAGTGCTCTTCCCATTCTTTCAAGCTCGGGAGCATCGCCTTCCAAAACAGTGGAGGAATCCACGCAAGCACCGTCATCGTGAGATAGCCGAATCTAGAGGTCGGCGATCGCTCGAACGGGAGCAGATAATATTCTTTGTTGAATAGGTGGTGCGATCCGTGGCGTCCCAGATTAAACAAGAAATGGTTGCTTAATGGATTGTAGCTGGAGAATGTGTGCCGAATACCGATCCGTTCCCCCGGCGCCCGCACCATGCCGTAGTGAGAAAAGAAATTAAGCCCCTCGAGGATATATTTGGCGACACACAAAACCGCGAACCAGCAGGTGAGACCTAACCAACCCGCGCCGAGGAAGATCAGGAATCCAACGACCACGCCACGTGAATAGGCATGGATCACCCGGTTATGAATAGAAAAAGGTGCCTCGCCTATTGCTCGCAGCCGCTCCGATTCGATGCCGAACCCGCCTACCCACTGGCGCCACTGGCCAACTGTCAGAAAATGGTAAAAGCCGACGCCGCGGATCGGGGTCACGGCGTCCAGATCGGGATGACCTAGTTCTATGTGGTGACCGTACACATGTTCGGTGGCGAAATTTGTGCCGAACATCAAGGCGAATATCCATCGTCCGACCATGAGATCGAATGGCTTGGCGGTGCGATGCGTCAATTCATGCGCGCTCGAAATGCCCGTGACCCCAAGCATCGCACCGACCGACAAGCCACCACCGAGGTAGTGATACCAGGCATTGTCCGCACGGGCGACTAGGACATCATATGCAAACCCCGTACGGTCCAGCAGTTGATTAAGCCACGCTCCAAGACCGAACAAATCGTTATCGCTGGCGCTCCAGGTCAGGACAAAAACGCTTAATCCCAACCCAATCGCGGCGGAGTAGAGAATAAGATTGTGAATAATCGGTAGCTTGTACTCCGGGGTCGAATCATCAATCAAATTTCGGCTGAGTAGCTCGCCGCCAACCCCGACCACGAATACGTAGGCAAATCCGAGCCACATCCAGGATCCGCCTAGGAGCAGTCCGGTAGCGGCGACAATAAACCAGGCCCAATGAAAGTAACCGAAGCGAAGATATTTCCACATTACGAACCCCTCCCGTTTTACGGCTGGCTCTACACGCCATTGTGCACGCAATACTCCCCGATATCTTCCTGCCGAGGGGTCTCCTTTGCGGCCGCTTGCATTAGGTAATGCTTTGTGTTGCGAATGTTTTGATATTGGATTATAACTGTTCGATATTAAATAATTGATCGCTATCGTTGAAAATAACCCAATGGATATGCTCAAAACGCGATCGATAAACCAGCCATTCTAATTGGACTGCCGGCCAAGACCCGCGCCCGCTCCAGCCGGCCATCAAAAAGGGAAGATTGCCATGAAACCGTCGATAATGCCGCACCGAATCTACTTAACCGCACAACGGCTCATCGCCTCGTGTGTTCTGTTGCTACCGTTTACCGTCGTGCCGGTGTTCGCCGATGAGACCTGTCTGTCGCCCTACATGGCAAAGATCGTAGGACAAGAAGATTATGTCTATGTCTGGACCCTCGGGGTCAAAGGGACAGGCGACGGTCAGGACAAAATGGTAACCATCGACGTCAATCCGAATTCATCGAAATACGGAACGATCATCAACTCTTTCTCGGTCGGTGGACGCAACGAAGCGCATCACTCCGGACTCACCGACGACCGGCGTTACTTGTGGGCCGGCGGGCTGGACACTAACAAGATCTTCATATTTGACATTCACAGCGATCCGTCGAAGCCGGCACTGTATAAAACCATCGACGATTTCACTGCGAAGACCGGTGGAATCGTCGGACCACATACAACCTATGCCCTGCCCGGCCGTATGCTCGTTACCGGTTTGTCGAACGACACCGACCACGGTGGGCGCACCGGGATGGCGGAATATACCAACGACGGCGAATACATCACCACCTACTGGATGCCGACCGATGAGAACCTTGGCGGCGCGGTGAAGAGTGGTAAATTCGCCGACGGCTATGGTTACGACGTCCGCGTGTTGCCGCGGCTCAACGTTATGATCACTTCATCGTTCACCGGCTGGAATAACTACATGATGGACCTCGGCAAGATGATGGGCGATCCGGAGGCGATGAAGCGCTTCGGTAATACGGTCGTCGTGTGGGATCTGCACACACGCAAGCCGAAAAAGATCTTCGACGTCCCTGGGGCACCGCTTGAAATACGCTGCGCCTGGGGACCCACCCATGATTACTGCTTCACTACCACGGCGCTGACCTCCGAGATCTGGCTGATCTATGCAGACGATGCCGGCGAGTGGCAAGTGCAGAAGGTCGCCGATATCGCTGATGCAAGCAAAGTCCCGCTACCGGTCGACATCTCGATCAGCGCCGACGACCAACAGCTGTGGGTCAATACCTTCAACGATGGCATGACCCGTTTGTTCGATATATCAGATCCGCATAACCCAAAGGAGATCTTCACGCAGAAGATCGGCGCCCAGGTCAACATGGTCTCGCAGAGCTGGGACGGGAAAAGGGTTTATTACACCTCGTCACTGCTCGGCAACTGGGACAAGAAAACCGGCCCCGAAGGCGAGGATCTGGATTATTTCAAGGCCTATGATTGGGAAAACGGCAAGCTCGTACACAAGTTCAGCATCGATTTTCGCGCCCTGAAGTTGGGCCATCCGCACCAGATGCGTTTCGGCGCAAACGCGCTCTACAGTGCGCGCCCGGCGCAACCGCAAGACAAGCTTTTCGCTGAGCATTGATGATGCCCATCGGTGGAGCGCGAAAGACATCCAAGTCGTTCGCGGTCCGCCGATTCGCGCTGTTTTTAGCCGGATCGGTCATCAGCCTTGGCACTCACGGCCATGGCGACCAGCACGCAGACCAGCCCACGGCGCAGATCCTGGCGCCGGGCTACTCTGATCTTTCTTTCATCGCGCCCGCCGCCGGCACCTACGCGCTCCCGGCACTGGGCTATGCGGGCGACGGTGAGGTCCTCACAAGTAGCGGCGAGCGGATTGCGCTCGCCACGCTGTTAGGCGAAAAGCCGGTCCTGATGAGCTTTGTCTACACCCGTTGTAGCGATGTCAACGGTTGTCCCCTGGCAACGTTTGTGCTGAGCCAAGTTGCCGCACGCATTGAGGCCGACACCACGCTTAGCGGTAGCGTGCGCTTGCTCAGCTTGAGTTTCGACCCGCAAAACGATACCCCTCAAGTCATGCACGACTACGGTGCCACCTTCCGCCCCGATGGCGTCGACTGGCGTTTTCTGACCTGCGCAAACGAGGCAGCGCTACAACCGATCCTCGAACGCTACAATCAAAGCGTGGCCAAAGATTACGACGACCAGGGCAAAGCCGTGGGTAGCTATTCACATATCCTGCGCGTCTACTTAATCGATACCGATCGGCGGATCCGGAATATCTACAGCGTGTCCTTCCTCCATGCGGACACGATCATCAACGACATCAAAACGCTACTCCGGCCGCCTGCGCCGCGCGCGACAACCATCGCCGCCGCGGTGTCGCAACGCCATGGCGCGGGCGATAATAAGGATGGCTACGAGCACCGAGAATACGAAACGCGATCGAAACATTTGCCGAATCGCCGCGGGCAGCGCCAGAATCTGTTGAGTTTGCTCGACCCGCCACCGCTGGGACTGCCGCCGATGCCCATTCCGGCAGATAACCCGCTAAGCGAAGCCAAGCTTACGCTCGGACGCAAACTCTTTTTCGATCGGCGCCTGTCCCTAAACGGAACGATTTCCTGCGCCATGTGCCACGTACCCGAGCAGGGATTCACCCACAACGAACTCGCCACCGCGGTGGGTGTAGAGGGTAGAACCGTGCGCCGCAACAGCCCGACCATATACAACGTCGGCTATCACAAAAGGCTGTTTCATGATGGCCGCGATGATCGCCTTGAGCATCAAATCTGGGGACCGCTATTGGCGTCGAATGAAATGGCGAACCCCTCGGTAAGTGCTGTCATCAACAAGCTCCACACCTTGGCGGATTACCGCGGGCTGTTCGAGCAGGCGTTCGCCGGCGAAGCCGCGACCATCGCCAATCTTGGTAAGGCCATCGCGAGTTACGAGCGCACGTTGGTGTCCGGTAATAGCGCCTTCGATCGCATGCATTTTGGCGGTGACGTCGCGGCGATAGACGACTCCAGTCGCCGCGGTTTTGCCATCTTTATCGGTAAGGGTCGCTGCAGTGCCTGCCATTTGATCGAGCAAGATCACGCCTTATTCACCGATCATCAGATGCACAATACGGGAATAGGTTATCAGCGGTCGATGCGAAAAACACCCGTCGACCCACAGCGGGTACTTCTCGCACCGGGGATCTTCATTGACGTTGAGCCGAATGCCGTAACCTATTCATCGGAACGTCCGCCGTCCGACTTAGGGTATTACGAGATCACGCAAAACCCGGATCATCGGTGGATGTACCGCACGCCAAGCCTGCGCAACATCGAACTAACCGCACCCTACATGCACGATGGATCACTGGCGACGCTTGACGCGGTCGTCGATTTTTACGCGCGTGGCGGTATCGAAAATCAGCTTCTCGACCCGTTGCTTCATCCCCTGTCCTTGAGCAAAGGTGAACGCGCCGATCTCGTCGCATTTTTGAAATCACTCACTGGCGATAATATCGATCAGATCCTGAGCGATGCATTCAGCGCGCCGGAGTCAACTACCGAATACCCCCTGCCGTAGAGCGGGATCAATAACGAGGGCTCGCCCGCTTTCAGTGCATTGACCCACGATGCGGTATGTCTGGCACACTCCAGAATCGATTCGGGCTGCAGGAGGCTCACAGACACATGGCAAACATACTGGCATTCGCCGGCAGCACACGGTCGAATTCCTTTAACTTTTTACTGCTAAGGGCGGCCGTTGCCAGCGCCAAGCACGCGGGTGCCGAAGTAACGATGATCGATCTTGGCGACTATTCAATGCCGCTATTCGATCAAGACCTCGAGGCGGCCGAAGGAATGCCCGAAAATGCACAGCGCTTGAAACAGCTGATGATCGAGCACGAAGGTTTGCTCGTCGCATCGCCCGAATACAACAGTTCGATATCGCCGTTACTGAAAAACACAGTCGACTGGGTGTCACGAAGTGCCAGCGCGGACGAACCGGCGCTCGCCGCATACCGCAACAAGTTCGCGGCAATCATGTCGGCTTCGCCCGGCGGCCTCGGTGGTTTGCGCGGTCTCGTCGTCCTGCGGATGCTGCTGACGAATATCGGCGTGACGGTCCTGCCGCAACAACTTGCTGTGGGTCACGCGCACAGCGCTTTCGACGATGACGGTACGCTGCGCGATGTCACGCAACAAGACATCCTCAATTCGATGACCGAACGGCTAGTTAGCGTGATCGATGCAATCAACCGCTGACTCGTTTTGACTTAGACACGGCATCAACGTAGCGGCGGCTGACTATTTCGGGCGCAGATGAGCGGGTATCGAACACTCACAATGAGACTTTGTTAGCACCGCTCAATTTCGCTCGGCGGATCCCGATACTAATCGACTGCACCTTAGCGACAAAACGTTGAGTGCCGTTACACTCCGTTACGCATTCTAGACCCAATGTTTCGCCAGACCCCACTACAATCGTCGCAACGACATTCGGGTTAAGCAGGACTGCAACAAAACATGACTCTGACACGACCAGTACCACTCGTAAAATTGACCATGTTTTATACCGTGGCACTCAGCGGATTACTGCCATCCAATGCCGCCGCTATTCACCAGTACCATATCCAACGTCACCAACTGGCGAGATACTACACGCCGGCATTGCGTTTCTTTCCGCTTATTCCATTGCACACCGCTTACGACGCCACGCCGGCGCCGATCGTCATCCAAATCGAACCGGCACAGGCCCCGCCGGGCGCGGCGAAATTATTCGCCTATCCGGCCCACGGGCAAACCGAACACCGCCAAGCGCAGGACCGCTACGAATGCCACGCCTGGGCGTTGCACGAATCCAGATCCGACGCCGTCGCCATACCATCGGGCCCAGCGACAATCACCACCGCCGCCACCGTCGCACCGGTGCCGGGTGTTGGTCCATCGGCTCTGCTAAAGGGCACGATCGGGGGCGCGGCACTCGGCGCCATCGGTGGCGCCATCGCCGGGGATCCGGGGATCGGCGCTGTTATCGGTGCTGCGATTGGCGGCACGATCGGTCTAGCAAACCAGGCCGAACGATCGACCAAACAGCACGCATCGTCCGCACAAGCTGCGGCACACAGCATGCAAAAAGCAGCGGTTCGGGCGGAACAACATAGCGACTACACCCGCGCAATGGGCGCCTGCCTGGTTGCACGGGGGTACGCTGTGAACTAGAGCGGCAGCAGAATCGATGGTCGGGCGGCGGCCAATTTAGCTTCCCCCTATGGCAAGGGCTATCCATACTACGGTCCTTGAGCCTCCGCCCGGCCGCCCACTCTAGCGTGCTGTGCTGTGCTGTGCTGCGCTCGCCCGATCGGCGCGCATCTGCGATCCGGTACGCTCAGCAGATGGTAAACTTGGTCGCGACTAACAATCAGTGGGCTTGCAATGTCCATAGCGAAAAATAGTCAACGGCACATCGTCGAATCATTCGACCCTCGCGCGCCAGGCATGGCGTTCTACGCCGATCCCTACCCGACCTATCACGCTTTACGGGAATTGTCGCCGGTTCACCATTGTCCCGACGACACCTACTTCATTACGCGCCACGGTGATCTCAACCGGATCTATCGTGATCCGAAGACCTTCAGCTCGGCCAAAGAAGCGCAATTCAAACCCTTGTTCGGTGATAGTCCATTGTTCGAACACCACACCACCAGCCTCGTATTTAGCGATCCGCCGCTGCATACCAACGTGCGCAAGGCTATCGGCGACGCCCTGGCGCCCCGGGTGATCGCCGCGATGGAGCAGCGCCTCGTCGTTCTCGTCGACGGCTTACTCGATGAACTCGAAGATAGGACTACGTTCGATCTGATTGACGACTTCGCCAGCGTGATCCCGCTAGCCGTGATTGGCAATTTGCTCGACGTGGCACCCGAGGACCGCGGTCCACTGCGCGCCTGGTCGGCCGCGATCCTGGGCGCCCTCGAGTTCAATCGCGACCAAAACCGGCTCGACGAAGGCAACCGGTCCGTCGTGGCATTCGCCGAATTTCTTCTCAAGCTGATCGCTATCCGGCGCAAGGACCTCAGGGGCGACGATATCATTACGCGGTTAGTGCGTTGGACAGCCGGCGATTTCCGCTTATCCGATCAACAGATCGTCCATCAATGTATTTTTCTCTTAAACGCCGGGCATGAAACCACGACGAACCTGATTGGTAACGGCGTCCATGCCTTGTTGACCCATCCAGCAATACACCGCGAGGTGGCGGCGGATATCAGCTTGATGGGCAGCGCCGTCGAGGAATTTCTGCGCTTCGACAGCCCGGTTCAGCTGGGCAACCGAATCACCACGACCGATGTCGAATTCGATCGTATCCGCATCCCACAAGGGACGATCCTAACGCTGTGTATCGGCGCGGCCAATCGCGATCCGGATATTTTTCGCGATCCGGACGAACTAAATATAAGGCGCTCGCCGAATCCACATTTGGCCTTCGCCGGTGGCATCCACGCCTGTGCCGGTATGGCCATCGCGCGCTTGGAGGCGCGTATTGCGATCGCCCGGCTGCTGACGCGATTTCCCGGACTACGCCTCGACGGCACCGCCGAACGTACACAGCGTGCGCGGTTTCGGGGATTTTTACATTTGCCGATGCATATCTAATAGCGTGAGTCCGACGCGGTCCTAAGGCGTAAAATTCCGCTTTAGTTCTTGCCAACAGTCGGCGTAATTGCTCTGCAGATACGGCGATTCAAGCGCCGCCACCGTTGGTTGAATCACGTAGCGCGACTCAAACATGAAGGCCATCGTTGATTCGTGTTTCACCGGCGCCAACGGTTCGCTGGTCGCACTAGCGAAAACTCCCGCCTCGGGTCCATGCGGAACCATGCAGTTATGTAGACTCATCCCGCCCGGTTCAAAGCCGACCTTCTTCGCCTCATAATGCCCGGAGATGAGACCCATGAATTCACTCATAAAGTTACGGTGGTACCACGGCGGACGAAATGTATCTTCGGCAACCATCCAGCGCGGCGGAAAAATAACGAAGTCGACGTTGGCCACACCAGCGGTATCGGAACCCGAAGTAAGCACGGTAAATATGGAGGGATCCGGATGATCATAGCTCACGGTATTGATTACCATGAAACGGTTGAGATCGTATTTATAAGGAACCGACGTCCCTACCCAAGCCACCACATCGAGCGGCGAATGCCTGATCGGGCAACTATACATTCGCCCCATGAACTTGCACACTAACTCGAAATCACCATCGCGGTCTTCGTATGCTGCGTTAGGCGTCAGAAAATCGCGACCGTTAGCAAAACCATCAGAGCCCACCGGCCCGCGCTCCGGCAACGTGAACGGCGCACCGTAATTTTCGCAGACATAACCGCGGCTGTTACCATCGGGTAGCTCGATGCGGAATTTCATCCCGCGGGGTATCAGGCAGATTTCGCCAGGTATGATATGCAACAAACCACATTCGGTATGCGCCGTGAGGCCGCCCTGTTGCGGCACGATCAACATCTCACCGTCGGCGTTGAGACAATAGCGATCGCGCATCGAGCGATTGGCAAGGTATAGATGGACCGCCATGCCATACTGCCCGGCGAGCGAACCGTTGGCAGCAATGGTTAATAAACCGTCGACGAAATCGGTGTGCGCCGCGGGCATTGGAAAGGGATCCCAGCGCAGTTGTGTCGGCGGTATCGGCGCCCCATCCAGCGGCGCGCCGGCAATACCTGAATGAGGGCTGTCCTTAAAGCGCCCGTGTAAAACGGATGGACGAATGCGGTAGAACCACGTGCGACGATTGCTTGCGCGCGGCGCGGTAAATGCGCTGGTGCTGAATTTCTCCGCGTACAAGCCGAACGGTACACGCTGCGGCGAGAACTGACCTTGGGGCAGCGCGCCGGGCAACGCTTCGCTGCTGTGTTCATTGCCAAAGCCCGCAAGATAATTCAACGGTTTCGTGTCCATAGTAGCGCTAGTATAGTTTCGAAAAGTGGGGTCAGATACGACTTATCCGTCTTGCCGGGCGCGTTCCGGCATCCAGAAATTAAACTGCCGAAAGCGGATTGGGGTTTAGTGCAGTCCGGCCTTCGCTGGAACGACGCGTCGGCACACCTAAAAGCGGAGGCATAGGCATTGAAAGTCGCAACATTAAAAACCGCCGATCGTGACGGCGCCTTGATCATCGTTAATAAAAATCTCGACACCGCGATACGGGCTAAGGACATTGCGCCAACCTTGCAACGTGCCCTCGACAACTGGACGGCCACCGCACCGGCGTTGGAAAAGATCTACCGGTCACTTAATACAGAAAACCCTCCGTTGGAGACATTCGTATTCGACCCGAAAATGTGCGAATCTCCACTGTCGCGAGCGTTTCACTGGGCCGACGGCAGCACCTACGTCAATCATGTCGAACTGGTGCGTAAGGCGCGCGGCACCGAGATGCCAGAGAGTTTCTGGCGTGAGCCGCTGGTCTACCAGGGCGGATCAGACGACTTCATTGGGCCGCGTGACGACATCGTCGTAGCCTCGGAGGACTACGGCATCGACCTCGAAGGCGAGACCGCGGTGATCACCGACGATGTCCCCATGTGCACCAGCGCCGCGGCTGCCGAGCCGCATATAAAGTTGATCATGCTGGTCAACGATGTTTCCTTGCGGAATCTGATCCCGCATGAACTGATCAAGGGTTTTGGATTCTACCAAGGCAAGCCCGCCACCGCCTTCTCCCCGGTCGCGGTGACGCCGAATGAACTTGGCGATGCCTGGCGCGACGCTACCATACACCGTCCGCTCACGGTGCATATCAATGGTAAGCTCTACGGTGAACCACTGTGCGGCGTGGACATGACCTTCAATTTCCACCAACTCATCGAACACCTCACCAAAACGCGTAATCTCGGCGCCGGCACCATCATCGGCTCGGGCACTATCTCGAACTACGACCGCTCGCGGGGCTCGGCCTGCATCGCCGAGCAGCGCATGCTCGAGACGATTGAACACGGGAGTCCGCGGACCCCGTTTCTCAGCTACGGTGACCGGATCCGGATCGAGATGTTCGATAAGGCCGGGCAGTCGATATTCGGTGCGATTGATCAATTGGTCGCTCCACTAGCTTAACCCAAATCAAATGATCACTCCCCACAGCGGCAGTTCCTAAGCCCCACGTCGAGTGTCTTAACGCAGTTGCGCGACGTATACTATTCGTTGTAGTCAATTCGCGAATTTCTAATTTTTTCGGAAACAGCATTGCTGCGCCAATGAAATTCAAACCTGTGGTGTATTGCCGCTATTGTGACCTAGCCTCGGTCACCTTCACGCCACTGCAGGATAATTTCGAAACCGCCTAATCGAAAGACCGTACGATCGTTGGTGAGTCCTCAGCAATATGGATAATGCCACTCGCAAAAGTGACGCGACGCGCCGCAGCATCCTCGAGGCCGCGCGCGAAGTATTTATGGATCAGGGCTACAACCGCTTTACCATGCGCAAGGTCGCCGCCGCTGCCAGCATGTCTCTGGGTAACCTTAATTACCACTTCCCGCGCAAGGATGGTCTGCTCAAGGCGCTGCTCAATTACATCATCGACGCCTACATGACAGAATTCGACCGGCGCCGGACCGCTGCCGGCGAATCCCCGACGCGACAACTCGAAGCCGTGCTAAATTTCTGGATTGACGACCTACTCGCGCGCGACACAACGATATTTTTCCCCGAACTTTGGGCGCTCGCGAACCATGACCGCCAGGTCGCAGAGATGACGGACGATCTCTACCAGCGCGCTTGCCAACCGCTAACCGCACTTATTCCGCTGATTAACCCCGGTTTAAGCGCGCACGAGGTAAACCAAATTGCACATGTTATGTGCGCTTCGATGGAGGGTCTCACCATGTTCGCGGGACACGAAAAACCTTGGTCCACACAACACGCTGATTTAAAACGGCTTATGGTGCAATCATTCTTCCGGATGATCCACGCGTGAGCTAATTTGCGGTGTATTGGATCGAGTACTCAAGCGTATCGGATCCTTTCAGTCATTGGTACATTTTGGGTGCACCCGCGCTCAAGAACATCGTGGCAACTGCCGCTAACCGCTTACCGCTACAAGAACAACCCAAAAAAGAACTCGACCACAGGACGGATCAAACATGACGTAACCCAGCAGCGATGCGTATTGACCTTGCGATTGTCGAGAACAGCCTCGATGACGTGGCACTTATTCGGGCGATGCTGGCCGACAACGCTACCGCCTCGTTTGACATTCGCTATGTTCAACGGGTCAGCGACCTGGCCACGCTGTGCAGCTCGACTCGACCGCCCGACGTGCTCCTGCTGGATTTAAACCTGCCCGATGCCCGCGGCTCTGCGACCATCAACCAAATTCGGCACGATCTGCCCCACGTCCCTGTGGTCGCGATAACTTCCTCGGTGCAGGACAAAACCGTCCTCGACGCCGCCGCAGCCGGCGTCCAGGATTTCATCATTAGGGGTGAATTTGACGGTCACAGCCTGGCGCAAACGCTGAATTTCGCGATCGCCCGCCAGCGCTCGAACAGCACATTGTTTGACCAGGCCAATATTGACGCAATGACCGGCCTCCCGAACCGCTTCCTATTCCAAGATCGCCTTAATCATGCGTTGCAGCGTGCGAATCGTACCGATGAGACAGTAGCGTTACTGTTTATCGACATCGACAATTTCAAAAACATTAATGAAGTGTATGGCCACGATAGCGGCAATCACTATTTGTGTGCGATCGCGCATACGTTCGTCACCACGGTCAGAGATAGCGACACCGTCGCTCGCCTCAAGGGCGACCGGTTCGCGGTTATCGTTGAAGGCCTTAACTATCCCCAAGCCGCGATTGATGTCGCCAAAAAGATATTGGCGGCCGCCGCACGGCCAGTCGAACTCGTCGAACATACGCTCCAGGGGTCATGCAGTATCGGAATAGCGTTCCATACGGAGGATAAGACCAAGGGGCAACAATGGTTGATTAAGGGTGCCGATACCGCGCTAAAGTCGGCAAAATCTTCCGGCAAGAATACGTACTGCACTTATACCAAAGCGCTAGATCGCGCTCTAGTGAAACGTATCAACCAAGATTCGATGTTGCAATGTGCATTGTCCAACGACGAATTTCACCTCTTTTACCAACCCATCGTCGACACCCAGACGAAACGTTTAGTCGCATATGAAACACTCGTGCGCTGGCAGCCGCCGGGGAAACGGCCGATCCTCCCCGGTACATTTATATCGAGCCTCGAACGACTTGGCCTCATGCGCGATGTCGGTGAATTCATCCTGCGCAAGGCCATTAGGCAACATGTCATATGGACGGACCAGCACGAGAGTTCAATTTCAGTTTGCGTTAATATATCTGCCTCCCAGATCGCCGATCCGAATTTCGCGCGGCTAGTCCGATCCGCGCTCGACACCTACGGCCTAGCACCGCAATATTTAAGTCTCGAACTAACCGAAGATCAACTCATCAACAACACGCCCGATACGCGGCGCGTGTTCGACGAACTCAGCGAATTCGGCGTAAAATTTTCTATCGATGACTTCGGCACGGGACATAACAGCTATAGTTATCTCAAGAATTTTCCTATCTCAACGATCAAAATCGACCGTTCTTTTACCCGCTTGCTACACGTAAACCGCTTCGATAGAGCGATCGCACGTTCGCTCATAGCGCTGGCACGCGAACTCGATTTAAATACCGTTGCCGAGGGGGTCGAGAACCACATCGTCCTGGCTGAGTTGGAAAGTCTCGGACCAGACGCTCTGCAAGGCTTCCTGATCGGCCGACCGATGACCGTGGAGCGCTTTGAGCACCGATTCATGCAGCCCGAGGCGGCGGCGATAGCAACCTCCCCCTGGCCGCCTGAATTGGCAACGGCATCGCGAGTTCGCCGATAGCATACGTAATCGTCGGACCCCGCGCGCACATCGTAGGAAGAAATTAGAGGACACCGCGAGCTGGGCG
>SMVB01066931.1_pt1 | contig 14683 bp, 13 predicted proteins | sample 2456461 | NCBI WGS metagenome assembly SMVB01 (sample SAMN11095934, study PRJNA526329) | marine sediment metagenome | biome: Marine sediment; feature: Surficial sediment; material: Deep marine sediment; isolation source: Hadal surficial sediment | place: Pacific Ocean | collected 2014-05 | depth... | reverse complement strand
TCCACAAGCTGAAACAAATTGTACCCAAGGGGAGGCTGATCAGTTTCCATTTCCACAGAAAGAATGTTTCGTAACGCCATGCGATGCAATTGCTTTTGAGGGGACGCCTCCGATTGTTGCTCAAACACACTGACCACCAGCCCCGACACGACCGCTGCGCCTAACGGCACAGCAACCGGAATCCCGACGTGAATGTGCGAGACAAGGTGTGGAGGGACTTGATAGGTAAACACCTGAAACCGCCGTCCCGGCAAAACAATATCAGCAAGCATAGAAGATCGGTTTCTTCATATAAAGACAGTCATTACTCAGGTATTGAGGCTAAAGACTGAAGGTTATCCATTCGAGTAGTGACCGATTCTAACAGTCGCACCACAGCCTCACAATAATCCTCAAAACGGCCGTTAGGACCTGTCAAGAAATAACATGAACAACCTTGCGCCTAGATTTGGGCCAGATTTGGACGGAACGATTGAGAAGAAGCCGAGGCATAGCCCGGCTATGTTGAGGTTTTTTCGATTGAGGCGCGTTCAAAGATGGCCCGAAGATAGGATGCGAGATGGGCATGTTATTTCTTGACAAGTCCTAAGGGCTCGCGAACAATGATTGGTTTCCATATATGGTTCTGGAGATGAACCACTTCCCGTGCATTCAAATCATTCAACGGTTCGATGTCTCTCCTTTGTAAGGGCTTGGGTTCGAAGAGAACCAAAGGAGGGGGAGGTCGGGAACGAAGTTCCCTCTTGATTCACCCGCACAATTCAACGAAGACCTAGATTTTTGTGAAATGGAAAATCTTGAGCACACAAAAAGTCCTCAGTCAGCACATGCTAACTGAGGACTCATCGGTCATTCACTCTCGCTAAAAATTACCGTGACAGATTCACCAGCTCTCCTAATAAATCATTCGCCGTCGTGATAACTCGGGAATTGGCTTGAAAGCCCCGTTGCATGATGATCATATTGACCAACTCCTCACCTAAGTCAACATTGGAGGTTTCCAGCGTACTTGCGGAAATTTTTCCAAATGAACCCGACCCCGGCGCTCCTTGCAAAGGGGTTCCGGAATCAACGGATTCGATAAATAAATTCCGTCCGATCGGTTGCAATCCGTCCGGATTCACAAAACGGGTCAGGGACACTTGGCCAAGGCTTTTGGTCGTTCCATTAGAAAAACGTCCGGTAATGGTACCATCATCACCAATGGAGGTGCCGGTTAAGGTCCCATTCGAAAAACCATTCTGTGCCAACGTTAAAAGGACTGAGGAGGCTCCCTGCTGCAACATGCCATCCGTTCCGGCTCCACCATCCGTTGTCACACTTATCCCAAAGTCAAACGCCGTCGCTTGAGCGGGCGTGGCACCATTACTAAACGTAATTCCTGAGGCGCCGGTGTTAAAATATGTCACGGCACTCTCCGTATCTAATAATCCGGCGGTGGTAAATCCAAGCTGGCCACTTGCCACGAGGGCATTTCCAGTGGCGGCATCACTATTCCCTGCGGTGACAGTGACTTCAGAAGCTGAGGCAATGACATTATAATCCCAGGTATTGTTGGCTGTTTTTGAGAAATAGACTGTCATGTCATGGCCAACACCAAGAGAATCAAAAATCCTCACTCCGGTACTGAACTGAGAGATTGCGTTACTGGAAGGATCCGCTAATAATTGTGTTGTGGTAAAGGCACTCACCACCGGTTCACTGGCATTGAGATTCCCGCTCATATCTACCTGTGTTGTCGCAGTACCGACTTGCTGTGTCGTCGTCAAGACCATGTCCCCAAGGATTCCCGTGATATTTCCGCTGGAATCCACTTGGAATCCTTGAAGGCGTAAGCCCGCTGGATTCACAAGGTTGCCGCCTGAATCAAGACTAAACTGGCCGGCTCGAGAGAAGAAGGTGTTGCCCGACGGATCATTGACTCGAAAAAACCCGTCCCCATCAATAGCCAAATCTAAGGCATTCGAAGTCGTTTGAAGAGACCCTTGCGTAAAGCTCGGGGCGATACCCATAACTCGAACACCTCGACCTTCCACTAAGGCCGCACTCGTACCCCCACCACCGATGGTGGCGCCGAACAAATCGCCAAAGGAGACTGACCGGCTCTTGTACCCGATCGTCTGCGCATTGGCAATATTATTTCCGATTTCACTGAGCGCACGACTTGTCGCATTGATTCCACTTGTGGCGGCAAAGAATGCTGATGTAATGCCCATAGGTCTTTACTCCTTTGTGACGAGCATCTCGGACATCCATGTTCGGCATGCTGCTGGGTTTATTGAATTGAAATAATGTCCTGCGTATTCAGTGTTTTCCCGCTTTGAAGCACCACGGGATTTTCTGTTCCCAACACGATATTCGAGACTCGTTCTCGAGCGAAGGTGAAATTCGACACAGGTTCTTGATTCCCGTTCACCGCGTTCACTCTGAACTGATAGACCCCTTCCGGCAACCGATCTCCATCTTCATCCAACCCATCCCATTGAACCTGATGCGCCCCGGCTGTACCGGCAGACGGTGCTTGAAGACTACGGATAATTTGGCCATTCTGATCAAGAACTTCAATGGTGACGCGATTCGCCCTATCATTGAGCGCATATGCCAGAATAGGTTGATTAGTTTCCCCGAGACTTACAGTATCGCCTTCCGTGACGACCGTTCGGCCAATCAGATTGACAAGATCAAGTTGTGTGCGTTGGACATTTTGAGCAATCAACTGCTCTAACAGATCATTGGTGCTCGTTGTCTGCTCCAAGGTAGCGAATTGTGCCAACTGGGCCACAAAATCTTCATTCTGAGAAGGATTCGTAGGATCCTGACTTTGTAGCTGTGTCACAAGCATTCGTAGAAAGACATCGGGACCCAAATCCGACACCGCTTCTTGCACATTCGTTTCTCGAGTCAGAGAAGGTATAGACTGCGTGGGCGTTATCGGATCCATATATTCATACTCCTTTATTTGGAACAACTCAGGTGGATAGGCTGAAGGTGGAAGGCTGAAGGTTTTCCGGAGCTATTCATAGGGGACCATCCAATTGGCGCAAGTCTTATTGTATTCACTTTCAGCCTTCTTCAATCTTCAATCCTTACTCTTCCACCTTCAGCCTAAATAACTAAATACCTGAATCCTTCCCCTTATTCTTTGCTCACCTCAGGCAACAAGATGTAAGCCTCGTTCTTCAGATCGATGCAGAGCATTCAGAACAGAGCGTCTTTCACCATGGGAACGACCGGGAGATTCTTGTGGGTCATGAGATTGACGATCATGGAACAGGGAATCTGCATCTTGTTCTCGTTCCTCCCGAACTTCCGCAGAAAATTCTTGCAGTTCCAGATCGACTTCAGTCAATTGATTTTCCAGTTGAGGAACGAATTGGACCGCAAGATTTCGTAGGACTGAATGATCCATGACCAAACCCGCATAGACCTGTCTGTTCTGTACTCCAATATCAATTTGCACCCGCTGGTTTTCAGAGAGTTGAACATCCATTTGCAACCGTTGAAGAGCCGGCGGTGGTAATTCCAGCCCACGTTCTTCAAAACCCCTCAAACCGACTCCTTGGCCAGACCCTTGTCCGGGAAAAGAAGACGGCTGCTGAAACCCCGGTTGAGAATTCTGAGAATGGTTCATGCCACTACCCAAGCCTTGTCCGCCGTTTGGATCAAGCCCCACAGTTTTCACGGATGTCTCAAGAATATTTTGAGCATGTTCCACTTTGCCGAACACCCCTGACTCTTCATGTCGATCAACAGGAACCGTGGCACGATGTTCGTTGACTACCCCTAACGCATCCTTCAGCACCGCTGGATTGCCAAGTATCGGCTTAATACTCGCAGGGCTCGCCGAGACAGGGTCAGTGAATCCGACCGGACCTTTAGGATGGAGAGCTGTCACAGGTGGGGTATGCTGCGGCAACTCAGGTGACGATTGAGCAGGCAGAGTTGATGATGAAAGTGGCAGTGTTGAGGGCCTCACTCTTTCATTCCGGAACGTGGAATGTTCAGTCAGCTCCGGTCCAGCTGAAACTTCCTTGCCAGTTGGCAAAAAGGTACGCGCCAAGGTCTCCCCTTCCCGATTCACTAATGAAGCAGATGGCTTCTCTCCCGATCCTTGGAAAACTGTCTGTGGATGCACTTCTGCCTCAAAACCTTTTAACAAAGGCACCTTTGATATTCCTGCAGGAGTTGACTCACCAACAACATCTTGTCTCACATATCCAAGGCTTGAATGTTCTGCATTTGCCTGAACACCTCTATTGTGCAAGACATCATTTGCAGGAATTGGCAGTCCCTCAATGGGAGATACGGCTGTGAGGAGAACAGGCAATGGAGTAGAAGCCTCTTTAGGCATAAAGGCATTTGGACCATTGAGCGAAACGTCTCGAAACTTCGTCGGGTTGAGCCTGTCAGATTCTGCCAAGGTCTCCCCTTCCCGGTTCACTAATGAAGCAGATGGCTTCTCTCCCGATCCTTGGAAAACTGTCTGTGGAAATACACTGACCTCAAAATTCTTTGAGAAAGGCATCTGTGACGATCCAGAAGAGGTGAATTGACCGGCAATATCTTGTCTCAGAGATGCAGGGGGTGGACGTTCCGCACTTACCGGAAGCCCCCTATTTTGCAATACACCATTTGCAGAATTTTGCAAACTCTCAACAGCTTCTGCCAAGCCCTGTACAACAGGTGAAGACAGCACGGTGATTTCCGCAGGAGTTGGTATCACGGAGATTTGCGAGTCACTCACCAGTTGGTCAGCGGTCTCAGGAATTTCTAAAGCCACAGAATTTTCCGAATTGTGTCGCCCCGACAGAACAGGCGATACCACATCTTCTTGAATGCGTGTCGACACGATTCCTTGCAACTGCTTGGACAATGTCGACGCCTCCCCTTGGCCTTTAAGAATTTGAGAAAAGATCAATGGCAATGGACGACCGGATAACTGTGCATCCTTCGAAAGACCTTGGCCCACTGACTCTTTGATGAACCCGTTTTCATTGAGAGCATTGGCCCCATTCTGAAAACCCGTCATTATGGGAAGGAAAACATTCATGATTAATTGTTGCAACTCAGGTGGATAGGCTGAAGGTGGAAGGCTGAAGGTTTTTCAGAGTTATGCATAGGGTATCATCCAATGACGACGGATCTTATTGTCTTTGCCTTCAGCCTAAATACCTGACTCCTTACTTATTTCTTTGGTTTCTTGCTCACTGGTCGTTGTAATTTAATCTCACGGTACCGTTGAAGTCCTTCTGATAATCTGGCAGCTTTCCTCGGCTTGATGTTGGCTAAAATCCCAGCAGCTTTCTTGTTTTTTATCCCTGCAAGAATATCTAAGGCAAGGTCTTCTGTCATTTTTTCGATGCGTAAGGCGCCTTCTTCCGCATCCATCGCCTCGTAAATTTTCAGCAAATGCACCAGGGATGGATCTTGTTCTAAATACCGGCGCTGTTCTTCATGAAATGCCGCCGTTTCTGTTGCCAACCGTTTAGCTTCTTTGACTTGTCGTGCAGCTAACGCTTCAACATCCCGCTGCAACGCTTCGACCTGTTCTTCACGAAGTTGCAAGCCACGTTCCCGTTCCTCTATCTTCTTCAGCCGGGCTTGAATATCTTCAAGCAATGTGGCTTCTTCACTGAGTGGTTCATGAGTGAAATCCTCTTCAACCTGTTGAAATTCATGGGAATCAATTGAAAGTGGTTCGGTCGTCGCTTGGACCGACCACACCACTGTGGCCCACAACACCACGACAACAACCCACCAGGAAATCAGGGGTCGGCTAGGCAACATGATGCTAGTAGGTCATTTCTTCAAGGTGAGAGGTGGCAAAGGCATGAGCAGACACATCTTCTTGAAGACGTTGTTCTTGCGCGGCGATCTTCTGCAACACCGCAGATTCTTTTTTCTTGATGACTAACTCCACCACTCGTCTTGCGTGATACGCTTTTTTCAATGTTTGACGTAATCCCACCAAGGTTTCCTCCAACCGGCGAATCTCTACCGTACATGCTTCCATGGCAGAACCAATGTGCTCCAGCCATCGATAGCGTTCTTCTGCAACCAGGTTTTCAATACCTCCCTGGATTTGTTGTTCAAATTCCGCAACAACCGTTTGCATTTCCCAACTCAAATCGTACCGTTTGGCAACCTCCTCGCTCTTTTCCCATTCAGCCAGCACAACCGCTTCTCGAGCCAGGTCTTCGACTTGTTTACGAAACCTCAGTAATGTCGTCCAATTCATGGCGCTTTTCCCCTTTCGACAAGGATGCTTCGACTCTGTGAGGCTAACATTTCAAGATTCTGACAACTCTCCGAAAAACTCACGACCGTGTCCCTGCTTTGTTGGAGATACCGGTCAATAGGTTCTTTCATCTGTATGGCGGCATCTATTCGAGCATTCGTTCCCTGTTGATAGGCCCCTAAATTAATTAAATCTTCAGAGTTTCGATATTCGGCCATCGATCGGATAATGGTTTTCGCGGCTTCAGCCTGCGAATCCGACACAATATCGGACATCACCCGACTCACGCTTTGTAAGATATCAATGGCTGGAAAATGGCCCTGCATGGCCAATTGACGAGACAGCACAATATGCCCATCCAAAATGGAGCGCATCGAATCGGCAATAGGATCATTCAGATCATCCCCATCAACTAACACGGTATACAGACCGGTGATCGATCCATTCCCCAATGGCCCCACCCGCTCCAAGACTTGCGGGAACAGGGTAAACACGGAAGGCGGATAGCCTTTGGTTGTCGGCGGCTCTCCGGCGGCCAATCCGACTTCCCGTTGGGCATGAGCCAACCGCGTGAGTGAATCCACCAGCAAGAGAACTTGCTTGCCTTGATCTCGAAAATATTCCGCAATGGCCGTCGCGACAAATACCGCCCGGACACGAACTAACGGCGATTGATCCGAAGTGGCCACAACCACCACTGACCGGGTGAGACTGGCCGAACCCAAATCCCGTTCCAGGAATTCCTTCACTTCCCGTCCACGCTCCCCCACCAATGCAATGACATTCACATCCGCCTTGGTATGGCGACACATCATTCCCATCAAGACACTCTTTCCCACTCCACTGCCCGCAAATATCCCCATTTTCTGTCCGACACCACATGTCAATAACGCGTTGATCGCCTGAATCCCTAAATCCATGGGCATAGTGATACGCTTCCGCTGGAGAGGCGCCGGAGCGGGGGCATATAAGGCATATCGTTGACTTCGAGGAAGCGGTCCCTTGTCATCGATCGGGTGGCCTAACCCATCCACCACGCGGCCTAAGAGATGTGGCCCGACAAGCAACCGTGGCGAGGTGGGGTCGTAACGAACCAGATCGCCGGCGCCAATCCCCCGTACCGGACCGAATGGCATCACGATCACTCGTTGTTCCCGAAATCCGATGACTTCTCCTTCTAGAATCGACTGCCGCCGCCGACTGAAAATATGACATCGCTGCCCAACTGACGTTCCTAACCCGGTGGCTTCCAATGTTAATCCCACAGCTTTCACAATACGGCCTGTGACAGTAATAGTAGAAATTTCATCAAGACGCTGTTGAATGCCGGCAAGGCTCATGATCGGGATGTTTCCAAACCGAATTCCGTGGCCACGGTCTCTAATTGTTGCTGAAGACGTGTATCCAACTGTAAACCGGTTTGTTCCACGAGACAGCCTCCCAACTCCACGTCTTCATGCCCTTCGATGATCAAATGATCCCCGCCACCAAATTCGGCCCGTAAGTCTTGATGCAGAGGTTTTAACACTTCGAAATCTTGAGGATGGACCTTGAGGGTCACCAGGCTTGTATTGAGGAGAAGCCCGAGAATCTGACGCACTTGCCGGACAATCAATTCCTTGTCAGTTTCCACTTCTCGCAGAATGATTTTTTGCGCAATCGCCAACGCCACTTCCACGATATCCCGTTCCTGTTCTTCAAGGGCTGCCACCTGTGCCCGCCCGATCTGATTGGCTAAATGAATGACTCTCTTCAGTTCTTCGTCAATTTTCGCTTGTCCTTGCGCTCGTTCTTCTTCCATGCCTTTTTGCCGCCCCTGCTCAAACGCATGACGTTGGAGATCGGAACAATCGTGTGATGGCTCTTCCTCTTCCTGAATCTTCATGCCATTCGGAACAAGTTCCACCATCTGAAATTCTCGCACATGGCCATCTAGCTTCATAACCAATCAACCCTTAATCTTGTGTCTAGTCCTTTTCTTCTCGCCTACCGCTTCACGCCTTACGCTTCACGAATCCCCTCTTGCCGAATTTCATCTACACCATCTGCTCTTCACCCTTTCCCCCTAGAACCACACGACCTTCACCCGCCAAACGTTGCACAGTCTTAATAATATTTTGTTGTGCCGATTCCACCTCACTGAGCTTGACAGGACCTCTACTTTCCATATCTTCTTGCAACGACTCAGCGGCACGGCTGGACATATTATTAAAGAATTTATCGCGTAGCGGGCCTTCAACAGGTTTTAAGGCCAAGAGCAATTCTTCTTTACTGACTTCACGCAGTACTTCCTGCATGCCCCGATCATCAATAGCTTCGAGATCTTCGAACACAAACATTTTTCCACGTATTTCTTCCGCCACATCAGGATCTTTCGATTCCAAGGATGTAAAAATCTCGCCCTCCACATTTTTTTTGACAGAATTCAATATTTCGGCGACCAAGCCTGTTCCCCCCATAGGAATGGCATTTTGGGAAGACCCGAGACGCAGTTCTTCCTCAAGCACAGCGTTTAATTCATCCACCATATTTGGAGAGACTTCTTCTGTTGTCGCCAAGCGATACACCATGGCATCTCGTTTATGCGCAGGAAGCAAGGACAACACCTGGGCAGCTTGATCCGACTCTAAATTCGCCAAAATAAGGGCTCCCGTTTGCGGATGCTCAAACGTGAGAAAATTTGCTATTGACACGACATCTAATGACTTCAATGCCTCGAAACCCGTATTTGCTGAATTATTGAGTGAACTGAGAATACGACGAGCCTTCTCTTTTCCCAACGCCGCATTGAGAATTTTGGCCAGGTAGGTTTTCCCTTCGACACTCAACCCCGAGGCTCCGGCCAATTCCACAAATTCCTTTAACACATAACGATGTTCGTCTTGTCCAACGTTGACGAGCGCTCCCAGATAGACGCCGATCTGCCGGATATCTTTTTGATCCAGAACTTTCAACACTTCAACGGCAGCGCTTTCCCCGATCGCCAGTAATAAGATGGCAGATTTTTCATATCCTGATAATGAACTCCCCACGGTTTACGCCTTTTGTTCTTGCTCTTCTTTAATCCAGGTTCGAATAACTTGAGCCGCTGTTGCGGGATTATCGGATGCAAGTTTCAGGGCCTGGTCTTGTGGCGTCTCGCTAATTTGTGCCTCATACTCGGTCACTGTGGCCGGCAAGCCTGTCTGTGGCAACGCCACGGCCACGGCCGACGGCTTACTGAGATTTAACGCCATCGGCCGGATCACGAACCACAAGACCATCACACCAAGCAAGAAAAACAGCACAGGTTTCAAAAATCCACCCCATGTGGCCAGAAACGCCTGTACGCCTGCAGTCATCCCGTCTTCGCCTTCTTGAACAACAGGCGTGTCAAATGGCACATTCAGCATTTCAATTTGATCACCACGCTCTTCGGAAAATCCCACGGCTTTTTTCACAATAAGCGTCAGTTGTTCGATTTCTTGTTCAGAGCGTGGCACATACTGTTTTTCACCAGCCGCATCTTCAGCTTGACCTTCGGCGCTTTCGACCACCTCGTAGGTCCCATCCACCAACACCGCAATACTTAACCGTTGAATCGCACCGATGGGCTCAATAATCTTGCTCACTTTCCGGTTGATTTCATAATTCACAGTTTCATTTTTTCGCTTCGCTTCTTTAGGCCCTGAACCTCCAGTGAGTGGCGGATCATTGGGAAGATTGCTCCGTACGCCTGGCACACCCGGCCCGCCTGCGCTTGAACCCTGTTCAAGGACTTTCTCCTGGCTGCGGTTTTCACTTCGCACGACCTGGCTATCGGGATCGAATGTTTCCTCAGTAATCTCCACCTGACGAAAATCTAATGGAGCCGTCACACGCACGACCGATTTATCCCTCCCTAAGACTTTGTCCAACATCGTTTGGACCCGTAGCTCTAAATCTTGTTCCACTCGACGTTGCGTCTGGATTTGTGTGGTAGTAAGTTGGGCACCTTTATCGCCAGATTTTTGACTCAGAATTTCTCCGTGATGGTCCACAACCGTGACCTGATTCGGATCCAACCCTTCCACGCTACTGGCAACCAAATGGACAATGCCCTGTACCGTCGCACTCCCTAACGACTTGCCTCGTTTCAATGTCACCACCACCGCCGCTTGGGCCGGCTGTTGATCAGACGAAAACAAACGTTTCTCAGGAATGACTAAATGTATGCGAACCCGCTCGATATGCGAAATCTGACTGATGGTACGAGCTAATTCTCCCTGAAGCGCCCGGCGATAATTCATTTGTTGGGTAAATGGGGTCACGCCAATCCCGGTACGATCAAAAATTTCAAATCCGACCCCTGCCGATTCTGGCAGACCGATGGACGCTAATTGAAGACGCAACTCATGCACACGCTCGGCAGGAACTTCAATCGTCCTGCCTCCCTCGACCACTTCATAGCTCACCCCTTGTTTGCCGAGTTCTTGAATGATCGCCCGGGTGTCAGCCATATCCAATTGGGAAAACAGGACAACCCGCGCAGGCTCCTTTCCCATGATCATCAACAGGGGAATGGTCGCGAGGGCCAAAGCCAATACCACGACAATTCCAAGACGCTGGCCAATGGTTAAAGCCTGAAAGTTTGTGATGAGATTTTCCGGGAATGTCGCCATATTTCCTCAAAGAAGTGAGTAGTGAATAGTCCGAAGCAAAAAAAACTTCGAATCTTTCCTTAATCTTGCTCCTTACTTCTTTCTCCTTCCTTTTTCCTTTTCACTTCTCCCTTCTCACTTCTCCCTTAGACTTGCATTCGCATGACTTCTTGATAGGCGTCGAGCATCTTATTCCTTACTTGCATCAGTAATCGAAATGAGAGTCCGGCTTTTTCCCCGGCAATCACCGCTTGATGAATATTGAAATCCTCTCCTTTCGCCACGGCATCTGTTAAGCGACCTGCAGCATGTTGCATGCTATTGACTGATTCCACGGCATTTTTCAATAACTCACTAAATTCATGACCTGCTGGAGAAGCCCGCTTGCTCGCAGTACCTCCAAAAGGTTCCGGAATACTTTCAATACCCTTGATCAGAGGAATTTCCATAGAATGATTCCTTTCAAAAAAAGTAAGAAGTGAGTAGTAAATAGTAAGGAGCAAGAGTGAAGAACAGCTTAACTTCCATCTTCTCTTTTTCCTCTGTGCCTTCTCACCTTACTCCTTACTTTTCACTCTTGACGCCTCACGTCTTCCTCGCTTCACGCCTCACGAATTAACAAACTATCGTCCCATTTCCAATGCTCGTAAAACCATAGTTTTTCCTGTTTCCATCACCGCAATATTCGCTTCATAGGCCCTGGTCGCGGAAATAAGATTCACCATTTCTTCGATAGGATTCACATTGGGGAGTTGAAGGTACCCTTGCTCATTGGCATCCGGATGACCAGGGTCATACACCGTGCGTAAAGGTCGTGAATCCTCGATGATATCGGTAATCCGGACACCTGCGGGTTCTGTCGAACTACCAAATGCACTAGTAAAGACGGAGTGAAACGATGAATCCATGGACACGGCCTGAAATACTACGTCTCGCCTGATATACGGACCTCCATTGGGCGAACGTGTCGATTCAGCATTTGCCAGATTCCCGGCTATGATATTCAATCGTTGTCTCTGAGCATCCAACGCCGACCCCACAACCGCAAACACTCGATCAATATTCATCTCCTCCTCCTTTCAAAGGTGGTGAAAAGTAAGAAGTAAGTAGCAAGTGTGAAGAGTCTCCCGACTTTCAACTACTCTCTTTCCTTTATAGTTTCTCTCCTTACGCCTTACTCCTTCCCCTTACGCTTCACGCCTTACGCCTCACGGTTTTCTCTTCACGTCTTATGGCTTCTCACTTCTTCTACCGTCCTTCCGCAATGGCATTTTTCCATCCTTCAAACCGGCCATCCAGGAATTGACTGACCGCCATGTATAGAAGAGTATTTTCAGCCATCAACGTCATTTCTTTTTCTAAATTGACGGTATTGCCATCTATTCCGGCTCCCGATTCTTCTTTGATCGTATAATGGAAAATTTTGTCGTCACCGGAACGTCCGCCTAAATGTCGAGGACTTGTCACCGACTGAACTAACGGACCCTCTCCACGAAGAACGGCCGCAAAGGTCTCAGGGAATGGTAAATGTCTGGCCTTGTATCCCGGCGTTTCCTCATTCGCCATATTAGAGGCAATCGTTTCATGAATCGCACCCCGCACATCCAATGCTCGTTCATATAAATGCGTTCCTGCATCCCATGGAGAAATGATCATGATGCTTTCCTTTTCCTGCGCAGCATTATATAGAGCCCCTCAAGCAGCAACACCACCACCACTGTATCCCTCTCTGATTCTTTTCTTATCCCCTCACGCCTCACGCTTCACGTCTTGCAAAATTCCCCCGTTCAGTTCACGATATTCCCGCAATTTATTGCGTAACGTACGAATGCTGATCCCTAAGGTTCTGGCGGCATGGGTTCGATTGCCATGATGTTGCTCTAAGGTTCTCAGGATCAGGTCTCGTTCCATCTCCCAAATGGTTCCACTCGGAGCCTGAGAAGAACATATGCCTAACGCCGGTTCCTCAAACTGAAAATGTTCGACTTGTATCGGCCCATCTCCAGCCAGGAGTACACCCCGTTCAATTACATTCTCTAATTCACGAACATTGCCCCGCCACGGGCGACTCTTTAAATACAGCATGGCTTCATCGGAAATCCCATTCCAGGTACGATGGTTTCGCTGCAACGAACGATGCGCAAAAAATTCTGCCAACAACTGAATATCCTCTGGACGATCTCGTAACGGAGGCAATGTGAACGGCATCACGCTCAACCGGTAATACACATCTTCCCGAAACCGCCCGGCTTGCACTTCCTGAGCAAGATTCCGGTTTGTGGTCACAAGAACGCGCACGTCCACTTGGACGGGCCTCTGTCCTCCTAGACGATCAACCTCTCGTTCTTGAAGAACACGAAGTAACTTGGCTTGCAGCCCTAAACTCATCTCTGCAATTTCATCCAACAAAATCGTGCCTTTATGGGCCAGTTCGAATTTCCCGGCCCGTCTTGCCATGGCCCCGGTAAACGCGCCCTTCTCATATCCAAATAATTCACTTTCCAGAAGGCCTTCAGGCAACGCGGCACAATTAATAGCCACAAAGGGTTGATGAGCCCGTGGACTTTTGCGATGGATATACCGGGCCAACACTTCTTTCCCTGTCCCGCTTTCACCTTGAATGAGGATTGTCGCCGAGCTGCTTGCGACCATATCCAGCGTTTTCAAGGTTTGCAGCAACTTCGGATCACGAGTCAGGAACCCTTCATGTGGCTCAGCACCTGCCGTCTTGTCTTGAGTACCTCCAGGTATGAGATGTTGCTCCCTGCGATCCTCATCTAACTGTTGAATGATCTTCTCAAGCCGATCCAAGGGAAACGGTTTTTGAAGGAAATCGGTCGCCCCATATTTCAAGGCTTGGACCGCGACGTCCACACCGCCATACGCCGTCATGACGACAACGGGCATATTGTACCCTTGCGTCCGGACCTCTCGTAAAAACTCCATCCCTCCTTTACCCGGCAAGCTCAAGTCGGTAAGGACCAACCAAGGGGGATTCCGTTCAACAGACTCCAAACCCTCATAGCCATCCCGGGCCACCGTCACCTCATACCCATGTTGACTCAAAACTTGAGTCAAGGCCGTTTGCAACTGTTCATCGTCTTCCACAACCAGGATACCTTGGCCAAGCCCACTCTCGGTTTCTAACATGCTATTCTCCTTTACAGAGGAAAAAAGAGATCGACCGTCGTCCCTTTTCCTTGTTGGCTTGTAATATCAATCACACCGTGATGAAGATGAACAATCTGTTGCACAATTGGAAGGCCAAGACCCGTCCCGCCTTTTCGCCGTGAATAAAATGGACGAAAGATATGGGACAGTTCTTCCCCGGACATCCCGCAACCAAAATCTTGAATACGAAGTGCCACCCCTTGCTGTAACCTTCGCTTGCCTTTCTCATGAATGTCACGCCATTCATTTCGACAGTGAATCTCAATAGTACTGTCAGGTTCTGAAGCATGGATCGCATTGAGAAGAAGATTGAGTAGCCCTTGCTTCAATAACGATTCATGCCCACGAATGGAGTCCAGATGTCCTTCTTGCAGATGATGAATCGTCACCCGCTTCTTTCGCAGAGGATACCTTGCTAACAATTCCACCTCCTGACAGACAGTGCGGAAATTCACCGTCTCTTGTTCGGCTTGCAGCGGAGAACTGAAAATCAAGATATTGGAAACCAACCGATCTAACGACCGGACCGCTTGCACGCAATGGTCAGCCAGTTCCTTTCGCTCTTCCTGACTATGCTGTTCACGCCCCAATAGCGTGGCAAACCACTCAATACTCGACAAAGGATTACGAATGTCATGGGCAAGACATCCCACTT
>SMVB01169044.1_pt1 | contig 14686 bp, 9 predicted proteins | sample 2456461 | NCBI WGS metagenome assembly SMVB01 (sample SAMN11095934, study PRJNA526329) | marine sediment metagenome | biome: Marine sediment; feature: Surficial sediment; material: Deep marine sediment; isolation source: Hadal surficial sediment | place: Pacific Ocean | collected 2014-05 | depth 0-1... | reverse complement strand
GAGAACCGCCAGATCTCGTCGGCTCTCGGTGCGACATCACGCATCAGGCCGCCCAGCGTGCCGACACCGGCAAGTAGAGGCAGAGCGATCCACTCCCCACCGAGCAGGAGTGCCGGTGCGGCGACCAGGACTCCTGCGATGCTGCCGGTAACATAGCCGCCGACGAGGCCCGCCACGAATGCACCCTCAAGGCCCAGTTCAGCGGCGTCGTAATTGAGGCCGATGCGGACAAGGGTGCCGGTGGAGAAAACGGCACCAAACAGTACGGCGAGTTCCAGCCGTTGCCTAATTGCTCGCCGCTCACGGAGCAACAAGCGTTTGGCGAAAGACCACCGCAGTAAGAAACTCGCCATCGATGCGATGACGGCGATCTTAACCAGCAAACTAACCAGGATTGTGTTTTCAGATCCCATCTGGAGCGCAACCTCGAGTCTTTATAATGTTAGTAGTAAGTTGCCGATCTTGATAACCGTAGATCGGTCGGTTGGTTTCCACCGTGTCTCAAAGTTCCTCAAGTGCTCGTGTCGAGCGGGTAGCGGAAGCATCCCTGCCGTGTGCTTACGGCGAATTTCGTATCGTTGCTTTTCAAGGGAAACAGGGCGACCGAGAGCAGGAATTGGTCGTGCTCAAGTACGGCGATCTCGGCGATCAGGAGAAGGCTCCGTTAGTCCGTATCCATTCCCAATGCATGACGGGCGAGGTTTTTGGGAGTGAACGCTGTGACTGCGGGCCACAGCTCCAGATGGCCATGCGTCTGATTTCCGAAGAAGGCAACGGCGTGCTGGTTTACGATCCGCAAGAAGGGCGTGGGATCGGCATCTTGAACAAGATCCGCGCCTACGAGTTGCAGGATCAGGGAGCGGACACGGTCGAAGCCAACGAGGCATTGGGCTTTGAAGCGGATGAACGAGACTACAGGCTGGCGGTAGCGGTGCTACTCGACTTGGGAATCCAGCGAGTGCGTTTCCTGTCGAATAACCCCGCGAAGGTAGCTGCACTCGAAGAAGCAGGCATCGAGGTAGTAGAGCGGGTTCCGTGCGAGCCCAGCTCCAGCGATCAGGCGACCGCTTACCTCAAGACAAAGAGGGAAAAGCTGGGGCACTTGATCGATGGCCTCTAGGGCAACGGCCCAGAGAGTTCTTGCCAGAGTTCAACGACCTCTGAGATACTGATTTTGCGGCAGTTATGCCTCGTCGAGACACCTGTGCCGCACCCAACCGCGGTTTTTTCGCGGATAACCTCCCGGGCGAGTTCGTCGTCCTATAGGGAGCGCGCCTAATCCTCGGATATTGGTTCCGATGGCGCAAGAGTTACTATTGGCAAACCTAGAGAGGGATATGAAAGAAGAAGGCATCCAGGTAGAAGGCACGATCGTTGAGAAGCATCCAGGCGGCACGTTTAGCGTCGAGTTGGCTGACAAGCACACGGTCCTGGCACAAATCGCCGGCAAGTTGCGCAAGCACCGTATCCGGATACTCACGGGAGACCGCGTCAACGTGGAATTGTCTCCCTACGACCTGACCCGTGGTCGTATCGTTTACCGGTACCGCAGTTAGCCAGAAGCGTCTGTCCGATGCGCTAGACTGAGCGGCATGGCTCGCGCGACTTGGGAAGGCGCCGTTCTCGCAGAGAGTGAGGAAGGAGTGGTTGTAGAAAACAACTACTACTTCCCGGCAGCATCCCTTAACCAGCGGTACTTCGAGAAGAACGACGCCACCTCGGGCTGTCCTTGGAAGGGGACTGCCCACTACTATGACGTGGTCGTCGACGGGAAACGAAATCCCGACGCTGCCTGGTACTACCCAGACCCGAAACCTGCCGCAGAGGAGATCCGCGGCAAGGTCGCGTTTTGGCGCGGCGTTGTAGTCGAACGCTAGACACTCGCGAGGCGTAGGGTCGTGCTCCTGAAATGATTGTCGTCGGCCCTCCCGGCAGCGGAAAGACGCACTTCGTACTTGAGAAAGTCGCAGCTGCGCTTCGCGAAGGGAGAGCGGGCGAGGTTCTGCTCGTCACGCCGACCGCAAGCATGGCACGCCACCTGGCCCACGAGTTGGCGCGACGCGGCCTGGCTGTTCCTGGCGGCGTTGTTCTGCCCATCAGAACGGTATTCGAGCAGCTCACGCCGGACTTACACGAGCCAACCGCAGTGGTCGACTCGTGGTTGCTAGAGAAAGCGCTTGAGCAGTCGACGGGAAACGTCTTTGGGAAGTTGAGCCTCTCGCCAGGGCTACGACGACGAGCAAAGGCAGCAATCGACGAGCTCCAGGCTGCCGGATATAATCCGGCCAAAGCTAAGCGCTTCGCTGAGACGGCTCAACAGCGCGGTCTCGCAGCGGCCTACGGCACCTATCAAGGCTTTCTCGATACCTATCAGCTTGCGTCGGCACCCCAGCGCCGGATCGCAGCCACTCAAGCCGCCGCACTAACTGGGCTCGACGGAAAGCGGGAACTCTACTTCGACGGCTTCTGGGGCTTTTCTCCTGTTGAGCGTGACCTGATTCTCTCGCTGCGCAACCGAGGGGCGAAGGTATCGGTGACGGCGACCCCTGAGGCAGCGCGTCGTTTTAGGGACTGGCCTCGCACAGAGTTGCCCAGCTCCCGAAACCGGGCACCGAAGCGCGTGGTTGTGAAGGCGCCTGGACTGGACCAAGAGGTCGAAGAGATGGCGCGGCGTATCTTGGCTGCGAATCGGCCTTGGCGAGAGATCGGTGTTTTGTTGCGGTCGCCTCAGACCTATGCGGCGGTGATTGAGGCGGTCTTTACGCGATTTGGTATTCCGCATCGCGTGCATCGGATACGCCCACTGAGCGACCACTCGGCTGCAGCCTTCTTGCGTGAAATCCTTGAGGCCATATCGAATCGGTTGCCGGGCCAGGAGATGCTCGCAGCGTTGCGCCGACCTGCTTTTCGGCTGAGCCAGAGTCCGCAGTTTGATGCTTACGATTTCGACCTCCAAAAGAGACTGCCCGGGGGTGGCTTGGAGTTCTTACTCATCAATGCGCCAAACGACGTTCGGGAGGGGCTAGCTTGTTTGGGTGGTGTGGCAACCTGGCCGCGTCAACAGCTTAAGCCAGCAGAGTGGGCGACGAGGGTCGAGGAGTTGGCGAAGAGTCTGCTAGTGCAGCCTGCACCGACGGATCGGCTGACCCCACAAGAAGTTCTTGAGATGAGGACGTGGGGCCGAGCCGTTGTTGCGGTGGGCCAAACCATCGCGGAAACGGTTGAGTTTCTCGACTTTCGCGGGCGCAGCCAAGTTCACTTCAAGGAATTTTTCGGAGCGTTTGAACGGGTTCTCGACGAGGCTTCGTTGCTGGTGGCTGACGAACGACGCGATGTCGTCAACGTCCTGCCGGTTCACGAAGCGCGGCAGTGGGAAATGCCGGTGGTGTTTGTCCCCGGCATGGTCGAGGGGCAGTTTCCGGCGGAGTTGCCGGATGACTTGTTCTTTCCTGAGTCGGAGCGGACGCGACTAACCAAGCAGGGCGTTGTGCTGCGCGGACGGGCGGACCGTATCGCTGAGGAGCGGTTGCTGTTTGAGATTGCCGAGAGTCGAGCCAGTGAAGAGCTGGTGCTGAGCTATCCGGAGGTGACCGGGGCTGGTGGACCGTTACTGCGCTCCTTCTTTTTGCCGGAAGAGTCCGGGGATGAACTGCAAGCGGGCCCCGTGAGGCCGAGGGAAGAAGCCTCTGACGGGCCGACGCCGAACCGGAGTCATGTTGGGGAACCGGGAGCGATCACGGTACTTCAAGCCAAGCATCTGAAGTTTGGACCGTCCGGGTTAGAGAAATTCCTGCAGTGCCCGTTTGAGTTCTTTGCCAGCTACAGTCTGCGACTGCGAGAACGTCCGGGGCGGATCGAAGAGCGTTTAGACCCGAGAGAGTGGGGGTCGATCATCCACGCGGTGTTGGAACGCTGGAGCACCGAGCCGTCACAGCCAGTGGGTGAAATTCTCGGCGATGTGTTTGGGCACAAACTGGCGGAGCTCCACCTGCAACCCGGTTTCCGCACGGCGGCGATCGAAGATGCGCTTCGCCGCGATCTGGAGCGGTTCGTAAGCGCTCCCCTCGCTAAGCCGCTGCCGGGCTCGCAACCGGGTGGTTTCGAGCAGAAGGTCGGCTATCTGATGGAGCAGGGACCGAACGGCGAGGTCTGGGTCAGCGGAAAGCTCGATCGCTACGACGCGCTGGGCGATGGCATGGCGCTGGTAATCGACTACAAGCACTCTGCGCCAAAGACCCTCAAGGACCTCGTCTCGCAGCATCAGGATGGCACGAAACTGCAAGGGCCTCTCTACCTGACAGGACTCCGCGAACAGCTCGGAATAGAACCGGCCGGAATGATCTTCTGCAGCCTGAAGGATCAGGTCACGACAGGCGGCTGGGTACTTGAAGGATTGATCCCCAATAGCGAGCTACCGGATGGGGTTGAGGCCGTCTCTGAGAACGAATTGGGGCTAATCATCGCCCGTGGAGTCGAGACCGCGGCGGATGCCGGGAAGCGAATCCGCGATGGCGAGATCGCGGTGGAACCAGCGGATACGAAGCACTGTGCCGAGCGTTGCTCGTTTAGGACGGTCTGTCGAGTTGAGTTGTGAAGTTCACTGACGCGCAGCAGCAAGCGATCGAGTACGACGGCGAAGGCGACCTGTGCGTGATCGCGGGCCCAGGCTCGGGCAAGACACGGGTGCTGGTGTCGCGCTTCGCATGGCTCGTCCGCCGAAAACACTGTGCCCCAGAAGACATTCTGGCCGTGACGTTTACTCGCAAGGCTGCGCTGGAGATGAAAAAGCGCCTGGCGGTGGAGCTTTCCTCAGAACAGGCAGAGAGAGCACAGGTCTCGACGATCGACGCCTTCTGCGCTCGTCTGCTGCGAGAGAACGCGATCGAAGCGGGTCTCGACCCCGACTTCGCCCAGCTCGAACCGATCGACGCAGAGATCGAGTTGAGCGGCTGGGTAGAGCAGGCGCTTGATGCGGCCTGGGAAGAGGATCCCGAGGGTGCGAGTAGTTTCGCGAACGCCTTCCGAGGAAAGAACAATGATGGAAGCTTCGCCGCGCCGGGCCTGGTGCTCAAGCTGATCGACTCAGCGCGCTGCTGGGGAGAAGCTCCAACATCAAGGGCACGCGGCGACCGGCATGAAGCCGAGCGGGCGTGGCTGGTCGGCGTTGCTCAAAAGGCGCTTCAGCTGTTTGCCGAAGACAAGCAGCGACGCGGATTGATGGACTTTTCTGACCTGACGACAGCTGCGGTCGCACTGCTGCAGGACGGAAGGTTATCCACCTCGCTGCGCTACAAGCACATCTTGTTAGATGAAAACCAAGACACGAATCCTCAGCAGGCGGAATTGATCCGGCTGCTGAAACAACGCTGCGAGGTTCCTCTTTTCGCGGTGGGCGATCTGAATCAGTCGATCTACGCCTTTCGAAACGCTGATCCACGAGTATTCTCCGAGTTCCGAGATGAAGTTAGGGTCAGTGGCCTCGTCGTCAATCTGCTCGATAATTTCCGTAGTCGGCGAGAAATTCTGGACGGGGTTCGCGTGCTCATGGAGAAGCACGATGGAGTGGAAGACCAACCTCTGCAGGCCGGTCGAACGTTTGCGTCGAAGTCGGAGCCGTCAGTCGAGGTGCTGTGGTCGCGAACTGGCGGCAGAGAGCAGGAAGCCCAATGGGTGGCCCGGCGAATCGTTGAGTTGAGAGCGGAGCTTCGCTTGGGAGCCGACGGGCGGCGGGCTACCTGGAGTGACTTCGCGATTCTTGTTCGGAGCAATGCTCTGCTCGCGGTCTTCGCGGAGGGCTTGCGGTGGGCGGGTATACCGTACCTCGTCAATGCCGGACGGAGCTTCTTTGGGACGCCAGAAGTGTGTGATCTGCTGGCACTGCTACGTGTCCTCGATAACCCTCGCGACGAGGTCCACCTGGCCGCGACTCTACGGTCGCCGCTGGCGGGAGTTGCCGACGCGACGCTCTTGGCCTTGAAAGCGGATGGGGCCGATCTGTTCGAGGCATTGGGCAATCCACCACAAGGGCTACCCAGTCCAGAGCTGGAGAAGCTAGCTCGCTGTCATCGTCTCGTAATGCATTATCGGGCCCGCAGAGAGTCGATGCCGCTCAATGTGTTGCTGACCGAAGTCGTCTCGGAAACAGGCTTCGACGCCTGGTTGCTGGAGCAAGACGGGGGCCTTCAGCGATCAACGAACGCTCAAAAGTTGGCGAGTCTCGCAGGTCGAGCCGCAGATTCGACAGGCTCCTTTCGCGGTGCGGTGAGAAGGCTGGACTCGATGGCTGAGTCCTCGGCAGGTGAAGGCGAGGCCTCTCTACCGGATGACTCTACCGACGCGGTCAAGCTGATGACGGTTCATGCTGCGAAGGGTCTGGAGTTCCCTGTCGTCATCCTCGGGGCCACTCAGAACCCGGGCAAGAACAAACCCGATCCGATTCTGTATTCCCACGAAGTGGGCGTTGGGGTTCGATGGTCCGACATGGAGAAGGACGAAGGAAACGGTGACCCACCCTATAATCAGCTCGCTCCGATCGCCAAGAAGAGTCGCGACGACGAGGACGGTCGGCTGTTCTACGTGGCGATGACTCGGGCGGAGGATCACCTGGTACTGAGTGCAGGCTGGAGGAGTCTGACGAGTCTACAGAAGCGTGGCTGGGCAAAACTTGTGAGCGCAGCGCTCGGGTTAGAACCGAAGAAAGACCCTCCAGGCATACAAGTGATCGAGAAAGCTGGGGCGAGGTTCCGTACGATGCTGACCGATGACCCACCGGAGAAACCGGACGTAGCGGAAAGCGTAGTCGCGGCGGCTCAACCAGTGTTTGTGGACCGGTGCACGACGTCGCTGGGACAAGCCGATTCCGAGGCGACGGTGACCAGCGTGTCACTCTTCGGCACCTGCCCCCGGCGCTACTACTTGTCGCGGTATCTGGGGTTGGAGTCGCGTGTGACTGAGACAGTGTCTAGCGACACCGAGAAACCGGGGCTCTCAGCAGCAGAGCTGGGCACGGAGACGCACAGGTTTCTAGCAAACCCAGTCGAGGCGAAGGATGCCTCAGAGGAGGCTCGTCAGCTGGCTGGGGCATTCACGAAGCACGCGCTTGGCAAGCGAATGGCGGCAGCAAACTTCGTCGAACGTGAGAGAGCAATCCTCTTCCCGGTGGGAACGACGCCGCGGCTCTTGCGCGCCGAGATCGATCTCTACTTTGAAGACGCTGACGGTGGTGTCTTACTGGACTACAAGACCGACCGGGTCGGGCCAGCTGATGTGGAGCTAAAAGCGGAAGAGTACGCGTTGCAGATGCGCCTCTACGCGCTAGCTCTGCAACTCGAAGATCGGCGACCCAGCAAGGCGTTGTTGTTCTTTTTGCGGCTCGGGCAACCGGTCGAGGTATCGCTGGACCCGCAGTCGCTAACTGACGCTGTTCGCACGGTGGAAAATTTCTTCGCCGCGCAAGAGTCGCAAGAGTTTCCGACGAAAATCGGGCCACAGTGTAGACGATGTCCGCATCTGGGTAGTCTCTGTCCGATTGAGCTGCCCGACCAGACTTAGCCGCTCAAGGCGTCGGCGATCGCTGCTTCGAGGTCTTCCTTGGTCAGCTTGGTACTGACAAATAGCTCCTGGCGGGCACCAGACGCCAGCGCGATGGCCTTCCAACCGGTTTGGGTGGGGATGGTGACGCCGATCTTGACGGGCCCGCGTGCCTTGCGAACCTTGCGAATCACGCCTGGCACGATCGAAGCGATCGTCTCGTTCCGTACGAGTAACGTCTCAAGAACTGGACGCAGTCCGCCGATGATCGAGTGTTCGACCTTCAGACGATTATTGACGGCCCGCAAGCGCATGGCATCTCTCACGTTATCATCGAGGTAGGGCGCGGCGTCGGAACCGCGCCCAGTTGTTTCTAAGAACTCCTCTTGTCTAACCTGCCAATCCTTGTGATCGTAGGACGCCCGAATGTAGGGAAGTCGACGCTGTTCAACCGCCTGACCCACAGTCGTCGGGCAATCGTGGGCAACGAGCCAGGGATCACCCGTGACCGCATCAAGCTCGAGGGGAGCTGGAAGGATCGGCGCTTCCTCGTCACCGACACCGGTGGCATGACCTTTGGTGATGAGGGCGAGTTTCCGCAGTTGGTCAACGAACGTGTGCATCAGGCCGTCGAGGAAGCAGATCACATCATCTTCGTCGTCGACGCTCGCACGGAGCTGACGTCTGAGGATCGGGAGCTGGCGACCTTCCTGCAGCGGACGGGACATCCGGTGACGATCGCGGCGAATAAGTGCGACACCGATCGCGGCGAAGAGAAGGCCATGGCCTTCTATGAGCTGAATTTGGGTGAGCCAGTTCCAATTTCCGCTGAACACAACCGCGGAGTCGAAGGTCTTCTCGAACGGGTAGCCACCGATTTCCCGATAGCTGAGGAAGAAGAGGAACCCGCAGAGCGTCTGATCAAGGTCGCCATTATTGGTCGACCCAACACGGGAAAGTCGACGCTACTGAACCGCTTGACCGGTGCCGAACACGCGATCGTTTCTCCCACACCGGGCACGACGCGCGACGCGGTCGATGCGACGATCGAACGAGACGGGGTGCGGTTCGAGTTCGTCGATACAGCAGGTATCCGACGCAAGGGCAAGACCAAAGAGATGGCAGAGAAGCTGAGCGTCATGATGGCTCAGCGCCACGTACGCCTGGCGCACGTCGCGATCATGATGCTTGATGCGGTCGAAGGCGTCACGGCTCTCGATGCCAGCATTGCTGGCTACGCCCACGGAGCAGGCCGGGCTGTCATCTTAGTCGTAAATAAATGGGACCTGCTGACCGGCGTCGAGCAAGGTAAGTTCGAGCGGGATGTTCGCGACAAACTGAAGTATTTGGACTACGCACCAATCGCAATCATCTCCGCACTCACTGGATATAAGACGAACTCGCTCTACCCGCTGGTGAGAAAGGTCTATCGCGAGTGGAAAAAACGCATCCCGACAAGTGAACTCAACCGTTTCTTGGAGACCGTCGATTTTGATCGGGTGACCGTGCCGGGGTTCAAGAAGCCCAAAGTCGCTTATGTGACGCAGACCCAGGCGGCACCGCCGACATTCATGTTCTTCACGAATCGCCCCGAACCGTTCCATTTCAGTTATGAACGTTTCTTGATTAATCAGATACGTAAGACTTTTAAGTTCGAGGGATCGCCCATCACCATACGCAATCGGTCGAAGAAGAAGCGCACGCTAAGCGAGCGACTTAACTAGACTGGTCGGCAGACCTGGATTATTCTCATGGCACGAACCACTGTCGCATTTCAGGGCGCAAGAGGCGCTTTCAGCGAGCAAGCCTGTCGCCAGTTACTCGGTGAAGACTTGATCTACAAGCCGTTTGAGCGGTTTGTCGATATCTTCGATGCGCTTGAGCAGAAGAAGGTCCGCTATGCCGTGGCACCGATCGAGAACACGCTGGTCGGCTCCATCCACGAAAACTACGACTACTTGATTCAATACCGGTTTCCGATCATCGCCGAGACGCGGGTACGGATCGTCCACAACCTGATCTGTCGGCCCGAGGCAAAGCTTTCGCAGATCAAGCGGGCCATCTCACATCCGGTCGCACTCAGTCAGTGTGTGTCGTTTTTCCGGCAGCATCCGAAGATCCGGGCGGAGAGCCACTACGATACCGGGGGCAGCGTGAAGACGGTGATGGAAGGCGATGACCCAACAGTAGCCTCCATCGCTTCGGCTGCGGCAGCGGAATTCTACGGCGGCAAGATCTTGCGGAAGAGTATCGAGGATGATCGCGAAAACTATACGCGATTCTTCCTCCTAGCGAGAAAGGCTCCAAAGCGACCAACCAAGAGTCTTGGCGCGATAAAAACGTCGATCGCATTTACGACGAAGAACGCGTCTGGTGCTCTGTTCCGATGCATGAGCGCTCTCGCACTGCGTGACATGGACCTAACGAAGATCGAGTCGCGGCCCTTACGGGGGCGTCCGTGGGAATACATGTTCTACGTCGACTTCTTGGGCTCCCCAGAGGACCCTCGTTGGCAAGGCGCAATGAGTCAACTCGAAGAAATGACGGAACACCTCTCGGTATTGGGCTGTTATCCGCAGGCGACGTAGGTAGGGAATCGATGGCCAAGAAGGCAGCAAAAACGAGCGAAAGCATCTCTCTTGAAGACGCAAAAAAGGCGGCGCTGGCCGCTGAGGACACGGAGCCTCTCGCGCTACTCACCGTACGTGACACGGTCTTGTTCCCGCACGCCGTCATGCCGCTCAATGTGGGCCGTGCGAGTTCGGTCGCGCTAATCGATTCACTTGGCGAAACCAAGAAAATCGGAGTCGTAGCACAGAGAGATGCCAGCCTCGACGATCCTGATCCGGAAGACCTCTACACGATCGGTGCGATAGCGATCATCCACAAGGTCGTTCGCATGCCGAATCAGACGTTGCTGATCTTTACTGAGGGACTTAGCCGTATTCGGATCTCCGAGTACCAGGAGAAGGAGCCGTTCTACCGGGTTGCGTACGAGATCATCCCTGAGCCTGAGCTGGAACTGGATGCGGTCTTGGAGGCACTGCGCCAGAACGCGCTGAGCCTGTTCAGCGACGTCATCGAACTCTCACCCTCCCTTTCGGACGACGTGCTCCAGATGGTCAAGAACTTAGATGAGCCGGGCCGACAGGCGGACTTCATCGCTGCGACAATACCCAGCCTTGGGTCTGCCGAGAAGCAATCGATACTCGAAGAACTCGACGTCCGGAAGAGACTTGAGATGCTATTGCGGCTGCTTTCGAAAGAATTCGAGGTACTGGAGCTTCGCAGCAAGATTCAGTCGCAGGTGCAAGACCAGCTGTCTCAAACCCAACGGGAGTTCTACCTGCGAGAGCAGATGAAAGCGATCCAAAAAGAGTTGGGCGACCAGGATGAACAGGCTGACGTCGAAGACCTACGGGTGCAGATCCAAAAGTCGAAGATGCCCGCTGAGGCCAAGAAGGAAGCCGAGCGCGAGGCCAAACGCCTCTCTCGGATGAACCCAGCGGCAGCAGACTATTCCGTCGCACGGACGTACCTGGATTGGCTGGTGTCCCTGCCTTGGAAGAAGTCTTCGGGCAAACGTATCGATATCGTCAACGCTGCCAAAGTACTCGACGAGGATCACTACGATCTTGAGAAGGTCAAGGAACGCATCCTCGACTATCTGGCGGTGTTACAGCTCAAGCCGGAACTCAAGGGTCCGATACTGTGTCTGGTGGGTCCTCCAGGTGTCGGTAAGACCTCCCTGGGTAAATCCATCGCACGGGCTCTGGGACGCAAGTTCATCCGCATGTCTCTTGGAGGCATGCACGACGAAGCTGAAATTCGCGGACACCGCAGAACTTATATAGGAGCGCTGCCGGGCCAGATCATCCAAGGGATCAAGCGGGCCGGAACGAACGATCCGGTGTTCATCTTGGATGAGGTCGACAAACTGGGTAGCGACTTTCGCGGTGACCCGGCTTCGGCACTGCTTGAAGTATTGGACCCGGCGCAGAACAACGCTTTCCGCGATCACTATCTCGACACCCCGTTCGATCTGTCGAAGGTTCTCTTCATTACGACAGCCAACGTGCTCGATACGATTCCCGGGCCGCTGCTTGATCGTATGGAAGTGCTCGACCTGCAGGGCTACACGGAGTTCGAGAAACTGCAGATCGCAAAGAGCTATCTGGTCCCTCGCCAGATTGAAGAGAACGGCCTGGAAAACAAAGACATCGCGTTTGGCGATGACGCGCTGCACTTCGTGATCCGGCGCTACACCCGTGAGGCGGGAGTTCGTAACCTCGAGCGTGAGATCGGCACGATCTGTCGCAAGCAGGCCCGTCGCATCGCTGAGAAACGCTCGCGGTTGAAGACGAAGAAGAAAGTGGGCCTTAGGAAGCTTACAGTGACGCCAGGGATCGTAGAAGAGGCGCTGCGGTCTCCGCGCTATCGAGAGGAGCTAGAAATTGCCGAGCGCACCAAACACCCTGGAGTGGCGCTTGGGTTGGCCTGGACGGCAGCTGGTGGTGATGTCTTATTCATTGAGACTACCTCCATGCCAGGCGGTGGCAAGGGGATGGTCCTCACCGGACAACTTGGCAAGGTGATGCAAGAGTCGATGCAAGCGGCCTTAAGCTGGGTTCGCTCGCACTCAAAACAACTTGGTATTCCACAGAGCTACTTCAAGTCGAACGATTTGCACGTTCACGTACCGGCTGGAGCGATTCCAAAAGATGGACCGTCCGCAGGTGTGACAGTGGTGTCAGCGCTGGTCTCGTTGGCTACCGGGCAGCGAGTTCGGCCTCTAGTCGCGATGACCGGCGAGATCACCCTAAGCGGGAACGTCTTGCCGGTGGGCGGGATCAAGGAAAAGGTTTTGGCCGCCCGTCGCTCGGGCGTGACCGAGATCATCCTGCCGCACGAGAACGCTTCAGATGTCAAAGACGACCTCAACAAAGAACAGCTCGGCGATCTGAAGCTTCACTACGTGAAAGAAGTCTCAGAGGTGATCGCCCTCGCGCTTCAGAAGAAGAAGCCAAGGCGCAAAACGACCCGTAAGAAAGTCGCCAAGCGCGGGAGTAAGTAGCGCTATTCCAGCTGGCCCTCCGGCGTGATGCACTCGGCGTCGAGATACGGCCGCAGCACCGTTGGAATCTCGACGCCTCCGTTGGCCTGCTGGTAGTTCTCAACTATTGCCAGCCACGTTCGCCCCACGGCAAGTCCGCTGCCGTTAAGCGTATGAACGAGACGGGTCTTGGGCTTCGGTCCCGAAGTATCGTGGAAGCGAATCTTGGCGCGCCGTGACTGAAAATCTTCGAAGTTCGAGCAAGACGATATCTCCTTGTACTCGCCGAGACCCGGCAGCCAAACTTCGAGATCGTATGTCTTCGTGGCGCTAAATCCCATATCGCCACTGCAGAGCGTGACCTTGCGATACGGCAGCCCCAAACGTTGGAGAATGTCTTCAGCATCGGAAGTGAGAGACTCCAACTCGTCATAGCTGGTATCGGGATGCGCGAACTTCACCATCTCGACTTTCTGGAACTGATGTTGGCGGATGATGCCCCGCACATCCCGCCCGTAAGAGCCCGCCTCGGATCGAAAGCAAGGTGTGTAGGCGGTGAGCTTGACCGGCAGCTCGGCTTCAAGCGTCTCGTTGCTATAGAGATTGGTCAAGGGTACTTCGGCTGTGGGAATCAACCAGTAGTCGGTACCCTCCAGCTTGAAGAGGTCTTCCGCAAACTTAGGCAGCTGACCGGTGCCGAGCAGCGCATTCGAATTGGCGAGGAACGGCGGCAAGACTTCCGTGTAACCGTGCTCTTTCGTATGGACATCAAGGAAAAAGTTGATGAGCGCACGCTCTAGCCTGGCACCGGCGCCCATATAGACCACGAACCGAGAACCAGTAATCTTGGCTGCCCGCTCAAAGTCCAAGATGCCGAGCCTGGGGCCGATGTCCCAATGCGCCTGAGGCTCAAAGTCGTATTCCTTGATGGTTCCCCAGCGGAGCACCTCGACGTTAGCGGACTCGTCAGAGCCCGCTGGCACCGACTCATGCGGTATGTTGGGTATGCGCGTCGCGATCGACTGCTGGGCTTCCTCAGCGGCCTTAACGGCATCTTCTAACGCCTTGGCGCGTTGTCCAATCTCTCTGCTCTTGGCGATAGCGTCGCTGGCGTCTTCGCCGGACTTCTTGGCCTGAGCCACGAGAGCAGAGAACTCATTGCGTTGGCGCTTGAGTTGCTCGATTTCAGTGACAGCAGCGCGGCGGCGTTCGTCGGCTTGGACGAACTCATCGAGCAATGCCGGGTCGACGCGTCCTTCGAGACGCTGCTTGAGATCATCGAAGTCTCGCCGTAAACGGTTGAGGTCAAGCATGAACGACCAGTGTAAACCGTAGCGGTCTGCGCCACTGATTCAGGCCTCTAGAATGCCTCCGGAGCGTAGTCGATGATCGTACCGTAGAGGCTAGTTGCGGAAAAGCTTGGTGGAATTCGGAAAACCCACCCGGGCGCTAAACCATCCAGATACATGCCTGGCCTGTATGGGGGGCAATTCACCAACGAGCACCAGCGACGCGGCCCGAGACGAAGCTCAAGCCACCGCCCGCCACCGATTCAGGCCTTCGTAATTCTGCGCCCGCTGCTCGCCGTAGACGCGCGGATTCCAGGAGTTCAACACGACACCTAGTAGGTGTATACCGTCGGATTCCAAGACGGACTTGGCCTCGATCGCATCAGCCGGGTCAGTGACACCGGCACGGACGACGAGCACAGTGCCATCAGCCATGGCAGCGAGAGTGCGCGCATCCGAAACGCCAAGCGTGGGGGGCGAGTCGAGCACGATAACGTCAAAGTCCTGGCGAAGCGATGCGAGAAGATCGAACGCGCTGGGTTCGTGAAGCAAACCAGGGCCGCCATGTAGGGCTACACCCGCTGGCAAAAGCCAAAGGCTCTTCGCCACCTCCCTGCACAGCTCGGCGGGACTCCGCTGCGGGTTCTGCAAAAGATCGGCCAACCCCTCACTGTTCGAGACGCCGAAGACTTCATAGAGCTTCGGTTGGCGGAGGTTCGCATCGACGAGCAGCGTTCGGCGACCAGACTCAGCGAACGATGCAGCCAGGTTAGCGGCGATGGTTGTTTTGCCTTCTCCGCAGGTGGGACTGGTC
>SMVB01107329.1_pt1 | contig 14687 bp, 13 predicted proteins | sample 2456461 | NCBI WGS metagenome assembly SMVB01 (sample SAMN11095934, study PRJNA526329) | marine sediment metagenome | biome: Marine sediment; feature: Surficial sediment; material: Deep marine sediment; isolation source: Hadal surficial sediment | place: Pacific Ocean | collected 2014-05 | depth... | reverse complement strand
TTTATTATCAATTAGTTAGCCGAGTTTACTCCCCAATGCTACCCACAGATTTTGCGGAGGAGGCAAAAAGCGTAACGCAAAGTCGCAAAGGCGCAAAGAAAAAAAAGAAAAAAGATGAGAGGAAATGCTCTTCTCGCTGTAGTTGGTGTCGCAGACTACAAGAAACGAATATTTTGGGCGTCGCACGACGCGCAGCGGGAAGGGGCACCGTCAGAATGTGACGGAGAGCGATGGAAGCGGAGCGTTTCCTCCCATCTTTCTTTGCTTTTTCTTTGCGCCTTTGCGGCTTTGCGCCTTTGCGTTACGCTTTTTTAATATTGATCTAGTCTTGCCTCGGGCTAGGCGGTCGGCGGAGAAGCGTTTCCTCTCATCTTCTCTATTTTTTCCTTGCACCTTTGCGACTCTGCGCCTTTGCGTCAAGCTTTTTTGATATTGATCTACCGCGGTTACGCATCGGGACGAAGTCGCGCTCGTCCTCGCCGAGGTAGAGCTGCTGCGGGCGCGCGATCTTCTGGTCGGAGTCGGTGATCATCTCCACCCATTGCGCGATCCAGCCCGAAGTGCGCGGGATCGCGAAGAGCACGGGGAACATGCTCACCGGAAAGCCCATGGCTTCGTAGATGATGCCCGAATAGAAGTCGACGTTGGGGTAGAGCTTGCGCTTCACGAAGTAGTCTTCTTGTAGCGCGATGCGCTCGAGCTCGAGAGCGATGTCGATCAAGGGGTTCTTTCCCGTCACACTAAAGACTTCGTGCGCGGTCTTTTTGATGATCTTGGCGCGTGGGTCGTAGCTCTTGTACACGCGGTGGCCAAATCCCATCAAGCGCACTTCCCCGTCCTTCACACGCTTGACGAAGCTCGGGACGTTGTCCTTCGAGCCAATCTCGTTGAGCATGCGCAAAACGGCTTCGTTGGCGCCGCCGTGGAGCGGGCCGTAGAGCGCCGCAGCCGCGGCCGCGGTCGAACAATAAGGATCCGCTTCCGAGCTTCCCACAGCCCGCATCGCGTTGGCGGAGCAGTTCTGCTCGTGATCCGCATGCAAGATGAAGAGCTGGTCGAGCGCTTTTTCGAGCACCGGATCCGGCGTGTAGCTATTCGACATACAGAACATCATCTTGAGGAAGTTGCCCGCGTAAGAGAGATCGTTGTCCGGATAGTTGAAACGCATCCCGATCGTGTGCCGATAGGCGAACGCGGCGAGCGTGGGGACTTTCGCGATGAGGCGATAGGTCTGGAGCTGCCGCGACTGAGGATCGTGAACCTTTTTCGCGTCCGGGTAGAACGTGGAGAGCGCGCCTACCATGCTCACGAACATCCCCATCGGATGCGCGTCGTAGCGAAAGCCTTCGATGACCCGCTTGATGTATTCGTGGATGATCGAGTGATGCGTGATCTCGTGCGCGAAAATGTCGAGCTGCGACTGCGTCGGCAGCTCGCCATTCAAGATGAGATAAGCCACTTCGATGTAGCTCGATTTCTCGGCTAGCTGCTCGATGGGGTAGCCGCGGTAGCGCAGAATCCCCTTTTCACCGTCGATAAAGGTGATGCGGCTCTTACATGAGGCCGTGTTCTTGAAGGCGGGATCATAGGTCTTGAGACCGTAATCGTCGTCGTCGACGCGGATCTGCCGCAGGTCCATGGCGCGGATGGCTCCGTCCTCGATCGCGATCTCGTAGGTCTTGCCTGTCCGGTTGTCGGTGACGCTGAGCGTGTCGCCCATAATTTTCTTACTCCTCTTTTCGACTGAGCCGAACCTGTTATTGTAACCGTTCTCCGCCGCAGCATGAAAGCCCGCGAAAAAAGCTACCACCGCTCAGGAGTTCATGGTGGCCCACGTACCGAACGGGTGTCACCCGTCGCCATGCCAGGACTATTACGGCTGGGACCACGCATTCTTCGATGCGTATCACGAGAGGTCGCGCACGCGCGCAGGGTTCCTCGAGTGGCTCGAGAGCTGGCTCATCAGGAAAGAGACGCTTTGAGGGCGGCGCGGCGACGCTCGAAGTCGTCATCGTCCACCGCCGGCAAAGCACCTTCGAAATCGACGTCGAACGGGAGCGGCACGAAGAGCGCGTCGCCTTCGTTCTCTGCCACGTTTTTGAACTTGTACGTCCTCGGAAGCTGATACACGCGTAGCACGAGGCCGACCAACCCGGACTCCCCGAGATGGAATCGTCGCGCCGCCTCGACACCGGTCAAGGCGTGCTCGCGGTCCATCGCGGCGAGAGCGCCCGCCGATTGGATCGGGATTGTCTCGACGATCTCTGCGTAGTCCTGGATCCTCGTATGGCCTTCCTTGGGAGGTTTCAACTCGTGACGCCAGATCATCCAAGTATCCGGTTTGATCGCGTCCGGATCCTGGCCCGCGTAACTCGGAAAGATGATGAGCTCCTGGTGTCTCGAATCCCAGGCCTTGTGAAGCATGACGATGGAGCCACCTTCATGGAGGTCTCGCGCGATCACGGACCAGGTTTTCACAGCCAGTTGGTCGGACACGTAGGCTTCGGTGGCCTCGGCCGAGGTCTCTGTATTTTCTGTCACGACTTCGGATCTCCTAGGAATGCGTGAAGGATTATAGTAAGGCTAACATGACCGAAGAGCATCTATCCGAGAAAGTCGCCCTCGTCACCGGCTCGACCCGCGGGATCGGGCGGGCGATCGCCGAAGAGCTCGCGAAAGCGGGCGCCACCGTCGTCATCTCCGCTCGGCGCGAAAAAGACGTCGCCGAGACGGTGAGCCAGTTGCGAACCGAAGGTTTTCGGGCCCTCGGCTCGGCCTGCGACGTCCGGAGCTACGAGGAAGTCGCAAGCCTGATGAAGTTCATCGCCGACGAAGCTCCGGGGCTCGACATCCTCGTTAATAATGCGGGCGTAGGCCTGTTCGGACATATCTCCGAGCTCACTCCTGAGAGCTGGAACCAAGTCATCGAGACCAACTTGACCGGGGTATTCAACTGCGCGCACGCGGCGATTCCTTTGCTAAAAGAGCGTGGCGGCGGGGCTATTATCAATATCAGCAGCCTCGCCGGCAAGAACGCCTTCCGGGGCGGAACCGCGTATAACGCGTCCAAGTTCGGTCTCGAGGGGCTGAGCGAAGCGATGATGCTCGACCTTCGCTACGAAAATATCAAAGTCGCCTACGTGATGCCCGGAAGCGTCGCAACCGACTTCGCCGGGAGAGCTCCGGGAGACGGCGACGACTGGAGACTCAGCTCGAAAGACGTCGCCGACGCCGTGATGGTTATCCTCGCGCAGGACCATCGCGCTCTCACGAGCCGCATCGAGCTACGCCCCTTTCAACCGCCGCAGAAAAAGTAGCACCCGGTTGAGCGCATAGCCGAACAAGATGGCGAGCAGCGGCTCAATCTCCCAGCGCATGCGATCGTTCTCGCCGATCTCGACGAGGCTAGTGATTGCAGTGACCCACGAGACCGTGAGCACCATGTAGACGAACACCCCTCTCGGGCCTTCTCGCGTCGCGCCGAGCGCGCCGAGGCCGAGGACGAGGGGGAAGAGCACGAGCCAGAGGTTTGCAGGCGGCGCGAGCATCCGGATCGGCCGCTCGATGGGACCGCCCCAGAACAAATAGCGGGTCCATGCCGCACGGTAGCGATGCACGCGCTCGAAGTCGTAATCGACGAGAAAGTGCACCGAGTTCGGTCCCGGCTGGAGATAGAGGAGGAGCGCCGTGACCACCCGGCGTGAGTAGCGCTCGGGATAGCTCGAGAGGAGATCGATATGGGCTCTAAACAGCTCGTGGGAGATGGTGACGTAGTCGCGGTGGTTGAAGTTGGGCTCACCGTTCGACTTGTAGAGCGCGTCGAGCGCCGGGTGCACGTGCCTTGCTTCTTGGAAGAAACCGAAGGCCTGGTAGTAGTCGGGCTCTTGGAACGGACGCCGCTGCCAATAGGCCGGGATCACGCCTCGCTGCTTGAGCTCGGCGACTTCCTTTTGGGAGAGCGGCCACCGCTTCGTCAAGCTCAGGCCGAGCCAGCTGCTCGAAGCGTAACTGCCGACGACAGCGTAGTTCTTGAGAGACCACAAGCTCACGAGAACGAGCGGGATCGCGGCCGCGAGAAGGAAGCGTCGTCGCTCCTCGACGAACGGCGTCAACGCGAGTGCTATGGCGACGAGCCAGAGAGGATGGAACACGGAGCGCGTCAACATGATGAGCGTCACGAGCGTGAGGAAGAGGGCGAGCATGGCCCGGCTCCGGCGCTCGAGAAAGAACCCAAGCGCGATAGTGGAGCCGAGCAGCAGAAACGCCATCGGCAAGGTATAGAACAGCCAGTTGCGATAAACAGGAAAGTTCGGCGCGAGTGCGAAGGCGAGACAAACGGCGCCTGTAATCACATCGGCGATCCCGAGCCGGCGCATGAGCCACGCCATCCCGAGGAGGATGGCGAGCGCCATCGCGCCGAAGAGAAAGGAGAACACCGCGAGATGGGATTCCGGGAAGGCCTTCACGATGATTCCGAGAAACAAGTTGAAAAGAGGTGGCTGCGCGTGAAGGTAGAAGAGCCCCCTCGAGAGGTCGGTCTGAAGGATGGAAGGGTCGAGATATTGATAGAGCGTGCCGAGCGTCTCCCCGGCGAAGCGGATGCCCAGCGCGCGGCCCAAAAGCTCGCTCGCACCGAAGGCCGCGAGGACAAAGAGGTAGAGCGTACCTTCCCGAAACCGGTTCATGAGCATGAAACCGCGCGAGGATAGCACCACGCTCCGGACGAACGCGAGTCCGCTGCTATAATCGGCACAACGAGGAGGGTCCCATGAATATCCCGAACCGACGCTATCGATCGACGCCTCACACGATTGATCGCATCGACGTCGCCCATGGCTCCCGCGAGTCCCTCGAGGACCAGATCGCGGTGGAAGAGCCGCTCGAGATCCGCCTCGACGGGAAGAGTGTCGCCGTGGTCATGCGCAGCCCCGGCAACGACGAAGAGCTCGCGGTCGGTTTTCTCTATACCGAAGCCATTCTGAAATCCCGCGACGAGCTCGGCGGAGTGGAGCTCAAACAGGACCCCAAGAATCCCGAGCTCGCGAACGTCGTGGAAGTCACCTCCGCCAAAGGCATCGATCTCGAGAAACGCGGCTGGCAGCGCAACTTCGTCTCGGCTTCGAGCTGCGGGCTCTGCGGGAAGCTCACCATCGAGTCGGTGCGCCTTCACGTTCCGTCGGTACGGAAGGACGCGCTTCAGGTTTCCGCCGAGCTCCTGCGCGCGCTTCCCGACAAGATGCGCAGCCAGCAAGCAGGCTTCGACGAGACGGGAGCCATCCACGCCGCCGGGCTTTTCGACCGCGACGGCAACCTCCTCATCATCCGGGAAGATATCGGCCGCCACAGTGCCGTCGACAAAGTCATTGGCACCGCCTTTCTCGCTGACGAGCTTCCTCTATCTGAGCGCGTGCTGATGGTGAGCGGCCGCTCGAGCTTCGAGATCGTGCAAAAGGCGCTGATGGCCCGCATCCCGATGGTCGCGGGTGTCTCAGCGGCATCGAGCCTCGGCGTCGATCTTGCCCAATCCTGCGGGATGGCGCTCGTCGGCTTCATGCGGGGCTCGTCGATGAACGTCTACACTGGAAGCGATCGCATCACACTCTAGACCGAGCGATCTTTCCAAAGGCCACGGCGGAACAAGAGCACGCCCACGACCGCCAGCGTGGTCCATCTCGAGGACCATGGGAACGGCGAGCAGCAAGACCCGTCCTTTGAGCTCGTTCCAGAACGAGGGTTTTCGGAGGTTCATCTTTGGGGTTATATCCCGTCAGCACTGCCGGCGCTCCCTGTTATAATTTTGGCGAGGAGAGCAACTCATCGCCGAAACGCCGCGAACGACTCGAGAGTCTTTCGCTGGCTCGAGAGCCGGCCGACGCCCCCGCTTAATTGTCCTCGCGTTATACACCGTATGCGCGCCCTTGAGTTTGTTTTTCCTGGATTCTCTGGACGTCTACCGCGTCGAGCTTGGAGCGAGTGACGACGCTTTTCTCTTGGGAAACCAATCCTCGTGGGGCCGCGCCTACAGGGACAGCGGTCCCTTTCGCGTCCGGCGCGGCGAGCGGCGCATGACGTATTTCGCGGCGCGCATGGCCTTTCCCGGGGCCGGGCTTCGCATCCCCGCGCTCGTATCCGGGGGCGACGGTGAGCTTCGACTGCGAGCGCACCGCTACGGTCAGCCAGGCATCGTGCACGTGTTCGGAAACGGGATCCGGCTGGGCCGGATCGTTTTTGTCAGGGACACGTATCCGTGGGAGGTCTTTCGCTTCGAAGTGCCGGAAGAGTTTTTCCGTCCGGAGGGGTTGATCCTAGAGCTCCGAGGTGAAGCGCTCGAAGGCCGCGACAAATTGCCGCCCGAAGCTCTCCTTGCTTTCGACTGGGTGGAGCTTCACGGCGGTTCTTCCGGCCAACTGCGCGTTTCATTTCACGTGAAGCTTCTCGCATTGGCTCTGCCGGCCGGGCTTTTGCTGGTCCTCCTTTGGGCTGGTGCGTCACCCGGCTTGGCGGCCGCCACGACCGCAGCGGTGACGCTCGTCGAGCTGTTGGCACTCGCGGAAGCTCCCGGTCCCACGACCGCAGCCCTCGAGCACTTACCCGTCGTGTTCCCTCTCATCCTTTTGATCTACTCGGTGCTTCGATGGGGCATCTCCGTTGAGCCTCGGCGTGCCCGCACCCTGAGCGCGGCCTTCGGTTTTGTGCTCCTCGCCCACGCCACCATCATCTTTTTCCCTGACCATCAACCGCCCGACCTGGGACCTCACCTCGGCCAGATCCGCGCGCTGAACGACAGCCGCTTTGCCCAGGATCAATTCTGGGAGTTCTCCTCCGCCTTCGGCGAAGAAGGAAAAGGGAAACCGCATTTCGTCGCCGGCTACAAGGCGCCCTACCCTCCGTGGACTTACTTCATCGTTCACGGTCTGCGAAATTTGCTCGATCACCCGCGGTTCTGGCTGGAGCTCGTGGGCATGGTGGCGGGAGCGCTGCTGGCGCTTTTTGCCTACGCTCTCGCGCGCGGTCTGGCGCGGGACGAGCGTGCCCCTTGGCTCGCCTTCACGCTCATGGCTCTCGAGATCGCGACGTGGCACCACGCCTCCCGTGTCCATACGCCCGCGCTGGTGGGGCAAGTTTTCTTCGTGGCTGCCTTGACCTATCTCTTCTTTGGATACGAAACGCTGCGCCGTCTTCAGGGCTTTGCGATCTTCGCGCTCATGTCCCTGACTGCAACACTCGCCTACACAGCCACACTTTTTCACTTCGTTACCTTCATGGTGTGCTTCACGGGACTCGAGCTCCTGGAATCGCGCTCCGCCCTCCCGTCGCGCACCACTCGACACGCGGTTGCGGCTTCTGTTGTGGGCACCCTCGGCTCGTTCGCGATTTTCTACTATCGGTTTGTCCCCGCAGCGCTCGTGAGTCGAAGTGCCATCCTGGAGGCAGAAGGCTACCGGCCTCCGGCCACGTTTTTCGTCCTGCGCAACCAGATGCGGGACACAGCGACAATCCTGAGCTTCGGCTACCCTCTCTTCATCCTCCTCGCGATTCCCGCGTACTTTCGGTTGCGAGACTGGACGTCGGGGGCTCTCGCCCGTCGCATGCTGCTCGCCTGGACGGCGAGCTACTTGGTTCTCCTCGTACTGAAGGACCCGCTTTTCTTCCCCCAGCTTCTGCTCCAGGTCAAAGAAGACCTGCTGTTCGCCCCCGCCATGTGCGTCCTCGGCGCGATGACCCTTGCTGCGATCTCGCGCCGCGGACGCGTGGGGACCGCGATCGTGATCGGGGTGTTTCTGCTCTTCCTGGGGCTCCAAGCACGGGACTATCGGTACAACGCTGACACCATCGCCGTTTGGGCGGAGACCCAACGGTAAAGGATCCAAGTCTTGCCCATCGGTTGGTTCTTGAACCAGACAGACCGGAAGAACTATCGCAAGTTCTTGTTGTACTCCATATCCATCCACATGGCGAACAACAGAGACTGCATGGCGGTGACAATCAAGAACCCGGAGAAGATGACGGCCGGGGCCGCGATGGACCCCATTGTGAACCGCAGGTAGAAGCAGTACAGGCCGAGAGCGACGCCAAAGGCCATAAGGAAAAACCCGAAGGTAAGGAAGAAAATCAAAGGGTGAAAGTCGCGAATGATGTACTTCTCCTTGAGCCGCCAGGCGAAGGATTTGACGAGGAGCCAGGAGATTCTCGGTATCACCTTGGGAACGCGCATTCCGGACTGCTCCCCAATCCCGTAAACGGGGCGGACCGCCACATCCGTGACGCGTCGGTTATAAATGTTGAGGAGCACGAGAAAATGGTTGGGAAACCCGTAACCGGTGTAGAGCTTTTCCAGGGGAAGATCGGCCAGGGCCTCACGGGAGATCACGGTGTAGCCCGACTGGGAGTCGGTCACGTGCCAGTAGCCGGATGCGATCTTCGTCAACAAGGAAAGAACGGCGTTTCCAAAATATCGCACCTTGGGGATGATCCTCCAAGCTTCCCCGCTGAAGAGGCGATTACCCTTGCTATAATCCGCCTCGCCACGGGCCACCGGGCGGAGGAGCTTAGAGAGATCCGCGGGATCCATCTGAGCATCACCCGCCATGACGCCGACCATATCCATTCCGTCCTCGAGGGCCCGGCGGTATCCGGTTACGATTGCGGCGCCCACTCCCCGATTCTTTGAGTGCTCCAGAAGAAAGACACGGCCGTTCATCGAAGTTTCGTATGGGCGGACTTTCTCCTTGGTGGCATCTCGGCTGGCATCGTCGACCACGTAAATCCGATCGACCGCGTCCGGCATCGTCTCGATGACCTGGCTAATCAGCTTTTCCTCGTTGTAAGCAGGAACCACGATCCCTACTTTGCGATTTTCAAACATGACCTACCTACCCATGCCGGGACTCATGTTATTTCCGCGCGCGCCTCGGCGCCTAAGTCAAGCGAGCCGCCAGACGAGAAGAACACCGGGAAGCCTCGAACGCGGCCGACGGAAAGGGGCTCGAAGCAGGGCGAAATGGATACGTCCTCGCCGTCGAGCGCCTCGTTTTCATGCATCACAGGGTCTTTTCCAGGACGAAATCTCCCATGATCAACACATCCAGACCCGTGCCGTAGAAGGAGCGCAGCGCGTCCCGCGGGGTGCAAACGATGGGCTCGCCCTTCACGTTGAAAGACGTGTTGAGCACTCCCGGCACCCCCGTGATGCGGCGAAAGCAATCGATGAGCTCCCAGTAGCGAGGGTTGGTTTTTCGGCTCACCGTCTGGGGTCTGGTGGTGTGATCGATCCAGTGCATGGCGCTCGGAATGCACTCCCGTTTGTTTTCCACGACCTCGAAAGCCATGTTCATGAAGGGCGAGGGAGCGGGCTTTTTCACGTATTCGGGAAACGACTCCTCCAGAATGGACAGCGCGAAAGGACGCCAGCTCTCGCGAAACTTCACCCGATCGTTCACCAGATCTTTCATCTCCGGAACCCGGGGATCGGCCAGAATCGAGCGAGCCCCAAGAGCCCGCGGCCCGCACTCCATCCTTCCTTGGAACCAGCCCACAATCTTGCCCTCCGCAATCATCCGCGCTCCTTCCTCGGCCACGCGCTCAGAGAGGCGGTGAGGAACTCGATTCGCCTTCAGAACCGCCTCGATCTCCTCGTTGCTGTAATCCGGCCCCCAGTACAGGTGGTCCATGGTGAAACGGCAGTCGTCCCCTCGCTCCATGGCCGCCACCATGGCCGCCCCCAAAGAGACGCCCCCGTCATGGGCAATGGGCTGGATGAAAATCTCCCGGGCTATCCCTCGCCGGTGAATCTCACCGTTCATTTTGCAATTGAGAGCGACGCCGCCCGCCAGGCAGAGACGATCGGTGCCGGCCAGGCGGGTGGCCAGCGAGGCGAGATGAACGCCCGCCTCCTCGAGACGATTCTGAACGGCGTAAGCTATTTCGCGGTGGCGGTCGTTGAGCGGCTCGTCCGTCCCGCGCGGCAGGCCTAGCTGGTCGACGAGCACGTCGCTAAAGAACTTTCCATAGCTCCGCTTTCCGTAGAAGAGATAGTCGGCGTTCACCCGGATGCCGTCCTCGGTGATCACGAGGATTCGCTGGACAAGCTCCTCTATCTCCGGATTCGGCTTCCCGAACGGAGCCAACCCCATGAGCTTCACCTCGCCCTCGTTGGGGTTCCATCCCAGGAACTCGGTGAAGGCCGAGTAGAACCAGCCAAGCGAATGGGGAATGTTGATTTCCTTGAGGAGGCTAATCCGCTTCCCCTCGCCGCGGAAGATGGTTGTCGTATTCTCCTCGCCGTGGCCGTCAAAAACCAAAATCGCGCTTTCATCGAACCCGGAGCAGTAATGAGCGCTGGCGGCGTGAGCGAGATGATGCTTGATGAACGAGACGGGTGGGATCCGTCCATGCTTGAAGCCGGCGTCGCCAAGACCGAGTACGATCTTTTCCATGAGGGCCTTGGGCTGAAAGCTCACCAGGCTCCTGATTCCGCTGAGGACGGCCGAGCCGAGCTGCGGCCTTCCCGGAGTAGCATGAGGAGCGCGGATGTGTCGCCGCGCTTTATGCTTCAAGAAAGACTTGGCCAGGAAAAGGGGAAAGCGCCACCGATAGGCATTGGCATCCCAGCCAAAGGCAATACAGTCGATATCGTCGAGCCCGAGCTTCGCACGGTTCAGACAGAAGCTAATGGAATGGCTCGGAAAATAGCCGACCGCCTGCTTGACCCGAACGAAACGCTCCTCCTCCACGAAAGCGACGAGCTCGCCATCCTTGAGCAGACAGGCCGAAGGGTGTCCGCCAACGTCAACGGCAATGATCCCGAGGATGTTCATGAGCGATGGGATTATACATGTCTTGCTCGGGCCGTCTCGATGGGATGCCTCGCAGCTTCGGTCTCGGGGTGATAAGGTATCGGGCCGTGAAAACTACGCAAGCCACTTCCAGCTGAGGCTCACTCATGGCCAACGAGATCTTGATGTCCGTCGACGTGGACGAATGGTACCAGTGTCGCTGGGCAACGGGCTCCGACTTCGCCCTTTGGCCTGACACGCAAACGTTTTTTCGGGAATACTACGGCAGCAACAAGCCCTCGGGAGAGATACTCCCCTTAGTGGAGAGGATATTGGAGCTTTTCGCCGAGAACGAGATCCGGGCTACTTTCTTCTTCACCGGGGAGATCGCCTCCTTTTACCCCGACTTGGTGAAGAGAGTCGCCGCCGAAGGCCATGAGATCGCCTCACACAACCTGGTTCACAAAGACTACCACCAGGTGGCTCTCTACGAGTTCACCGAGCATTTGAAAAAAACGAACGGCTTGCTAGAAGACCTGAGTGGGCAGGCCATGTTGGGCTATCGCGCTCCGAACTCCGCCGTCCACCCGGACATGATACGTTGCTTGCTCGAGCTGGGCCTGCGCTACGACTCCTCGGTCACGCCCACTCGGCCCTTCATGGGCAAGTTCGGCGAATTCACGAAGGCTTCTGTGAATCCCTACCCCCTGGCGGAAGATAGCTTCGCCGAGCGGGGGAGCTCGGGCTTATGGGAGTTTCCCCTGCCGGTTTTCCCCTGGGGAAAGCTGCCGGCCGGCTCCGGCATCATGACCCGGATCGCCGGATACCGATACACGGTTACGGCTCTGGACCGTGCCCTCGAGACCGGCGATACGGTCTACTACTTCCATCCTTACGAAATCGGCCCCAGGCCCAAGCTCGACGGGATCGATCTCCGCACCAGGGTCTTCCTGCGGAATCTGGGCGAGAGTTATTTCCGGAGCTTGAAACGACTCATCGAGCGCTACCGCGGCCGTTTCGTCTGCGGATGCGACCTGCTACGCCGCCTTCAAGGTTCTGCCCTTTCTACCCGCCCGACCGCGCATGCTGATCCCTGACGTCCACGTCCGGAACACCGTGGGAGCGATTGATTGGCTATGCTTTACGCCTCGTCCAACAACCCCGTAGCAGTTCATGGTGTCCGTCATCGAAGAAGCTCCCGCAACCTGGCGACGGCGCATTGGGGCAGCTCTTATCGTCACTGCCCTCGCGGTTGCCTCTCTGGACTTGTTCACTGTTCTCATCAACGACGAATGGTCTCTGCTGGGCGCGCTCTTCGGCGAAGGCATTGGCGTTCGTCTGCTGCTCATCACCGGATTGGGGCTTCTTATATATTGGCGGCGCGGGGTCCGGGACACGCACACCCTCTTTCTCTTCATTCTGCTCGTCCCCACCATCTACCAGTTTCATGGGACCGAGCGACACATGGTCGCCGACGGGTTCTATTACTTCTCCTATGTGCAGTCCTTCTGGAAAGACTACGACCTCCATTTCGAGAACGACTACCAGAAGCTCGGTATCCTGAACCGACCGAGCCTCGACCAGCTGACCGAGACGGGGCATCGGCGAAACATTTTTTCCGTCGGCCCCGCTATTTTCTGGACTCCCTTCTTTCTTCTCGGCGAGCTGTGCGGCCGTTTGGCGCTCTGGAGCGGTGTTGATGCACAACTCGAGGGGAGTGGTCCGTTCCACTGGAACGCCGTCGCCGTCGGATCGTTGTTATACGGTTTTCTGGCGGTTCTGCTCATCCAGTCTTTGTTGAGGCGCTACTTCTCGACGTCTGTCGCGTTCGCCGGAACGCTCCTCACCTGGCTCGCAACCCAACTTCATTGGTATATGGTTTATCAGCCGTGGATGGCCCACGCGCTCGGGACGTTCACCGTCGCGCTTTTCATTTGGTTCTGGGATCGCAGCCGGCTCCGGCGTGGCTTCAAAGACGCGTTGGTCCTGGGTCTCATCGGTGGGCTCATGGCAAGCGTTCGCTGGCAAAACGGGCTGATTCTGTTCCTGCCGTTTCTCGACTGGCTCTACTGTCTCTGGCGGCGCGAAGGCAAGGTCCTGGTCGCGGGAGTCGTTTTCTTGGGAGGATTTTTCCTTGGCCTCTCTCCTCAGCTCATCGCCTGGAAGATCATCTACGGGCATTTGTTCTACCTCCATCCACCGCACGGCACCGCTTACGTGGTTTATTCGAGACCTTTTCCTTTGGAGCTCCTTTTCTCCTCCCGGCACGGCTTGCTCACGTGGACGCCGATTCTCTGGCTCGGATTCCTGGGCTTGGTACCTCTTCTCAAAAAGCGCTTGACCGCAATTTGGATGATGACCTTCTGCCTCGTCCTCATCACGTACCTCAACATGAGCGTGTCGGATTGGTGGGCGGGGAACTCCTTCTCGAATCGGCGATTCGATGGCGCGCTTCCGATACTAGCTTTCGGGATCGCCTCTTCCTACGGTATTCTCAGCCGCTTCGTGTCCCGCCGGCCCGCGATAGCCGCCTACGGGCTTCTCGCTTTTTTTCCGGTCTGGACGTTGCTCTTCATGGAGCAATACCACCGACACCGCATTCCCATCGACGATGTCGTTTCTTTTTCCGACGTGGTGGGCAATAGTGCGGAAATCCTTTTCGATACGATTGGCTATCCGTTCGCCTGGCCTGCGAACTTGCGGTTTGCCCGCGCCCACGACGCATCGCCGGCTAAATTCGATACCGTCGTGGGCCGGTATTTCTTTCACCTCCACCGCATCCCGAGAGAACTCTTCGAGATCGGAGAGGACGACGGCGCTCTTATCGATGACGGATTCAGCCGGCCGCAGCATCGTGCGGGCCGTTGGGTGCGGGTTCAGCGCCGGCGCAAAGCCCGCCTCTTCATCCCGTTGGCACGAGACGAGACCGTTCGGGTAACGCTGCATTTGTCGGTACGGCCGCGACCCGTCGTCTTGGCAGTGAAGGTCAACGGCCAAGACGCGGGGCGGTTCCTCGTCTCGCCCGGGTTCAATAACTACGTGCTCCCGGCTCCAGCACAATTGCACGCCGGCACCAACGTGCTCACGTTCGAGCCCGAGTTCGAGGAGCACGGCCAGATTCTGCTCTGGGACCGGGTTGCCTTCGATCTGATCGATCCCTGACATTCGATGGCAAGCGTCGGGGACTCTGTCCATCTTGTGGCCTGCCCACCGAAGCCTTGGCGAAGGAGAGTCAGTCGTCCTCTCGGGACGTTCCGGAAAGGGTTTCACGCTCGGCAGGCGCTTTCACGTGACTCAACGCAAACTGCTGCGCTAGCTCCTTGACGTTGTTGTCGAGCGATGAGATCCGGACGGAGTACTGGAGACAGACGAGGAACAAGAAGACGAGCGCGAAGAAGAACAACGTCGAGGTCGGGAGCACGGCTCCGATGAAGCTCGTCATCCAGACCAGAAGATCGTACCAGGCCACGAGAACGAGGATGCCGAGTCCCGTGAGAAACCAAAGCACGGAATATTCCTCGCGTAGCTTTCGCCGTCGAATGAGCTCTACGATGAGCAGGAGCAGGCCCGCACTGATGGCGAAAGCGACCACCTGCTGACGAAAGGGCATCAGGCGTCCTGGGGCCGTCGCCCAAGGACGGTCAGCAGCATCGAGAGGAGCATCTTGAAAACGTAGTAGACCGGGCGGATGCCGCCATGCATCGAGTTTCCGCCAGCGGATGCGCGCATGCGGACCGGTACTTCGAGAAGCCGGAAGCCCGCGTAGTGCATGCCTATAAGAACGTCGGCGTCGGGGTAGTCGTGAGGCAGGACACCGCTGGTGAGTGCCAATAGGGCCTTTCGGTTCATGGCCCACAAACCGGACGTGGGATCGGTAATACGGCGTCCCGTGAACCAGCTCGCGATACGGCC
>SMVB01236758.1_pt1 | contig 14690 bp, 8 predicted proteins | sample 2456461 | NCBI WGS metagenome assembly SMVB01 (sample SAMN11095934, study PRJNA526329) | marine sediment metagenome | biome: Marine sediment; feature: Surficial sediment; material: Deep marine sediment; isolation source: Hadal surficial sediment | place: Pacific Ocean | collected 2014-05 | depth 0-1... | reverse complement strand
GAGCAGGTCGAGCAAGCGCGCTTCACGTTCGCTTTTACTCGAGCCGAGGTGATCGTCGATACTGAGATCCTCGAACGTTTTTTCTCAGAGACACCTCGCTGAAAAATGACATCTTTTTCTGGCCGCCACCCACACTTTACCTACAGATCATAGGAAAAGCAGGCGTGGACTTGGAAGGATGAACGCCTAAATCTGAATGCAGAATAGAGCACGCCCCTCACAGTTCATGTGCATGAACTCTCAGCAAGGTGGGGGAATTTATCTGAAAAAAGGTGGGGGATTTAAGTGAGCGCTATAGCCTAGCCTACGACAACGAAAGCATTCCCTTCGAAGCGGCCTGGACGCGACGGCGGGACGAGCGCGGGATAGCGATGGCCTCCCGAGAGGACGTGAAGCGTCTCGCAAGCTTAGACCAACTGCAACTTCGTGAGAGAGCGGTAGTCTCCTCGCTTTGAAATCGAGGGGGTTTGACAGGTCAACTCTAATTGACCACAATAGTCATATGAATACAGCCGGAGTAGCGGAACTAAAGGCGCGCTTGGCCGAATATCTCAAGCAGGTGAAGTCGGGAAACGAGATCTTGATCACGGAGCGCGGATCGCCGGTGGCAAAGTTGGTTCCGATAGATGCAACTCAGAAGCGAGACGAACGCCGCCAACGGCTGGCGGCAGGCGGTCTGCTCGAGCTCGGCAAGCGCCGCATGCCCAAATCGCTGCTCGTGCCGCCCAAGGGCCCCGCGAACATTGGTGAGGATGTGCTGTCCGCTTTGCTATCAGAGCGTGACGAGGGTCGCTAAGCATATAGTGTTTTGGGACAGTTCGGCTTTGGTTCCTCTGCTCCTGCCCGAGGCGCACTCGAATGAAATGACGACGACTATTCGCTCGAGCGCCACTCCGGTATTTTGGTGGGGAACGCCGGTCGAGTGCAAATCGGCCATCTATCGACGACACCGGGAGGACCCATTGCCGAGAGCTATGTTGGAAACGGCTCTGCAACGTCTGGAGCTTCTCCTCGATCATTCGGACACCATTGCCGCCACCGAAGACGTGCGACGACGTGCTGGACGACTTCTCGCCGTGCATCCCCTACGCGCCGCGGATTCGCTCCAACTAGCCGCCGCGCTGGTTTTTTGCGAAGACGATCCGACGGGCGAACGCTTCGTCTGTCTCGACGGCCGACTTCGCGACGCCGCCTGGTCGGAAGGATTCCAACTCCTACCCCGCGGGATGTAGGCTAATCTATCGGGCGATCGTCAGACAAACAGATCCGCGGGTTCGAGCACTCGGTGATCCTTCAGGACGGCGAGGACGAGTACCGCCAGACTCTCGAAGTGAGAAAGGACCCGCACTCCGCTGGGACGGAAGACGATATTCGCCTCCAGACTGATATGCTCATCGACATTCGAAAGGACATGACGGCCGCTGTGGAAGCGATCAACCGCATCGAGTGGGTACGCCGGCAGCTCGACGATCTGCAGGCGGTAGCCAAGGGCGTCGGCGTCGAAGCGGAATCGATCCTCTCGAATGCCGGGGCGCTCGTAGGAACCTTCGTCACGCTGCAGGGCAAGCTGCTCGAGCTCCGCGCAACCGGGCCAGGCCAGGACTTCGCCTCCTGGCCGGTCATGCTGGCAGGCAAGCTCTCCTATCTCGCCGGTGCGGTCTCTACCGCCGACTTCCGGCCAACCGACCAGCACCTTGAAGTCCACCAAGAGCTGAAGGCGGAGCTGGCGGAGTATCAGCAGGAGCTGGAAGGGCTCCTGCAGAACGAGCAGCCCGCATTCAACGAGACGCTGGACGAGAACCAACTGCCGCGGATCGCTATCGGTAGTGAGTCCTGAGCCCTAAGCTTTGACAAGGAGAGCAAATGGCTAAAGTGAATCGCCGAAGATTTCTCGAGCTGACGGGCGGGAGCGTCGGTGCGCTCGCTGCTCGTCCATTGATGGCGCAGTCCCCCGAGGTCGTCGTGATCGGAGCGGGCGCGTTCGGTGGATGGACGGCTCTTTACCTCCGAGAGATGGGACTGTCGGTCACGCTCGTCGACGCGCATGGTCCGGGGAACGCGCGGTCGAGCTCGGCCGGCGAGACGCGACAGATTCGTGCCACCTACGGTGACCGTGAGCTCTATTCGCGTTGGGTCGTCGACGCCTTCGAGCGGTGGAAGACCAGAGAGGATGAGTGGGGCAAAAAGCTATTCTTCCAGACGGGTCAAATCACCTTGCTCCGCGAGTGGACCGATTACCTCCAGTCATCGAAGAAGGTGCTCGATAAGCTCGGACTCGACAACGAAGTGCTCCAGCGCGCAGAGCTCATCAAGCGTTTTCCGCAATTCAACTATGACGGCGTAGAGCTTGGCTTTTACGTGCCCAGCACGGGCATTCTCAAATGCCGGGAAGGCTGTTTGGCGGTGGCCGAGGCTTTTCAGAGCAAGGGCGGCCGCTTCGTGATGGCAAAGGCGGAGATGGGCCGGCGTTCGGGTGGCAAACTGCAGGAGGTGAGGCTCTCTACGGGCGAGACGCTGGCGGCGCAGAGCTTCGTTTTTGCGTGCGGACCGTGGCACCCCAAGATGTTTCCGGAAGTTCTCGGAGACAAGTTGCGTACAAACCGGCGCGTGCTGTTTTTCATGGGTACGCCCCAGGACGATCATCGGCTTTCCTATCCGAACTGCCCGACGTTCACGATCCGCGGAGTCTATGGCTTCCCCGATCTCGAAGGCAAGGGAGTCAAGCTCGGTCCCTACTGGGACTCGGGACCCCTCGACCCGGACACCGACGATCGCATCGCCACGCCGGATGAGCTGCGTCGGATCCACGAGCTCGTGGACTCGGCGCTCCCGATGCTCGCGGGCCAGCCGGTCCTCGAGACTCGGGTGAGCCCGCGTACGAACAGCATCGATGGTCATTTCATGGTCGACCGTCATCCCGAGCTGGACAATGTCTGGCTCGTGGGCGGCGGCTCCGGCCACGGCTACAAGCACGGGATCGTGCTCGGAGATTACGTCGCCGACCGCGTCACCGGGAACGCGACTGATCCAACTCTGGACGCGACGTTCGCGATCAAGAAGGAGACGTTCTAGGAATCTCTAGTTTGGTTGCGGCGGTGAATCTGCAAGACCTCTCAGGCTTGCGCTCCGCAAGAAGTCGATCCGGCTTTGAATCCAGGGCTTAGGCCTGCCAGGATTAGCGTGCTGTCAAGCTGCCGTTGACAGGTTTCGCCAGGCCATGTTAGCGTGGCCGGCACGTAGCTTGTGTGTGTAGGGAGGGTCCGGCCCGCCAGACAGGACGCAGCATGAAGGCTCGGACGAGCCGCCGGGTCGCCCCTACCCCAACCCACGAAGGCATTATGATGAAGCGGCGCCAAGCTCTTTGTGGCCACGCTCAGTTTCTGCTCGCCTCTCCTCCTTACCACTGGGGATTGAGTTGTTTTGGTCAGCGGGGCGTTTCCCGCGTTCTTGAACTTCTGCGGGTCGAGCTTGCGGTCGACATGGGGCTCGCGGGTGTAGCCAAGATTCCCGACATCGATCTACCCGGGTTACATCTGCCAGATTCATCTATGAGACGATTCACGGGGAGTTGACCGATGACACCACAGAAGTGGTTCTTCTAAGACAATCAAAGGGGAAAGATTCAATGATGATCGTGCGTCGCAACGGAGACCGTCTTATGCTTGCCGTGTTTCTGGCTTCATCGCTCGCGTGGCTGGGTGCCTGTACGAGTGCGAGTCGAGAGCCGATGGAGAACGAACTTCAGATCGGTGCTGACGATATCGGTGGCGTGGTCGAGAGCGAGAGCGGCGGCGAGGCCGGGGTCTGGGTCATCGCGGAATCGAATGGGCTTCCCGAGACGTTTCGGAAGATCGTCGTGACGGACGACGACGGTCGCTTCCTCCTGCCGGACCTCCCCGAAGTGACCTACCAGGTCTGGGTAAGAGGGTACGGGCTCAAAGAGTCGAGCCCGGTGGAGGCCTCCCTGGGCGAGGAACTGAACCTCGCGGTGGAACCGGCGTCGACTCCGAAGGAGGCGGCCCAGCTCTATCCTGCCAACTACTGGTACGCGCTCATTGAACCGCCCAAGAATAGTGAGTTCCCGGGAACGGGCCCGGAGGGGAATGGGATTTCCTCGGATCTCGAGAGTCAGGCCGCATGGATCGACGTCATGAAACAGGGATGCCAGCTATGCCATCAGCTCGGCAGCCGTATCACACGGGAGATCGATCATCTCGAAGGCTTCGAGTCGCACCTGGCCGCTTGGGATCATCGCGTACAGACGGGCCAGCGCGGCACCAGCATGAACACCCGCATGAACCAGTTTGGCCGCGAGCGAGCGTTGCGGATGTTCGCCGACTGGACCGAGCGCATCGCGGCGGGTGAGGTGCCTGAGGCGCCGCCTCGACCGCAAGGCGTGGAACGTAATGTCGTGCTCACCATGTGGGAGTGGGCAAGCCCGACGTCGTATATTCACGACGAGATCGCCACCGACAAGCGCAAGCCGACGATCAATGCAGGCGGACCGGTCTATGGGGTGTCCGCCGGACACGGCCGGCTGGTCATCACCGACCCTAACGCGGGGGAGTCGACTGAACTTACGATCCCGATCCGCGACGATCCGGCGAGCGTCCCATCGAGGTTCCCTCAGCATATGCTGCAGCCGTCTTACTACTGGGGTGAGGAGCTCCTTTTCGGGACCGACCCCGACGGCCTCGCCGATCCGCACAACCCGATGATGGATGGCGAGGGGCGCGTGTGGATGACCTCGACGGTCCGCGGGCGAGACAATCCGGACTGGTGCAAGGAGGGGTCGAGCCATCCGTCTGCTAAATACTTTCCGCTCACGCGGAGTGCCCGTCAGGTGTCTTACTACGACCCAAAGACGCAGGAATTTACGCTCATCGACACCTGCTACGGGACGCACCACCTCCAATTCGCCGAAGACGAGGACAACACCCTCTGGTTCAGCGGAGGCGGGGAGGTCATTGGCTGGCTGAACACCAAGCTGTTCGACGAGACGGGGGATGAGCAGGCGGCCCAAGGCTGGTGCCCGGCGATTCTCGACACAAATGGCGACGGTAAGATCGGTGACTACGTGGAGCCGAACGAGCCTCTTGATCCAGCGCTCGACAAGCGCATGCGGCCAGGCGCTTACGGAATCATTGTGAATCCGGTGGACGGATCGATCTGGGCGGCGAACACGGCCCCGTTCCCGGGTCGCCTCGTGCGGCTAGACCCTGGCGACAACCCACCGGAGACGTGCATCGCTGAAGTCTATGAACCCCCCTCCATAGAGAATCCAGAGGCGGTTCCCGAGAAGACCGGTCATGCTCCGAGAGGGATCGACGTCGACCGAAATGGCATCATCTGGACGGCGCTGTCGGGCAGTGGCCATCTCGCCAGCTTCGACCGAAGCAAATGTGCCGTGTTGAATGGACCGACGGCTACCGGCCAGCACTGCCCGGAAGGTTGGACGCTGTATCCGGCGCCAGGACCGCAGATGAAGGGGGTCACCGACCCGGGTAGCGCCGATTTCCACTACTACAATTGGGTCGACCAGTTCGATACGTTGGGCTTGGGCGAGAATATACCCATCGCAACAGGCTCTGGCTCAGATTCCCTGTTGGCGCTTCTTCCGGACACCGGCGAGTGGGTGATCCTCCGCGTCCCCTATCCGCTCGGTTTTTTTACCCGAGGGCTCGACGGGCGCATCGACGATGCAAAAACCGGCTGGAAAGGTCGAGGCTTGTGGGCGAATTACGGGACACACTACAACTGGCATATCGAAGGGGGCAAGGGCACCCCGAGCTCGATTATCCATTTTCAGCTCCGACCCGATCCTCTCGCTAACTGAGTGGCGGTGTTCTCATCTTCCCAGAAATCGCGGTAGTAATACCTCCAGTGCGCCGAACACGTTCCTCGGCCGCCTCTAGATCTAGAAGAGAAGTTGCAGGTGACATGGCGAGAAAACACCAGACGAAGAATCGCTTGCTCCGCTACGAACGACTTGCCTCAGCTCGCCCATATCTGTAATCATGACCTTGGCTGAGCTTGCAGGCGTGATCGGCGCGCCGCAGACTCATGGGCGCCCTGAGCTCGAGCGTTACGTGGTACGCGGACGCCCGTGCATTCCCGGAAAGGATGGCGCATGAAGACACTCGCCGCCGGTGCCGCATTCCTCGGAATCTGGCTTGTAGTTGGGAGCCAGACCGCCGACGCGACTCGTTGGCCATCTGGAAGCGAGTCCCCTACGCTTCCTGCAGACTTGAACCCGGTCATTCAGGAATACTGCGTGACCTGCCACAATGACTCGACACTCTTGGGCAATCTCTCGCTCGAGACCTTCGATGTCGCCGCGGCGCACGAGCGGGCCGAGACGGCCGAGAAGATGATCGTGAAGCTGCGGGCCGGAATGATGCCCCCGCCGGACATCGACCGTCCGTCGGCCGAAACACTGCTGGCGCTCGTTACGACCCTCGAAACAGTGGTGGACCAAGCCGCGGCGGCTGACCCGAATCCCGGCGCCCGTCGGTTTCAGAGAGTCAACCGAGCCGAGTACAAGCAAGTGATTAAAGATCTCCTGGCGCTCGATATCGACGCCAGTCGATGGCTCCCGGCCGACACCTATCTCGGCAACTTCAACAACATGTCGGCTGCCCAGGGGCTCTCGACAACGCTGCTCGAGGCCTATATGAGGGCCGCCAGCGAAGTCAGTCGCCTGGCCGTCGGCAACCGCAATGCGCTCTCGAGCACCGCCAAGTACAGGAACCCGATAGAAGTCTCACAACACGCTTGGGATCAAATCGAGGGTGCACCCTTTGGGACGCGCGGCGGGATGGTCGTCACGCACGACTTCCCGGCAGACGGCGATTACGTTTTCTCAATCGAGACCCTCTTCGGTAACGGCACGAGCTTTACGGACATCGACATCTCGATCGACGGCGAAGGCGTAGCTCTCCTCGGCCTGGAGCATGGCGGGGCTAAAACCGTTCCGATACGGACCGAGCCCATCTTCGTTCGTGCAGGGCAGCGACAAGTCTCCGCGGCCTTCATCCGAAATATCGAAGGTCCTTACGAGGATCGTTTGAGCCCGCACGCATGGTCGTTCGTCGGGGGTGAGGACTCGAAGGCGTGGGCGAATTACGGCATCACGGCACTGCCGCACCTGAGCGACCTGATGATCACGGGGCCCCATCGCTCCGTCGGGCTATCGGAGACAGCCAGTCGCAAGAAGATTTTCAGCTGCCGCCCGATGTCGCCCAGCCAGGAACGTCCGTGCGCCGAGACGATCATCCGTCGCCTGGCCCGTGAGGCCTATCGGCGACCGGTCACGGAAGAAGATCTGGCGGGACCCATGTCCTTCTACGACCGTGGCGCCGAAGCCGAGGGCTTCGAGATCGGCGTCCGGACCGCGCTGCAGGCGATCCTGGCCAGTCCACAGTTCATCTTCCGCCTCGAGGAGCAACCCGCCGGCGTTCGCGCGGGTGCAAGCTATCGCCTGAGCGACCTCGATCTCGCTTCGCGCCTATCGTTGTTCCTGTGGGCCGCGAACCCGGACGACGAGCTGCTCACGCTCGCCGCGGAGGGTCGTCTGTCGGATCCGCGGCTCCTGGAGCAGCAGGTCGAAAGGATGATCGAGGACCCACGTTCGAAGTCGCTCGCCACGCGCTTTGCATCGCAATGGCTGCGGCTCCAGGACGCGGAGGACAATCACCCGCAGCCATTCCTCTATCCCGACTTCACCGGGCAGTTGGGCGACGACCTGGTACGCGAGACGCAATCCTTCTTCGATTACCTCGTTCGGGAGGATCGGAGCTTGCTCGAGCTGTTCAACGCGGACTACACGTTTCTCAACGAGCGCGTGGCACGGCATTATGGGATCTCCGGCGTGTCGGGCGAAGAGTTTCGCAGGGTCGACTACCCCGATGACACCCGGCGCGGCGTGCTAGGCCACGGGAGCGTGCTGCTCCTGACGTCGATGTCCGCCCGCACCTCCCCCGTGCTGCGCGGCAAGTGGGTGATGGAAGTGCTCATGGGCTCGCCGCCTCCTCCGCCGCCGCCCGACATCCCGGCGCTCGAGGAAACAGAAGGAACATTGGAAGGACGGCGTCTCACCACTCGCGAGCGGTTAGAGATACACCGGGCCAACCCGACCTGTCACGCTTGCCACCGCTTCATGGACCCCATCGGGCTGGCGCTCGACAACTACGATGTGACCGGACGTTTGCGGATCCGCGAGAACGGGGTCCCGCTCGACACGCGTGGCACCTTTTATGACGGCACAGAGGTGAGCACTCCAAAGGAGCTCATCGACTTGCTCATGAAGCGACCGATCCCGTTGGTGCGGAACTACACCGCGAACTTGCTGGCCTACGCCATCGCGCGCCGGGTGGAGTACTTCGACCAGCCTCAGATTCGGGCCATCGTGCGAGAAGCGGAAGCGAACGACTACCGGATGTCTTCGTTCATCCTGGGGGTCGTGAAGAGCCAACCCTTTCAGATGTCGCGATCCCAAGCGACCCCGTTGGGAGAAGTCCAACGTTCCGAACAGGAGAATTAGAGCCATGGCATTCATTACCGGAAAGCACCTGTCCCGCCGCACGTTCCTCCGAGGCACGGGTGCGAGCTTCGCGCTACCTTTCCTCGAAGCGATGGTCCCCGCGGGACGCGCGAGCGGGGACGGGACTACCGGCTTCACACGCCTTGTGTGTATGGAGGAATCGATGGGCTGCGCCGGCTCGAGCGACTGGGGGGATGCGCAACACTTATTCGCTCCGGCCGAGGTCGGTCGCAACTTCGAGCTCGCCGCGAACAGCCAACTAAAGCCACTCGAGGGGTTCCGCGAATACATGACGATCGTCAGCAACACGGACTGTCGCTCGGCCGAGGCCTTCCGCGCGGAAGAGATCGGCGGCGATCACGACCGATCGACGGCGGTGTTCCTGACTCAGGCCCACCCGAAGCAGACCCAGGGCTCGGACATCTTTCTGGGAACGTCGCTCGACCAGCTTCACGCGCAGCGCTTCGGGCGCGACACCGCGCTACCCTCACTCGAGCTTTGTATCGAGGGCATCGACCGCGGCGGAGGCTGCGCCTACAACTACCACTGCGCGTACACGACCTCGCTTTCCTGGGCGACCCCCAACCAGCCGCTCCCCGCGATTCGCGAGCCTCGGGTCGTGTTCGAGCGATTGTTCGGCGCCGGCGACACACCGGAAGACCGGGCCGCCCGGCGTCGGACCGACCGAAGCATGATCGACTGGATTACGACCGAGGTCTCGCGCTTGAAGCGAACCTTGGGGGCCGCGGATCGCGCGGCGCTCGACGCATACACGGAGCACATCCGTGAGATCGAGCGGCGGATCCAGCTCGTCGAGGCCCGCAACATGAGAGGCGACGAGCAGGAGATGCCCGAGACGCCCTCCGGTGTTCCCGCCTCGTTCGAAGAGCACATGCAGTTGATGTTCGATCTTCAGGTGGTCGCGCTACAGACCGACCTCACGCGGGTCATCACGTTCAAGACCGGATTCGATCAGTCGAATCGAGTGTTTCCAGAGAGCGGTACCACGAAGTCTATCCACGGGGTCTCTCACCACGGCAACGTCCCCGCGGACATCTTGGACTTCAACAAGATCAACACGTACCGCCTCGGCCAGCTCAACTACTTCCTCCAGAAGATGCGAGATACGATCGACGGCGACGCGTCGCTGCTGGATAAGACGGCCATCATCTGGGGGTCTCCGATGGCCGACCCCAACCTGCACAACCACCGCCGGGCGCCCCTCCTGCTCCTGGGTCACGCGAATGGCGCGCTCGAAGGAGGCCTGCATTTACGGGCCCCGGAGGGCACGCCGATGGCGAACGTGTTCCTTGCGCTCATGAAGAAGATTGGACACGAGGAAATGAAGACGTTCGGCGACAGCACGGGAGAGTTGGCTCTGGACTTCCCGCGTGGCGGAGGTAACGCATGAGGACCGCCGTGAGATCAGCCATGTTGTTGGGCATCGCTGTCGTCCTGGCAGGCGCCGCCCCCTCGCCCGATATCATCGAAATCATCGAGGCCGCGCGACAGGGAGACGCACAAGCCGTCCGGTTACTCCTCGATCAGGGCGCTGACGTGAACGCGACGCGGGGCGACGGCATGACGGCGCTGCACCGGGCGGCCGAGCGCGGCCACGCCGAGGTCGCTGAGCTCTTGATCGCGGCGTCCGCCGACGTGGAGGCGAAGACGCGCATCGGCAGCTACACCCCACTCCACCTGGGCAGCCGGGGAGGACACGCCGTTGTTTTAATGATGCTGCTCGAGGCGGGTAGCCATCCCAATGCCGTGACCACCAACAGCGGCGTGACGCCATTGCACCTGGCGGCCGCGGCGATCGAGGGGGCGGAGGCCGTGGCAGCGCTCCTGGGTCATGGGGCGGACCCCAATGCCCGCGCAGGGTCGGCGGGTCAGACACCTTTGATCTTCGCCGCCGGATCCAACCGCGCGGGTTCCGTGAGAGAGCTCCTGAAGGGCGGGGCGGATCCGGGAGCTCGCACGAAAGTCATCGAGGTTCTCCCGAGCCTCGCGCTGGATCGGGAGGCGACCAAACGCTTTAGGGAGAGGCTTTTCGGAACCGAGCTGGCCGAGGCCATGGCCAAACCCCGATCTAGAGTCAAAGCACCCGACGTGGAGCTCAGCTCGACCGAGGTCCAGGTAGCCATCCGCGCGCAGCGGGAGTTCTTGCGCTCCGGCTATGACGTCGGAGACGTCGATGGGCACTCGCTTGCGCGTGTCCGGCCGGACTACCCCGGAGGTCCCGACGTCGTGCGCCCTCCCTTCAGGGAGGTTGTCGTCGGAAAGACGGGCGGCATGACGGCGCTCCTGCACGCGGCCCGCGAGGGACACATCGAGGCGGCCGTCGCACTCCTGGATGGCGATGCGGACATCAACCAGGTGAGTGGTGATGGAACCAGCCCGCTGCTCATGACCGCGCTCAACGGTCAGTTCGATCTAGCGCTCGTCCTGCTCGACCGCGGCTCCGACCCCAACTTGGCCGCTTCCACCGACGGTGCCTCACCTTTGTTCGCCGTGCTCCAGACCCAGTGGGCGCCAAGGTCGAACTACCCCCAGCCCCGGGCACAGGACGATCAGCGGACGGAGTATATGGACGTGCTGAGGACCCTACTGGAGGCCGGAGCCAACCCGAACGTCCGGTTGAACACGCATCTATGGTACTGGGAGTACGGGCTCGGCAAGATGGGCATCGACCTCACGGGCGCGACGCCGTTCTGGCGCGCCGCCTTCGCGCAGGACCTCGAAGCCATGAAGCTGCTCGCAGCAAACGGCGCGGATCCCAACATCCCGACCAAGTGGCCCGAAGTCGGGATGAGGGGGCGGCGGCAGCAGGACGGGCGGCAGCAGGAGGATTCGGCACTGCCCTACATCCCCGAGGGAGCGCTGAACGCCTATCCGATCCACGCTACCGCGGGAGGCGGCTTCACGGGGCTCGGGGCGTTCAGCATACGCAACGCACCGAACCAGTTCCTGCCGGCCGTGAAGTATCTCGTCGAGGTGCACGGCGCAGACGTCAACCTCACCGACTCCTGGGGCTACCGGCCCCTCCACTATGCTGCGTCGCGAGGCGACAACGAGCTCATCGAGTATCTCGTGTCGCGGGGTGCGGACGTCACCACAATCACGCGCCTGGGCCAGTCGACCGCCGACATGGCGCGTGGCGGTCGTTCCGGCTTCTTTACACGCGTCCCCTACCCGGAAACGGTGGAGCTGCTCACGCGTCTGGGCTCATCGCTCGAGTGCCTCCACACCCACTTCCTCGACACCGGGGACGTCTGTGCGGGGGCCGGCGTCAACGACGTCTGGGCGCCATCGCCGGCGGACGGGCATGGGTCCGCTGAGACACCCAAGAAGAAATAATGAAACCTCATTGCATCTACTCGTCGTCGCACTCGCCTCGTCGCCCGTAATAATCACGGGCTGCGTTGGTGAGAACCAAGCCGCCACGGCATCGGAGTCGGACGTCACGATCACGAAGGACGGCGACGACAGGACCGGTCCCTAGGAAAGCTCACCGGGGCATCCCAGTCGAAATTCTCGAAGTTTTGCAAGGCGGTGTCACGGGGGGGGGTATTCTAGTAACGGGCCTGCGTCACCAGTGTGCGGAAGCTCGGATCTCGCCGAGTGGCGTAAACTTGCCAATTTATGGCCTACGGTTCCTATGGCCGGAGGACATGAAGATGCCTCGAAAGCCAGTCTCCCACAGTTGTCCGTAAGCTCACTTAGAGAACTGCCGGAGAACCTACCGAGCCGAGCCCCATGCGGCGCGGCGCGGTGTCCGAGGGGTTGAACTGTGGTCATCGCTACCAGCACGACCCGCAGACGCGGCATGGCACTTCAGCCTCACGCGTAGCAAGGGGGAAGACGCGTTTCCGGTATCTGAGCGCGGAGCAGGCCGCTTTGGTTTGGCGCGCCAGCACGTAGAGACAGTCCAGCGAGATGTGGCGCGGAGGTCGCCGAGGACGAGAAGCTCGTGGTCGGTCCGCTGGGGCCAAAACAAACCACTAGCCTGGATTCCCATGAAGCCGCTCGGACCTAACATTGGGGCGAGCGCCGTCGTGGGGTCGAGGCCGTATCGGCCTCCCGGACGCCATTTGGCGTTAGGTGTGAGCTTGACCCCACGGGATTGGAGCGTCGCGGGTTGATCATCCGAAGATGAGATGGAGTTGACGGCCACCGAGCCAGGGAACACGGGTTCGCTTCCGATCGTAGCCGGCTTGGAGTAGGTGTGGGTTGTGTGCGCGCTTCTGAAACTGGACGGTGATGGCCGAGGAATCGATCGTTATAACTGCGGTGGCGTCTATGAAGTCGCGGAAGATGCGCCGAGACTTCGCATGCGTGTATTCCTTTCCGAGTTCGGTCCCAAGGAGCCGGTAGAGGCTGCTCGCCATGAGCGTGAGCTGGAGGTCACAGTTGACCTTCATCGCGACCGCTGAGGAGAGCGCATCCATATGGAAGAAGTCGATGCCATCTGCGATCCCGTTCTCGATGAGCATCCGTTGTGCGTAGCGATCGATCAGCTTCGCGGATGAGCGACGCAGCTGATTCGTGATGAGAAGAGTCGGTTTGTCGTGGCCAAGATCGCGAATGGCAAGTTGACGTATCGGGGCCTCGTAGTCGCGGAGTTGGAGCATCCTCTCGAGTACTTTCGGTGTCCGGAATGCCCGAGACACATTGCTGAGCTGGATCTGCCGCCAGGCTGATCCAGGAGTCTGCCGCAGTTCTTCGAGTATTTTGTCCGAGCGGCGCCGCAGAGTGATGAAGTCGATTCCCATGTTGTTCAGCTCGTTGAGATTCGCGTAGGTCGTCAACTTGGAATCAAACACCAACTCCTGCGGCAGCCGACCGGTCCTCTCTTTCCAGAACTCGACGAATCTCAAGATCTCATCATTCTGTTGTTCCTTGCGCAAATCACTGTTTGCGTAGCAAAACACCCGAGTCTCGGAATCTTGCGCAACGAACGCCAGCACGCCCTTCTGCTTGCGGCTACGCTTTGAGACGTAGTGCTTCTGTACGAGCGCGTCTTCGCCATGGAAGGGGATGGTGTGGAAATCAAGGTCGAGGGAGCTGCCTCTCTTCAGGCCAAGTTTCTTCATGGAGTCGAACCAAGACCGCATGATCTGTGGGTAGCAGACCGGTCGGATGCGGCAGCTGTACTCCGTGAGGAAGGAACGCTTTGGAATCACGTTGAGTCCAGCAAACAGAGCCAATCCCTCGTCGAAAACGTAACTCATGACGTGGCTGTGCCGAGCGCTGCCGAACAACTTCATCGCCAGCAGTGAGCGAATCGCATGTGCGGCCGGCATCATCTTCGTGCCTGGGAACTTAGCATCGGCCAGCATCTTGTCGAGAGGGATCTTGGCAAGGTACGGAAGGAACAGGAACAGGCCGCCCACCTTCGTTCGGAACGTGCGCTCGGATAGGTCGAGTTTCCCGGCGTCGGCCACGTCCGCAGCATTGGGTCGAGTCGTTGCGGGCCGTTCGTCGTCTCGCCGTCTCGGGAGACGAGCGAATCCCTCCTCCTTGAGAATCGTCGAGATCGAGGCCGGACTCAGCTTTTCCCCACTCTGATCCAGGGCATCTTGGATGTCGTACACCGACGAGTTCTGCTTGCGCAGGGTGATGATCTTTTGACGAAGTCTCTCCCTGGGTGGCGGCAACTTGGCCTTCTTCGTTTGTGGCAGAAAGAACTCTCGCTGAGGGTTTTTGCGGAACTCATGGCACAGGACGCGAAAACTTCCAGTTGTGTAACCGAACCGCTCGGCAGCATCTGCTGACGGGGCTTTGTCGACGAAAAACGTGCGCAGAGCCTCGTACTGTCGATGGGTTGGGTTGGAGGGGAGTAGGAAGGCATCGGTGAGGTCCGTTAGCTGTTTACTTGAACTGTTGACCACAGTACCACTATATCAGGTACCTAGCGCTGGTCAACCCACAAGCGATAGAATTCTCACAAATTGTTCCATTCCCCATAAAAATGGCCTACAAGCGGCTGAACCGCTCCTTTTCACTCGCGCGCCATCTCAATATAACATAGTGGTATCTGTTAATAAGACTTTAACTATCCTAACTTTATTGGCGCTCGAACCGCGACTTTACGCACCTGCCGGTCAGAAGCCGTTAGTGCCACGGGTCCTATGGGAATCCAGGCTAG
>SMVB01444311.1_pt1 | contig 14692 bp, 8 predicted proteins | sample 2456461 | NCBI WGS metagenome assembly SMVB01 (sample SAMN11095934, study PRJNA526329) | marine sediment metagenome | biome: Marine sediment; feature: Surficial sediment; material: Deep marine sediment; isolation source: Hadal surficial sediment | place: Pacific Ocean | collected 2014-05 | depth 0-1... | reverse complement strand
TGCCGGGCGGGAATGGTTCGTGCTGCACACGCCCGGCCATACGGGCGATCACGTCTGCCTGCACGACCCGGAGAACGGCATTTTTCTGGCCGGTGACCACGTGCTCCCGACCATCACGCCTCACATCTCGGGCCTCACCAGCTCAGTCGACCCGTTGGCGTCATTTTTCTATTCCCTGGACCGGGTCGCCGAGATTCCGGACGTAAACCTGGTGCTGCCGGCCCACGGGCATCCCTTCGAAGATCTGCCGGGACGCTGCGCGGCGATCAAGCGCCACCACGATGAGCGACTCGACAAGATTGGAGCCATCTCGAAGGGTTTCGGTCGGCCCGCCACGGTCGAAGAGTTCTCACAGAAGCTCTTCAAGCCCCGCAGTTGGGGATCGATGGCCGAGAGCGAGACCTACGCCCACCTGGAGCATCTGCGGATCGCGGGGCGCGCCGAACGTCGGATCGAAACGGAAGGAATCTTCCGCTACGAAGCCGGCTGAGTCGGCGCGATAGGCGGCCCGGATCGATTCCCGCCAGGACCCGGCTTCTGCCAGCCGCCCGCGTCGTCTCGATCCGAGAGCCCGAAACAAGTTGCACGTCGGGTTCTTCGGGTGGTTCGGAGGGATCCTCTCCGGAAAATGGAGCGGGATCACCGTCCCTTGCCCAGCCCGCCTGCCCGACTGTCCCAATCCGACCCTCCCTGGGGGGGCAGCCCGCTCGCCTGACCAGATTTTTGAGCACCACTGCGATTTCCGCCTCTAGCACGCCACTTCCTTCACAACGCCGGAAGGCTCGAGGCGGAAACGATGCGGAAGCTGCTGATCATGCTGGGAATGTTGGGCCTACTGCTGGGGCCGGCTATCGGAACGGCCGGAGCGACCGGCTTCACGCTACCCGACAGCTGGGAATTCGGGAACTTCCAGAGCCGAGACGGCTTTCCCCCCTTCGACCCCAGCTTCGACCTATCAGAGCTACTCCACCACGGGAATGGCGACGGACTCCCGGACTTCCCGTTCGACATCGCGCCCCGCTTCTTCATCCTCCCCCACCGGGGAGAATTGAATCCCCCGTGGATCCATTTACATCATCTGAAGAAGCACGGCCGGTTTCACCATCATCACACGGTCGTGCCGGAGCCCTCCACGGCGATCCTGCTGGCTCTGGGGCTCGTGGGCCTGGCACGGGTCGGTCGTCGCGCCCGCTGAACTGCCCTCAGCGCGCGCCCTGCGCCTTGCGCGCGTCCGGCGCCCTGCGCGCATCCGGCGCCTTGCGCGCGTCCGGCGCCTTGCGCGCATCCGGCGCCTTGCGCGCATCCGGCGCCTTGCGCGCATCCGGCGCCTTGCGCGCGTCCTGCGCCCTGCGCGCGTCGCCGAGCAACGTCGAAGGCGTTCCGACGCTCGTGATCCAGAGCTGGTGGACGGCCCGGGTCGCGGCGACATGCAGGCGTCGGCGCGCGGGCGCTGAATCCGGGAAGTGGTCGTCGGTCACATCCACCACTACGACGTAGTCGAACTCGAGTCCCTTCACCTGCTCGATCTCGGTCACCTCGACGCCGGGTGCAAACGTGAAGTCCTGCTGCAGGACCAGCCGCAGACGCGGAACGTCGCCGTGGTCGAGCCCTTCGAAGTATGCCGTCGAGAGCTCCGGAGTGGGTGTGAGCACGGCAACGGAAGCCAGCGGCTCCTGGTCTGCCAGCTCGCGCAGGGCTTCGGCCAGGAACGCAATGCAGGCACCCCTTTCCGTAAAGCGAAAGATCTCGACCGGCGGCCCAGACCGCGGCGCCTCGGGCAGCTCGTCGTCTTCAAGCAGGTCACCCAGCAGCGCGAGCGCAAAATCGATGATCTCCCGGGACGAGCGATAGCTGACGCGGAGCGTCTCGACCTCGGTCCCGGGGACACCCAGGTAGGTCATGAATTCGCTCCACGAAGTGAAACCGCTGTCCTCCATCAGGTGCTGCTGGGTGTCTCCAGCCAGCGTGATGCTGCGGCCCGTCTCCAGGCAGCCGAGAAGAACCTGGACTTCGATGGGCGCGAAGTCCTGTACCTCGTCGATGGCGATGTGGCGATAGCGCAGCGGCTTGCGCCCCCCGACCTGCAAGGGTCCCACACGAAGCTGCCAGGCGCGCAGCAACAGTGCATCGTCCTCGGGATCCAGTGCTGCCTGGGCCTCGCGGTCTCCCGCCATCCATTGGAAGAAGTCCTCGTTCTGTCGTCGGTTCCAGTCACAGAAGCGCTCGATCTCGGCGCGGCTGAAGACGCCGGGGGCGAAGTCCTTGCAGATCCTCTCCAGCAGATCGGCCCGGGTGAGAACACTGGCCCAATCGTCGACCGCCTGCTCGACGGTCGCGGGGCCATCCACCTCCTTCGCCTGGACCACCAACGCATGACCGATCACGGGATGCAGCTTCAGCCGCTGCACCAGTGCGGGCGCATCGATCCGGTGTTCATTGGGCAGCCGCGGAAAGTGGCGCCTGCGCTGGGACTCGCACCATTCCGCGTAGGTCCGGATCGAGACCTGCTCGATGCCGAGTCCGGGGAGCACGTGGCCAACGTAGTTGCGCAGGCCCGCCGAAAACACCACGAAGAGCGTCCGGTTCGAGTCGATCTCCGGATCGTCGTAGGCCAGGTAGGCGATCCGGTGGAGCGCTACCGTGGTCTTGCCAGAGCCGGCGGTGCCCCGGATCACCAGGAACCCGGACCCGGGGTGCGTGATCAGATCGAACTGCGAAGGATCGATCAGGCCCGTGATCTCTGGCAGGTGCTTGTCGAGCCGTCGCCGCGCTCCCATGAGATCGGTTCCCAGTCGGCGATCGCCGGCTTCGCCGGCTGCGTAAGCGCGCAAGGCCGATCCCTCACCACCCGCCAGACGCGCCATCGAACGATCCACGTGCTGCCAGCCATCCGGCGCGGACGCGTCGGGCGTAAAGATGCCCTCGGGCGACTCGATCCGTTCCAGCACACCGTCGCGAATCGCGACGGTTCGACGTACCACGACCTCACCGACCCGTTGGTGGCCGGCGATGTCCTCGTCGTATTCCTCGCCCTGGTCGTAGCGGTAGAAGATCTTCGACACCGGTGCGTTGCGCCAATCTACGATTCGCACGCCTTGCTCGATGCAGGTCGCCCTGCCCAGACACAGGTCCCGCTCCTTGCCACCTTCCAGCAGTCGCAGGTGGGCAAAGTACGGTGACCGGGGGTCGACCTGCGGTGTTCCGCGCGAAACCCGAAGCTGCCGGAGCAACGAATTCTGACGGTGGAATTGCTCGTGCAGAGCCATGGCGTCCTTGCGTTCCTGGCCCCCAACGAGCTGATCGCGCAATCGCTCCAGCTCCTGAATGATCGGCTCCTCGGACGGAACGTCTTTCGGAGGCAGTTTTTCCAACAGGGCGCAGATGCTTTCGAGCAGCGCCAGCTCTTCTTCAATGACGGGTGCCGTCATGTCGTCAGCCCCATTGCTCGCATGAGTTCCAATGCGTTGCTCTTCTCGGCCACTCCGGGTCGCATGAGGTAGTCGAACGCGATTTCGCCTGCTTCCAGGTGGTCCTGGAAATGAACGTTGGCGGCCCTCGGCGCCAGCTCGTCGGCGACCCGCGCCAGCGCCAAGTCGTGGGTCGTGACGAGGCCCAGAGCGCCTCGATCGAGAAGACCTCGCATCACGGCTTCGGCGCCGATGGCACGGTCGCGGGAGTTGGTTCCCTGGAGCATCTCATCCACCAGGAACAACAGGGTGGTTCTCGCGCCCGCCAGATCCATGATTGCCTTCAGTCGACGAATCTCCGCATAGAAGCGTGAGCGGCCCTCTCGTAGCGAATCCTGCACCCCGATCGATGCGGCGACGCACAGTGGCGTCATGCGCAGACCCCGGGCACGTACAGGTGCTCCTGCCTGTGCCAGAACCACACTCACGCCGACGGTGCGCAGCAACGTGCTCTTTCCCGACATGTTCGAGCCACTCACCAGCAGTAGCGCGCAATTGGAGTCGAGGTAAACGTCGTTGCGAACACAGTTGGCTGCGGGCAGCAGCGGGTGCCCGATCTGATCGGCATCAAAGACACCGCCCTCCCGTTCGACGAATTCGGGAAAGACCGAGTCCGGATTCTCGAAGTGAAAGGCCCCGATCGATACCAGCGCTTCGAACTCGCCCACGGTATCCACCCAGCGGACCAGGGCCGCTCCACTGGCATCCCGCCAGTGCTCGATGGCAAAGGCGAGCTGGGTCGTCCAGAGCAGCAACGCGCCGATCGGCGCGAAGAACTGATTGCGCCGAGCGTCCAGCAGATCAACCCGACGGCGCAGCGAAGCCATCTGCTGGGAGGGCACAACACCATGGGTGACGAGCGACGCGCACAACCGGACCAGCAGCGGGGATTCGAAGCTCTCGGACTCGATCCGTCCCAGGAACTCTGCGAGCAGGGTCAGTTCGCGTGCTGGAAGATCCGCAGCACGCACCACCTTCAACACCCGCTCCCGCAGCCAGGCCGCCAGGATCATCTGCGCGGCAAGCACAGCGATGAAGGCGGCGGGGCCGAAGAGGCCCGACAGCCAGCCCGTCAACGTCACCACCGAAGTCGTGGCCATCGCAGCGACACTCCAGCGCCAGCGTCGACTCGACAGCAGCAGCGGTCTTTCGCTCCACATCTTCAAGGCCTCGGGATGCAGACCGGCTTCGACCTCTCCGCCGAGCAGCGCCAGGTCTTCCCTCAATCCGATCCGACCTCCCAGCTCGGCGACCGCCGCCTGACGCTCGCGAACCTCGTCCGCTGGCGCGGGTTCGAGCAACCAACGGGCCAGCGCATTCTGGCCCGCCTGCGTACGCGCCTGGCACAGCAGCTCGAAGACCGAGCCCACGCCGAAGAGATCGAGATCGCCCGCATGAACGTGTTCGCTGTCTGCATAGCGCTCGCCCGTCTCACCGGCCCCCGCCCAGGTCCCGTCCAATCGCGCCAGCCCGGCCTCATGGAAGACGACACTCCGATCCGCCCGCTCCCGGGCGCGAATCACCCGGTCGTGCACGAACAGAAGCGCGACGAAGCCCCCGGCCGGGAGCAGCACCCAGCTCCGAGCGATCCAGCCAGCCAGAAAAGAGAGCCCCAAAACGAGCAGGGCCACCAGAAAGACCGCGAGCCTGAGATTCGCGAAACGCTGCTCCTGGCGCAGCAGCTGCTGGGCCTCGCGCCGCCGCTGCTCGAGTCGCTGCTGGTAGACCAAGCGCGGTTCTGCCTGCGAGGCGTCGATCATCACCCCACTCCCTGCACAGCCCACCGGACCGAAAACATGTGGGAACCCCCCGGTCCCGAAAAATTGGCTTCTCAGGTTACCCGATTCATCTCCATCGAGACCAGAGCGTTGATCGCTGCGGCTGAAGTCCCCGACGGACGAGCCCAGCGGGGGGCCCGCCAGCGGCTGACCGTTCTCGACGAAGTCGCAAGCAATCGAGGCGCTTCTGGCGGAGTGTCGAACGCTGTTTCAGTTCTCTTCAGCGGGCGCCTGCCAGAGGAACGCCTCGCTGCCCCGCGCACCGGTGCTTCGGCCCACGACAATCGTGCCGTCGGCCGAGATCGCGAAGCCCTCACTCGAAAAGCCGGTGCCTGCGAACCCGCCCAACGGCAGCAGGCGACCCGCTCGTGCCAGAAAGGCTTCGAAGCCACGGATCGAGAACCCCTGGCCCGCGACCGCGGTTCCATCGGCCGACACGCCACTGGCGAGGCCGTTGACGGCTCCACCGGGCAGATCTCCCAGCGACCGCATCTTGCCATCGACCCAGATGAAGGCTTCGTAGCCGCGAGCCGAGTGGCTCTGGCCCACCACCACCGAACCGTCCGCCGAGACTCCGAAGGCCTTGCTCCAACGCCGGCCACCGGGCAGGTCGCCGAGCGCTTCGAGCTTGCCCTCAGACCAACGAAATGCCTCGACGCCCGCGTCTGTCACGGAGAAGCCCACGACCACCGCGCCATCGGCCGACAGCGCCCTCGCCTCGCTGAAAAAGGCGCCGCCCGGCAGATCGCCGAGAGGTTCGAGCCGGCCGTCCTGCCACCGGAATGCCTCGGGCCCAGGCTCCGAATGGCCCTGACCCACGATGACCCTTCCGTCCGGTGTCACCGCGTATGCAACACTCGAAAAGATCCCTCCTTCGAGATCGCCCAGGCCTCGCATACGACCCTGGGACCATCGAAACGCCTCCGGCCCACGCGTAGAAACCGCGCCGCCCACTACCACCTGGCCCAGCCTCGATGAGCCCGAGGCTTCACTGTAGAAGCCACCGCCCGGCAGGTCGCCGAGGCCGAGCATTTCGCCCTTCTCCCAGCGGAAGGCCTCGTCACCCCGCGCGGACAGACTGCGGCCGACCACCACGCTTCCTTCCGGAGAGATTCCGAACGCCGCACTTCGGATCCCACCTCCCGGGAGGTCCCCGAGACTCAGCATCTCCGAGTTCGCCAGGCCAGCTCCGCTGAGGATCGAAGCGACGAGAAAGACCGCGGCGCTACCGGCTCGGGCGGGCATCACCAGCCACCCTCGGGTCCGCCGCGATCCAGCTCGCGATCGAGCAGCGACTGTTGCGCCGGATGCACACTCAGGTCCGGACGCAGCTCGAGATACACACTGCCCGGTCGGATGACGCTCCGCTCGCTACGCCGCGAGAGATCGTGGAAGCGCAGCGACAGGGGCACCTCTGGATGGACGGCGGCCACAACCGTGAGGTTGTAGACCAAGATTCGGTAGCGCGTGGTGGTCGCTTGGCTCGCCAGGTCCTGGGCGCCATACAAGACGACCACGCGTCCGCCCTTTTCGAGGACGTCCGGATGGCCCTCGATGCAGTCGAGCAGACGAAGTGCGTAAACGCCGCGCGGCTCTTCCATCCGTTCACCGAAGGTGACCCGTGGCAATGAAACCAGACAGACCGCCAGCGCGAGTGCTTCGGCGCGGCCCCAATGGGTGCGACCCAGCCAGTTCCAGCCCGCCGCCAGGAACGCGCCCATCAGCAGACACAACGGTGCCTCCAGCATGATGCCGTAGCGCACTTGTGAATAGGGAAGCAGCGCGAACGGGCCCACCGCCAACGCGCACCAGGCGATCAGGCCGGTGGCACGACGAAGCAACGCTCCCCGCTGGTCGGCGCGCATGGCCGCACCCAGCACGCCCCACCCCACCACGGCCAGCGCCGCCAGCCAGGGACCGGTCCCCCCCTGGAATACGAACGCCAGGTTCCCGGCTGCGTTGCGCGCTACGTGTTCGCCCAGAAATGGTGTGTAGAGCGGAGATCGTTGGACCTCGGCGAACACGCCGAATCGGATCGGCAGATAGACGGCGATCAGGATCGCGTGGGGCAGCAGCGGCGTCAGCGTTGCCCGCAACGACCGCGCGGACGCGAACCGACGCGGGTCCCGCGCCCACTGTGCAGAGAGCGCCAGCAGAGGAATCAGCACGTTGACTTCGTTGCACAACAGCGCGAGCGCCTGGGCCAGGGCCGACAGGCAGAGTGCGACCCGAGAGCGTCGTTCGACGCCATCCAGATAGGCGGTCACCGCCAGCAGCACGAAAAAGACCGAGATCACGAAGTGGAAGACCGAGCCATAGAAGATCTCGTCCAGCGACGGGTGTCTCGAGACCGACAGGAACGCCACCACGAAGGCCACGCCGCTGCCCTGACCCAGTTGGCGCGCGATGCGATAGACGAGGGCGCCGCTGGCGAAGTGAACCCCCAGAGAGACCGCGAAGTAGCCGAAGGCTTCGAGCCCGAACGCAGCGTGGCTCAGGCGGAAGTAGCTCTCCATTGCGAGCGGCCGGTAGAACGGCCAGAAGCGTTCGCCTACCGGCCAGAACAGCTCGGACCAGCTCCAGGCCTCGGGCGACCGGACCAGCGCCAGGAACGCGAAGTCGTCCCGAGAGAACCATTCGAGGGAAGCGAGCCAGAAGCTCGCCAGGATCCAGATCCCCAACAGCGCGCCGGCTCCGAGCCGGAAGCCGATCGACACCACGGCTGTCTCGGATCTCCCGATCATTCGAGAACCCCCAGCGCCGGGGCGACGCCACCAGCGTCTCCTAGAAGTTGAGAGCCCGACCGAAGGCATCGAGCACCGACTCGTGCATTGACTCGGAGAGCGTCGGATGAGGAAAGATGGTGTGCATCAGCTCGGCCTCGGTGGTCTCCAGCGTCTGCGCGATCGCAAAGCCCTGGATCATCTCGGTCACCTCGGGTCCGAACAGATGGGCGCCCAGCAACTCGCCCGTCTTCGCATCGAAGACCGTCTTCATCAGCCCTTCGGTTTCGCCGACCGCCAGGGCCTTGCCATTGGCCGTCAGCGGAAAGCGCCCGATCCGCACGGCATGACCGCGCTCTTGGGCCGCAGCTTCGGTCAGCCCCACGCTCGCGATCTGGGGACGGCAATAGGTGCAGGCCGGCACACGCAACGGATCCAGCGGCTGCAGACGCTCGAGTCCCGCGATTCGCTCGACACACAGCACGCCTTCGTGACTCGCCTTGTGGGCCAACCAGGGAGGACCCGCCACGTCGCCCATCGCATAGACACCCGCCTCGCCGGTCTCGAGCCAGTCGCCCACGACGATGTGACCCTTCTCCAGCTGGACGCCGGTGCCTTCCAAACCCAGAGCTTCGACGTTCCCCGTGATGCCGACAGCCAGGATCGCGCGGTCGAAGAGGAGCTCCTGACGCGAGCCGTCGGCAAGCTCCAGGGTGGCGGCCACTTCGTCCGCACGCGGCAGCAGATCGACCACTCGAGCGCTCGAATGGATCGAGATGCCGCGTTTCTCGAACGAACGCCGCGCCGCCTTCGCGATCTCGGCGTCCTCGACCGGGAGAATCTGGGGAAGGATCTCCACCACCGTCACCTCAGAACCGAGGTCGTGATAGAAGCTCGCGAATTCGATCCCGATGGCGCCAGACCCCACCACCAACAGTCGACGCGGCAGGGTCTCGGGGATCATTGCTTCCTTGTAGGTCCAGATGCGCTGCCCATCGGGCTCGAGCCCCGGCAGCGTTCGCGCTCGCGCGCCCGTGGCCAGCAGGATGTGTGGCGCCCGGAGCTCGCTCGTCCCGCCGTCCGCCGCCTCCACGGCCAGCCGGCCCGGCCCGGCCAGGCGCCCGTGGCCCTCGATCACTTGGACCTCGTTCTTCTTCATCAGCTGCTTCACGCCGGCGCTGAGTCGCTTGGCCACCCTGCGGGAGCGGGCCACCACCTTCTCGAGATCGACGACCACCTCACCCACGCGCAGGCCGAAGGCCTCGGCGTTCTGGATCAGATGGTGGACCTCGGCCGTCCGCAGCAGGGCCTTGGTGGGAATGCAACCCCAATTGAGACAGATCCCGCCCAGCTCCTCCCGCTCGACGACGGCCACCTTCATGCCAAGCTGTCGGGCCCGAATCGCAGCCACGTAGCCGCCGGGACCCCCGCCGACGACGACGCAATCGAATTCGGACTCGCCCATGGCGGTACCTGTATAGCCTGCGAATTGGCGTCCCGCCGACGGACGACCTCAGGAGTTGGGGGCAAGGCAGACCGTGGGGCCGTCCAGCGTGCGACCCGAGCGCACGGCGTCTTCGGTGACCACCAGCGAAGCGATGTCGGACCGACAATATATAGTGTATTTTTCAGCCGAGTGCACCGCGGCCGGCTCTCCGAGATTCGAGTACGGCAGCCGCAGCTCGTAGTGACCCGACGCATCCGCCGTGGTCCGGGTGCGGTATTCGAACTCCCGCCCGCGATTGGTCCGGAGTTTCACGGTCGCCACCACCCGTGCGCCAGCCTCGGCCCTCCCCAGGACCCTGGCTCCTCGAACGTGTTCGAAAATCTTGTAGAAGGCTGGATCGTCGACATCGGCGCCCCGCCAGGGACGCGACTCGTAGACGAGTCGATGACGCACGAGCGCCGGATAGGTGCCCGGGGCCACCGGGTCCTCGGAGCCGTCACGGAGGGTCAGTGCGTACAGCAGCGAATCGGGCTCGGGATCGAGCACGACGGCATCGCGCCAGCGCGCCACCACGTAGCGCGCACCGACTTGTTCCAGCAGCGCGCTCCCTGCCTGCTCGCCGAGCTGCCAGTAGCGGCGCGCCAGCTCGAAGTTCTCGGTCCCGATATCGTCTCCGAAATTGTTGACCACGGTCGGACGACGAGCCACGTACTCGATCACGTGGCCCAGGTCCCAAGGCGCCAGGACCGCATATTCGGGACGCGCCGTCGAATCGAGCCAGCCCGAAGTCGGCGGCGTCTTGCGCTGAAGCCAGCGTGCCATCTCCAGCTTGGCCCGCTCCGCCACCAGCCAAGGCCTCACCTGGTCCGCCCCAGTCCGGCCAAACTCGTTCCGGAGATGATGGAGATAACTGCCGCGCATGGGCCAGAGGAACAGCAAGAACAGCAACGAAAACGCTGACGCCGAGAGCACACGCCGCGCCCCGGACTCGCGCCAGCGCGCGGGCAGCCAGCGCCAGACGGTCACGATCGACCAGCCCATCAGGAGGGCCACGCAGACCGAGAACGAGTTGAAGAATCGCCGCTGCAGCAGCGTCACGGTCAGCAACCCGAGGCTCCAAGCAAGCCACAACAGCAAGGGAGCCGGCCGAGGTCGGCGCCGTGCCCAGCGCCAGGCCGCCCACCACGCCAACGGAAACAGCAGCACAAACCCCGAGAGTCGCTTCAACGCGATCGAAGCATCCAGATGTCCTGCCACCCACAGCAGTGGCTGGGATTCGCCGACGCCGGCCTGGAAGGCGTCCTGCTTTGCCAACCACTGCCAGGCTTCGAGCGCGCCGGCCGAGAGATCGGGAATCAGCAGAGCGCTGGCACCGAGCAAGGCCAGAGCGGTGGCGGCTGCGACCCAGCCCCGTCGCCCGCGGCTGATGCCGAGCGCTTCGAAGCGCCACGCCGACCAACACAGCGTCGCGCCGAGGCTCGTCAGGCCGAAGAACCAGGGCTGGAAGCGCGACAGCACCACCGGGCTGTAGGCGCTCCACTCGCTCCAGCTTTCGGCGAAGATCGCCATCACGAGGGCGGCCAGCCCGTGGATCAGCGCGAGGCGGCCGACGAAACGCCGCGCCAGTGACGCCTCGGACCTCGTCAGGGCAAAGACGACCCAGGCGGCCTCGGCCAGCGCGACGAACAGCAGGCTGCCGGGCCAGATCAGCAGCGCGGTCACCATCCAGAAGCCGGCCGCCGCGGCCGGCCCGAGCCACGAACCGCAGCGCTCTTCGGCAGCCAGCCACGACATCGACGCCCAGAGAAGGCCGGTGGATGCCAGTGCCACGGGAGCGTGGTGATCGACGAAACCAATCTGCGAGTACCAGAAGTGGCCCGAGAGAAGCGCCAGCGTGGCGGCCGAGAGCGTGGCGATCGAGGCGTCCAGATGACGCAGGGCCAGGCCGTAGAGCATCACCACCGTGACCGCCCCGATCACGGGCGGCAGCCAGACCACGACCCCCTCCACGCTGGTCGGATCGCCGGCCCGGTAGAAGGGAAGCGCCACCACGGCTGCCAGCCAGTCGAAGAGCGGCGACCAGATCGGCATCGCGCCGTGGGGATGATTCATGTAGGGGTCGAAGCGCAACACTTCGGGGAAGTGCACGACCGTGTAGGCGATGCGCCGCAGGTGGTACCAGGCGTCGTTGCCGAATGGGAAGACGTCGGCACCGGCCAGCACGTTGCGTCGCGGTAGCGCGCGGACGAACAAGGCCAGGGCAAACAGGCCCAGCGGTGTGAGGGCCCACCGGACCCAACCGGGCGGGCGCTGCGAATGCGTCCTCATGTCCACGGTCGACGTTACCGAATCGCGTCGCCGGGATCCGTCACCCCTGCCCGATCGCCGTCGCGCAAATGACGGCCGCCCACGCGCTATGCTGGCCGAGCCCGTGGAGCGTGGAGCCCCGCACGAACCCGACGCCCTCGCGCCTGCCCGGCGCGAACCGGCCCCTGCGAACCGATCGCTCGAGATCGCTGGACTGGTGCTGCTGTCGGCGGTCGCCGCCTGCCTGCTGCTGACGAATCTCGGAAATCAGTACCTTTGGCAGGACGAGGCCCAGACCGCTCTGCTCGCCCGCACGATTCTCGAGCACGGCGTCCCGCACGGACACGACGGGCGCAACCACTTCTCTCAGGAGCTGGGTGTCGAATACGGCACGGACGGCGTGTGGAAGTGGCACACCTGGCTCTCGTTCTACGCGATGGCGGGCTCGTTCGCGCTGCTCGGGCCCACCACCTTCGCGGCGCGCCTGCCGTTCGCCCTGTTCGGTCTGTTGACCGTCTGGCTCACCGGGGTGGCCGGACGCGTGCTCTGGCGAGACTCACGCTCGGCCTGGCTCAGCGCCGCTCTGCTCACCCTTTCGGTGCCTTTCCTGATCCTGAGCCGGCAAGGCCGCTACTACGCACTGGCCAGCCTGCTAAGCCTGGCCGGGCTGGTTCTCTACCGCCGCCTCGGTCGCGGCCGGCGCGCAGCGGCCGTCGGCCTCTTCGTGGTGGCGACGCTGCTGTTCCACACGCACTACGTCTACGCCGCGACACTGCTGGCCAGCTTGTTGCTGCACGCCAGCTGGCTCGATCGGGGTCGCCTGCGTCAGACCCTGTGGATCTCGATCGCCGTCACCGGCTGCGCGCTTCCCTGGATCGGATGGGTGTCGTCGATCCAGCTCTCCGAGCAGAAGACGGCAGCCTTCTTGGAGCTGGGGGACACGCTCGGGCAGGCCGCCCACTACCTTCGACTGCTGCTCGAGGTATTGCTTGCCAACGGCCTGTTTTTACTGATTCCTCTGCTGCTGCTGGCCGTCCGCCGCTGGAGTCCGGACCGCCTGCCCGCGGAAACGCGCGAAGCCCGTGACGCGACCGCCCTGCTCGGCATCCACATCGGCGTCAGCATCCTGCTGCTCGCCCTGCTGAGCCCGCTGGTCTACGTGCGATATCTGGCGCCGCTGCTGCCGCCGCTCTTCCTGCTGGTCGGCCATTGGCTGGCCCGCCTGTCGCGCCTCCAACCGGCGCTCGCTGCCGCCGTGGTCGTCGCCTTCGTGGCCTTCGGATCGCTCCGGGACTTCGTCGGCGAGCTGCGCCACGACTACGACGGCCCCATCGAAGGCATCGTCGACTTCTTGAACCAACACGCCGACCCGGACGACACGGTAGGAATCGTGTACGGCGATCTCCCGCTCAAGTTCTATACCGACCTCCGGATCGTGGGCGGACTGACCGGAGAAGACGTGAATGCCGAGGGCCCGGCGGATTGGATCATTCTTCGCCACCACACCGTCGCCCCGGTGAGCCGCCGGGTCCGCCGTGCTCTCGGCCGACAGCTCACCGAGGGCGTCTATCGCCCCCACACGCTCGACGCTCCCGAGACGGCCTTCGAGAACCGCGAAGACCCACGCGAGCACCGCTTCCTGACCGACCCCACCAAGCGCCGAGTGGTCATCTGGGAGCGACGATCGTGAGCGCGCGCGCCGCCGGAATTGCAATCCTGGCGTCCATCGTGGCGGGTTGCGTGCTGCGCTGGGTGCCACTCGCGAACGACTTCTGGCTCGACGAGATCTGGACCTGGGAGATCGCGGCGCGGCTGGGGTCCTGGCTCGAAATCTTCACGAGCGTCCATCACTCGAATAATCACCATCTCAATACGCTGGTCTTCTACATCCTCGGAGACTCGCCCCATCACTGGAGCGTTTACCGGATTCCGGCCTTTGTCGCCGGCAGCTGCAGTGTCGGCTTGGGCGCTGCGATTGCGTACTCGCGCGGCCGTGAAGAGGCGCTGCTGGCCGCCCTCCTGCTGGCGTCCAATTTCGCCCTGATCCACTTCTCATCCGAGGCCCGTGGCTATGCCGGCATGCTGTTCTTCTGCCTGCTCGCCCACTGGGCGCTGGAGCGGAATCTCGACAGCGGGCGGCTGGCACCCGCGCTCCTCTACGCAGCCGCGGTCTCACTGGGCTTCCTCTCCCAGCTCTTTACCGTCTTCTATTTCGCGGGAGCGGTCGCCCAATCGGCGACCGTGCTCTGGCAGCGAGAGTCCCCCCTCGGGCGACGCGCGCGGGCCATGCTGCAACTCCACTGCCTGCCACTGCTGGTACTTGCCGGCCTCTGGTGGGTAGATTTGCGTGAGCTGCACGTCGAGGGCGGCAACCCGCTGGCTCCCTACTGGCTCGTCTCACGACTCTTCGGCTATGGCTTCGGCCTGCCGGTGATGCGCGTGCTTGCGATTCCCTACGCGCTCCTCTTCCTGCTGGCGCTGGGATTCGGACTGCACAACCTCCAAAAACGAGGCGACCCGCTCTGGGTGGGAGTCGCCGTGACCGCGTGGGTCGCACCCACATTGACCCTGTTGCTGCTCCAGCCCGACGTCGTGGCCGTCCGCTACTTCCTGGTCCCGATCGCGTTCTGCTTGATCGCGCTGGCCGTGGTCGCCGGTCCCATCCTGCGCCGGCCCGGCGCCGCGCGCAGCGTCGTGGTCGGCCTGATCGGCCTCTTGATCCTGGGCAATGGGTTCCACACGCTCCGCTTCTTCCGGGACGGGCGCGGCGGCTACAGCGCAGCACTGGCGCTGATGGCCGAGCGCAGCCCGGGGGGGCGCATCGAGGTCGGCAGCGATCACGACTTCCGCAACGGATCGGTGCTGCGCTTCTACGCGCGAGGCCTGCCTCCCGGCAAACGCCTCGACTACCGGCCGCGCAACCAGTGGCCCCCGGGCGGGCCGGACTGGCTGGTGATCCACCGACCCGAG
>SMVB01278099.1_pt1 | contig 14694 bp, 10 predicted proteins | sample 2456461 | NCBI WGS metagenome assembly SMVB01 (sample SAMN11095934, study PRJNA526329) | marine sediment metagenome | biome: Marine sediment; feature: Surficial sediment; material: Deep marine sediment; isolation source: Hadal surficial sediment | place: Pacific Ocean | collected 2014-05 | depth... | reverse complement strand
CGCGTCTCGACGTCGACGCGGTGGAAGTGGCCACCGGTCCAGAAGACGAGCGACTCGTTGTCCGGCGTCCAGGCGATGGCCGGGGCGTTGCCTTGGCTGCCGCTCGACTCTTGCTGATCGCGTTCGAAGCCCTCGAAAACGGCCCATTCCTTGCCCGAGACGAGGTCTTTCAGGTAGATGGCGCTCTCGAGACCGGGCATTCTCTTGATGAAGGCCAGTCGCTTGCCGTCCGGGGAGGGAGTCGGCCGGATGGCACCGCCCGGCCCACTGACGAAGACCTCGGCCTCTCCGGTGGCCAGCTCGTAGCGCTGGATGACGAAGATCTGGCCGGTGGAGTCCTTGTTGTACTGCCAGGTGAGGCCGGGGGTCGTGTCTTGAGAGAAGTACAGGTAGTCGCCGTCGGGAGAGTAGGCGGGGCCCGCCATGTTCTTCTGATCGCGCTCTTCTTCTGGCCGTTCTACGAGTTGCACACCGCCGCCGCCACCGGAGTGAAAGAGCCAGATCTCGCCGGCCGCGATGCTACGGGTCGATGTGAATCCCTTCTTGGCGACCAGGTAGCGACCGTCCGGACTCCAGGCGGGGTTGTGGACCAGGTGCTCCTTCTCGGTCGACACCGCGCGAGGCTCGCTGCCGTCGCTGTGCATCACCCAGAGATTATCGGCACCGCCGCGATCGCTGATGAAGGCGATCAACGAGCCGTCAGGGCTGTAGCTGGGTTGGGTGTTCCACTCGATTCCGCTTGTCAGAGCCGTGGCCTCGCCGCCTTGCAGGGGCACGGTGTAGATATCGCCGAGCATGTCGAAGAGCAGCGTTGTGCCGTCGGGAGACACGTCGACGCTCGACCAGGTGGTCTCTTCGGTGTCGATGCTGATCGAGCGCCAATCGCCAGGCGGCTCACTGACGTCCCAGTCGTCGTCGGGCTCTTCGGCGCTCGCCGCTGGCTCGTCAGCCTGCCGGGCACGAAGAACGTTGCTCGGGGCTTCGCCCCACAGGAAGAGGGCGCAGCCGACGAGGGCGATCGGTACCAGGCGATTCGAAGGCATCGAAAGCTCTCCTCTAGATCACCACTGCTCGGCGGCCGGTCGCAGGTCGACCTCGAAGGTCCACGCGGATGGCTTTTGCTGGGTGAGACGGAAGGTCGTGTCGGCGATGTCGTCGGCTTTGAGGAATTGGGAGTCGGGCCGATCGGGAAGGAACTCGCGGGTGCGGGGAATGTCGATGACGCCGTCGACGATCACCAGCGATACGTGGATCCCCTGCTTGCCGAGGTGGCGCGCCATCGACTGGCCGAGGCTCCTCTGGGCCGCCTTGGCGGAGGCGAAGGCGGCGAAGTTGGCGCCGCCGCGCAGTGAAGCCGTGGCGCCGATGAGGACGATGTTGCCGCGTTGAGCCTTCTTCATCGCGGGTAGCACCTCTTCGCTCACCAGCAAGGCGCCGAGAGTGTTGATACGCCAGGCGTCCTCGAAGTCCGCCGGGGTGACGTCGTCGATCGATCCGAAGACGCCCGAGCCGGCGTTGTAGACCAGAACCTCGACCTCTCCGAGCTGCTCGCGGATGGCCGCGAAGGCGTCCTTGATGGCCTGCGGGTCGGTCACGTCGCAGGTGTAGCTGCGAGCGCCGTCGAGCTCACCGGCCAGCTCAGCGGAGTAGTCGGCACTCCGTGCCAGCAACGCCACCGCGTAGCCTTCCGCCGCGAAGCGGCGAGCCGAAGCAGCTCCGTTGCCGGGTCCGACTCCGACGATTGTGCATACTGGCTTGGCCATTCTCGGGTCTCCTTCTCGGTGCTCGGGGTCAGGGCGTCAAGACCTTCGAGTATATGGGGTCGTGGTTCACGCCGGCGGTGACGGTAGACTGCGTGGCACGGTCTTCCAACAGCAAAGGAGCTTCCTATGAGGTTTTGTTCTAGGGCAGGGTGGGTGCTGGTTTCGTTGGCTGTCGCGGTGGCTCTGCCGGCCTCGGCGGAGACCTACGCGGAGAAGCTGGGTTGGGACGCCGGCGACAGAGTGGTCATTCTGCATGTCGACGACGCCGGCATGTCGCACGACTCCAATCTGGGGGCCATCAAGTCGATTCGCGAAGGGGTCGCGAGCTCGGTGAGCGTCATGATGCCGTGTCCTTGGGTGCCCGAGATGGTCGATCTCCTCAAGAAGTATCCTGAGATCGACGCCGGGCTGCACCTGACTCTGACCTCCGAGTGGGACTTGTATCGCTGGGGCCCGTTGATGGGCAAGCCGGCTGTCCCCGGCCTGGTGGATTCAGAAGGCGCTCTCTGGAAGTCGGTGGCGCAGGTGGTGGCACGGGCGACTGCCGACGAGGTCGAGGCCGAGGTGCGGGCTCAGATAGCCAGGGCCCGTGAGATGGGCTTCGAGCCGACCCACCTCGACTCGCATATGGGAACCATGTTCGCGACTCCGGAGTTCATCGAGCGCTACATCGCGATCGGTGCCGACACCGGCATTCCGATCATGTTCCCCGGCGGCCACAACACTCTGCTGGAGCGCGAGTACCGCGACGACGAGATCAGGAGCCTGAAGCGAAGAGGGCAGTGGCGCGAAGGTATGGAGATCGGCCCGATCCCACGAATCGAGATGGCGCGAGCGACGGGTCCGTCGGTGTGGGACGCCGGTCTCCCGGTGCTCGACGATCTACACAACACGAGCTACGGCTGGCGCCTGCCCGAAGGCGTCGAGTCGAGTGACGAGAACCTTCGCCGAATGAAGGTCGAGCGCTACAGCGAAGCCTTCCGAGAGCTCCGCCCCGGAGTCACGATGGTCATCATGCACAGCACCGTTCCGGGGCAGTACTTCGACTCGATCTCCGGCTCGGGACCGAGCCGCAAGGGCGACTATCTGGCGATGACCGATCCGGCCCTGAAGAAGGTCCTCGAGGAGGAAGGGTTGATCGTGACGACGTGGCGGGAGCTGGGGGAGAGGCGGAGAAGCGCTCGATAGTGGACAGCGCCGCAGCCTACTCTTCTGCGGCGTCGTTGCGCCGTGGCTTCGTTCGCCCTGGAGGATCCATCGACGTTGCAACGTCGAACCACTCGTCTGCCGACGGGGCGTTCGAGTAGCGGCGGGCCAGCGCCTTGATGCGTGCCAGGGCGCCGGAAGGGTAGGAGGCCAGGTCGGTGGCTAGCTCGCGGGCTCGGGGCAGCACTTGGTCATCGGCTACCGATTCTGTGGCGATGCCCAACCGAACGAGCTCCTGTCCTCGCACTCGGCGTCCGGTGAGGGCCAGGTTGGCGGTGAGGGCCTCCGAATGGCGGAGGCGCATCCAAGCCATGTTGTAGGGGGCCGCCATTCCCTGGCGGACCTCTCCGATCTGGAGAAAGGCCTCGTCGCCGGCAACCAGGAGGTCGCAGGCCAAGGCGAGAGCGGCGCCACCGTTGATGGCGTACTTCTCCAAGGCGCCGACGATCGGGTGCGGGCAGTCGAAGAGGGCGCGATGGGCGGATCGCCAGGTGTCTCTGAAGGCGGGCATCCAATCGGGCGGCGGCTCGGCGTTGAACTCTTTGATGTCGAGACCGGAGCAGAAGGCGCCGTCGGCTCCTCGGAGCAGGATCACGCGAACCTTCTCTCCGGCACTCAGCTCCGAGACCGTAGAGGCAAGCTCGTCTCCGAGGGGGCCGGTGATCGCGTTGCGACGATGGGGACGGTTGAGGACGACCTCGGCCCACCCTTCATGCAGCGTCGTGATGACTTCGCTCATGACAAGCACCCTCTGCGGTCCGGCTGGTCGTGTGCCGACTCTATCGTTGCCCGGGATGGAGGGCTTTCTTGCGCAGCCGGAACGCTTTCGGCGTGACCTCCACGAGCTCGTCGCCGCGGATGAACTCGATGGCCTCTTCCAGGCTCAAGCGCCTCGGAGGAGTGAGCTTCACCATGTCATCGGCCGATGCGGCGCGCATGTTGGTGAGCTTCTTCTCCTTCGTGATGTTCACGTCGAGGTCGCTCGGGCGGTTGTTCTCTCCGATGATCTGGCCCTGGTACACGACATCTCCGGGCGCCACGTGGAGCACGCCTCGCGACGCCAGACGATCGCAGGCGAACGAGGTCACGCGGCCGACTCGATCGGCGACCAGTGATCCGGTGGAGCGCTCCGGAATGTCTCCACACCACGGCGCGTAGCCGGCGCTGAGTCGGAAGAGGATCGCGGTGCCTCGCGTCACTTCGAGAAACTGCGAGCGGATTCCGATCAGTCCGCGTGCCGGAACCTTGAACTCGAGACGCATTCGTCCCGAGCCCAGATGCGTTGTTTCGATCATCCGTCCTTTTCGCGGTCCGAGCTGTCGGCTGACCGTTCCCACGTACTCCTCGGGACAGTCGACCATCAGCAGCTCCATCGGCTCGTGCAGGATGCCGTCGATGGTGCGGGTGAGAACCTGGGGCTTGCCGAGGCAGAGCTCGTAGCCTTCGCGGCGCATGGTCTCGACCAGAATCGAAAGCTGGAGCTCGCCGCGGCCGGCGACTTCGAAGCAGTCGGGAGTTTCGGTGTCGTCGATCCGGATGGCCACGTTGTGAAGCGACTCTTTGTACAGGCGCTCGCGGAGCTTGCGTGACGTGACGTAGCGCCCTTCCTTGCCGGCGGCGGGCGAGTCGTTGACGGAGAAGCGCATCGAGAGGGTGGGCTCTTCCACTCGAATCGGCGGTAAGGGTCGAGGGCTTCCGAGGTCGCACAGCGTTTCCCCTATCGCGACGTCCTCGATACCCGCTACGGCGATGATGTCGCCGGGGTGCGCTTCGTTGACTTCGATCCGTTGCAGGCCCTTGTAGGAGTAGATAACCGTGACTTTGCTCGCAATCATGCTGCCGTCGAGCTTGCAGGTGACGACTCGCTGGCCCTTCTCGATGGAACCGCCGAAAATGCGGCCGACGACGAGGCGGCCGACGTAGTCGTCGTAGTCGAGGCTGGTGACCAGCAGCTGCAGTGGCGAAGACGGATCGTAGGTGGGCGGCGGTACGGTAGCGATGATCTCCTCGAAGAGGGCAGCCAACGGTTGGTCCTCGCCGTCGAGCTCGCGGCGGCACACCCCGCGGCGTGCATTGCAGTAGAAGACCGGGAAATCGAGCTGCTCCTCGCTGGCGCCGAGATCGATGAAGAGGTCGTACACCAGGTCGAGCACCTCACTCGGCCGCGCATCGCTACGATCGATCTTGTTGATGAGGACGAGCGGTGTGAGACCGGCTTCGAGCGCCTTGCTCAGAACGAAGCGGGTTTGCGGAAGCGGCCCTTCGCTGGCGTCGACCAGGAGGAGGACGCCGTCGACCAGCGCGAGGGTGCGCTCGACTTCGCCACCGAAGTCGGCATGCCCGGGGGTATCGACCACGTTGATACGAGTGCCGCGGTATACGATCGCCGTGTTCTTGGCCATGATCGTGATGCCGCGCTCCCGCTCCAGGTCGATCGAGTCCATGACCCGCTCGTTCACCGACTCGTGCTCTCCGAAGATGCCGCTTTGCCAGAGCATCGCATCGACGAGAGTCGTCTTGCCGTGATCTACGTGGGCGATGATCGCCACGTTCCGGATGTCGGTGCGTTCTTCCAGTTCCACTGGGGCTACTGTTGCGGCAGTCATGGCTCTTCTATCCTTCAGCCGCCAAGGGCGACGCCCGCGGTCGGAACGATCATCGGTCTGTTTTCTGTGAATTTCGGAGAACCCAGACCGAGACGGATCTTGGTCTTTTCGGCGCGCGGCTCCGGCGCCTCCCGGCGCACAGCCTCGGTGCGGCTAGTCTATCGTTTTATCGCACATTTTCCTGCCTGCCAGAGCGCGATAGACTCGGGAACTCAATCGAACGGGAGAGCTCACTGTGAAGTCCAGATTGTTCGTTCTCGGTGCGCTTGTCGTTTTCGCATTCGCTCTGCCTTCGGTTGCCGAGCCCACGAGGACATTTCGCTTCGTCTATGAAGTGGAGATCGGTCCCTTGGACCCAGGGAGCGACCCTGCTCAGATCTTCGTACCGCTGGCGGAGAGCGACGAGTACCAGCGGGTGCTCTCGCGGGAGATCACGGCCAGTATTCCGGGCGTGATGGGGCGCGAGGAGGAGCACGGCAACGCGTACTGGCACGGTCACATCGACCGACCCGCGGGCGAGATTGTCGAGGTGCGCGTCGAGTACGTGGTCGAGCGTCGATCGTTCAGGAAGGACGGCCTCGAAGACGTGCGTCCAGGCGACGTGCTGTCTCCAGACGAGCGCCGGCGAGTCGAGAAGTACCTCGATGGGGACCGGCTCGTGCCGGTGAATCATCCGATGCTCATGCCGGCGCTCGAGGGGGTGCGGCTCCGCGCTCCCGTAGAAGACATGGCCCTGACAGCTCGCGCAATCTACGACTGGCTGGTCGACAACCTGGAGTACAAGAAGGTCGGTACCGGCTGGGGCAACGGCGACGCCTTCTGGGCCTGCTCGGAACGCTACGGTAATTGCACTGACTTTCACTCCCTGTTCAACGCCCTGGCGCGCAGCTCGGGGATTCCCGCACGCTTCGAGATCGGCTTTCCGATTCCGGAGGATCGCGACCAAGGCAGCATCGAGGGCTACCATTGCTGGGCGCAGTTCTACCTCCCCGGTGTGGGATGGGTGCCGGTAGATGCCTCGGAGGCCTTCAAGCATCCGGAGCGGCGCGAAGAGTTCTACGGCGGCCAGGGCGCCGATCGCATTCGATTCTCGACCGGCCGCGATCTGGAGCTCGGTCCCGAGCAGACGAGTGGCCCGCTCAACTACTTCATCTCTCCGCACGTCGAGATAGCGGGAGAAACGTGGGTAGGACCGATCGCCAAGAAGTTCACCTTCGAGGACCTTTCCGCGGGCGAGCTGGCGCGGAAGTAGTCCGAGGCGAGATGGATGGAGGTCGCTTCGGTGAGCGGACCGGACGCTGCGACTCTTGCCGCCTGGGTCGTGGACGCGCGGGAGCGCTCGCTCGCGGTCCTCGACGAGCCCGACCAGACGCATTTAGAGATTCCTCCCTACCTGCCGACGGTGAATCCGCTGCGATGGGAGCTCTGCCACGTCGCGTGGTTTCAGGATCACTTCGTGCTCCAGCGCGGGTTTGGACTCGAAGCGACCGACGAGGAGGCCGCGCGAATCTTCGACTCGGCAGCCGTGGGCCACGAACGGCGTTGGCGACAGGAACCGCCGTCGATAGCTCGTGTGCGCTCCTACCTCTCGGCGGTGCGCGATCGAGTGCTCGTGGAGCTCGAACGGTCCGAGCCGACTCCCGAGCTCCGCGACCTGGTGCTGCTCGGCTTGTGCCACGAGGACATGCATGCCGAGGCGTTCCTCTACATGCGCCAATCGCTCGGACTCACCGCTCCTGGTGCGGCTGCTTCGCTATCCGGGGTCCAGACCCCATCGCCGGACGGCGACGTCGAGATGCCGGGCGGTAGCTTTCGTCTGGGAGCGGAGTCCGATGGTGATTTCGTCTTCGACAACGAGCGTGGTGCGCACGCTGTGGAGCTGGAGTCGTTCAGGATCGCGCGGCTCCCGGTGAGCCAGGGCGAGCTGCAGGCCTTCGTCGTCGACGGAGGCTATGAACGCCCCGAGGTCTGGAGCACCGCAGGCTGGCGGTGGCGCCAGGCGACCTCCGCGCAGCAGCCGCTCTACTGGAAGAGGGATGGAGAGGGCGGCTGGCTGCGGCGGCAGTTCGACGATTGGCGGCCGGTCGAGCCCGACCTGCCGGCCGTGCATGTCTCTTGGTACGAGGCCGATGCCTGGTGCCGCTGGGCTGGGCGGCGGCTGCCTTCGGAGGCTGAGTGGGAGGCCGCGGCGGCTGCCGAGACCGACGACGGCGCTCTTGCGGCGAACAAGCGCTTGCACCCGTGGGGAGAGGCTCCTCCGGACGCTGCGCTTGCCAACCTCGATGCCCGAGAGCTGGGCTGTGTCGCGCGCCGTGGGTACGCGGCCGGCGATACGCCGCTGGGCTGCCGGCAGTTGTACGGCAACGTCTGGGAGTGGACTGCGTCGACCTTCATGCCGTACCCGGGCTTTGAGCCGGGCGTCTACGCCGAGTACTCCGAGCCGTGGTTCGGTGCCCGCAAGGTGCTGAGAGGTGGCTGCTGGGCGACGCGGGCCCGGATGATGCGCAACACGCTGCGCAACTTCTTCACGCCCGACCGCCGCGACGTCTTCGCTGGCTTTCGAACGTGCGCGCGGTAGTCGTCACTCCGGCGGAGCCAGGCTCGCTCACCGGCAATCGTGTTACGGCTGAACGCTGGGCGAAGCGCCTGGCGGAGCTCGGTCACGAGGTGTCGGTGGTGACCGAATGGGGCGGCGAGCCGGCCGATCTGCTCGTGGCGCTCCACGCTCACAGGAGCCACGCCTCGGTGGTGCGCTTCAGCGAGCGCTTTCCGAGTGGCTCGGTCGTCGTCGGGCTTGCGGGTACTGACGTTTATCGCGACCTCGAAGACGGTGTGGAGGCGCTGGACTCGCTCAACCGGGCGCGCCGCCTGGTGGCGCTGCAGCGACTCGTCGTGGATCGGCTGCCGAGGGAACTGCGAGACCGGGTGCGGGTCATCCACCAGTCTGCCGAGCCTCCGGCCGATCGCCGGCCGGCATCGACAGACACCTTCGATGCGTGCATGCTCGCTCATCTTCGCCCGGTGAAGGACCCGCTGCTCGCGGCTCGTGCGGTACGAAGGCTGCCTGCCGACTCGCGAGTGCGCCTCCTTCACGCCGGCCAGGCGCTTGACGAAGAACTCGCTGAGGAGGCGCGGCGCGCGGAGCGTGCCAGCGCGCGCTACCGCTGGCTCGGGCCGCTGCCTCGAGAGGAGGCTCGGCACCTGCTGGCTTCGAGCCGGGTGTTGGTTCTGTGCTCCAAGTCCGAGGGTGGCGCGAATGTCGTGTCGGAGGCGATCGTCTGCGGCGTGCCGGTGCTGTCGACGCGCATTGACGGTTCGGTCGGTCTGTTGGGCGACGACTATCCAGGGTTCTTCACTGTGGGTGACGAAGTGGCGCTGGCGGAGCTACTGCGGCGCGCGGAGTCGGACGCCGGCTTCCTCGGCGAGCTGCGCCGCTGCTGCGACGCGCTGGCGCCCATGTTCACGCCGGATGCAGAGCGCGAAGCCTGGCGAGACTTGCTGCTCGAGCTCGCGATCTGAGACCGAATCAATGGAGAAGGTGACCATGACGACGAAATACGACGCAATCGTGATCGGGACCGGTCAATCGGGACCACCGCTAGCCGGCCGCTTGAGCCGGGAGGGCCTGAACGTCGCCGTGGTCGAGCGCAGCCTCATCGGAGGAACCTGCGTGAACGCGGGATGCACTCCGACCAAGGCTCTCGTGGCCAGCGCCCGTGCGGCCCACATGGCGCGTCGAGCCAGCGACTTCGGCATCGTGGTCGAGGGTCCGATCGGTATCGACTTTCCGCGCGTCAAGGCACGGATGAGGGAGATTGCCGGCCAGTCCAACGAGGGTGTTACCCGCTGGCTCGAGGGGATGGAGAAGGTCACCCTCTATCGCGGCCATGCGCGCTTCGAGGGGCCGCGACAGGTGAGGGTGGGGGGCGAGCTACTCGAGGCGGAGAAGATTTTCCTCAATGTCGGAACGCGGGCCTTCCGACCGGACCTCCCGGGTCTCGACAGGGTCGACTACCTGACCAACTCTGGGATCCTCGATCTCGATTCCCTGCCGGAGCATCTGATCGTCGTCGGCGGAAGCTATGTCGGGGTGGAGTTCGCTCAGATATTCCGGCGCTTTGGTAGCGAAGTGACGATCGTCGAGCGAGGCAGCCGCCTCATCTCCCGCGAGGACGAGGATGTGTCCGCTGAGGTGCAACGCATTCTCGAAAGCGAAGGAATCGAGCTGCGACTGGAGGCTGAGTGTATTGCGGCTCAGAAGACCGAAGGGGGGATCGGAATCTCGGTCGACTGCGAGGCGGGCAGTCCGGAGATCCGCGGCTCACACTTGCTGCTCGGAGTGGGTCGAGTGCCGAACACCGGCGATCTCGGCATCGAGGAGGCCGGCCTCGAAGTCGACGGCCGGGGTTACTTGCAGGTCGACGATCAGCTGCGCACGAATGTCCCGGGTATCTGGGCACTCGGCGATTGCAATGGCAGGGGCGCCTTTACCCACACCTCGTACAATGACTACGAGATCGTGGCCGCCAACCTCTTCGACGGCGATTCGCGTCGGGTGAGCGATCGGATCCTCTGCTACGGCCTGTTCATCGATCCTCCGCTGGGACGAGTGGGGATGACCGAACGCGAGGCTCGCGAGTCGGGGCGACGGGTGCTGATCGGTCGGCGATCGATGTCGAGGGTGGCTCGGGCTCGGGAGCGGAGCGAGACCGCGGGCTTGATCAAGATACTGGTCGATGCAGAGAGCCAGGAGGTTCTCGGCGCCGCCATACTAGGGATCGGCGGAGATGAAGTCGTGCACCTACTTCTGGACGTGATGTACGCCAAGGCGCCCTACACCGTCATTTCGCGAGCGGTCCACATTCACCCGACCGTGGCCGAGCTGGTTCCGACAGTGCTTCAAGAGCTGGAAGCTCTCGGAGAGTAGCGGGGCGGGGTCGACCTGGACGAACGCCTGCGCACAGTCGTTCGGGGTTGACGAAATTCGTCACTCCGGATGACAAAGGGCTTCGAACTCTCGACGCAAGGGTGGCGATTTTGCGCCGGGTCTTCCGCTGGCCTACCGTTCCGCACAGGGCTACCACTCCACTCGGGCCATAGAGAAAGGGCTCTCTCACTCTTGTCTGGAGCGATTGCAACTGATTGTCTCAGCGTCCGTTGTGTGGCGCGAGTCTTGCGCTAATGCGTTGCCGGGGTAGACGTGCGCGCAGAGGCTCCGGTCCACGAACGAGGAAACTAGATGCTGAAGAACTGGAAAATCGCTCACAAGGTCATGCTCATGCCGGCGATCGCGTCGGTGGCATTCCTGGTCATCGTTGTTTTGACACCGCAGGCTGTCAGTCGCAACGAAGACCTGATGACCGAGATCGAGTCCGGCTACTTCCCGGGCTCAGAGGTCACTCGGGACCTCGTAGAAAGCTTGGCAGCTATCCAACGCGGCCTCCAGGACGCGGCGGCTGCCCAGGATGCTTTCTTCCTGACCGAGGTCGATGTGTTGCGTGATGCCTTCCTCGCGACACTCAGCGAGGCCAAGGCCAACCCGACTCTCGCGTCCACCGATTTCGCCGCGCTCGAACTGCGGTTCAATGACTACTTCGATCTGGCACGCAGCACGACCAGTCGTCTGATCGCAGACGAGGTCGGAGAAGGATTAGCCGCTGCTATTCAGACGATGCAGCGGGAGTTCAACGGTATCCGCGAGACCGTCGAGGTCGCCAGATCCACTGGGCAGGAGCGCATGACCGGTGTTTTTGCCGAGGCTCGTCAGAACCAGAAGGACTCGGCCTCGATCCTTTCTCGCATCACCGTCTTCAGCGTGTTCTCGATCGTGGGGCTGTTGGCGTTCTCCCTCTTTCTCGTGCGCGGGCTGACGAAACCCTTGTCGCAAGCGTTGGCCGCCGCCAACAGTGTCTCGGAGGGCAACGTGGACACCCACATCGATGCCACATCGAAAGATGAGATCGGGCAGGTTCTGGCGTCGATGAAGAACATGATGGACTACTTGAACGAGATGGCCGCAATCGCCGGCTCAATCGCTATCGGAGACCTGAGTGTGGAGGTTGCGCCAAAGGGGCCCGACGACAAGCTGGGTAACACCTTCCGGGAGATGATGAGCTATCTGAACGAGACGGCTCGAATTGCCGCTTCGATCGCCGCCGGAGATCTGACTGTGAAGGTCGAGCCTCGGAGCGACAAGGACGCCCTCGGGCGGGCCTTGCAGGAAATGGTGAGCAGGCTCTCCGAGACGATGACTAGCGTACATCTCGGCGTGGAGACTCTCTCTACGGCTTCAGAGCAGATCTCCGCTACGGCGCAGGGGCTCTCCCAGGGGACCAGCGAGCAGGCAGCTTCCGTGGAAGAGGCTTCGGCGAGCCTCGAGGAGATGGCCGCGTCGATCAACGAGAACGCTGACAACAGCAGGCTGATGGAGCGCAATGCCCTCGAAGGGTCCAAGACAGCCGAGGAGAGCGGTGCGGCGGTTGTAGAGACGGTCAGGGCGATGGACTCCATCGCCGAGAAGATCTCGATCGTCGAGGAGATCTCGTATCAGACCAACCTCCTGGCGCTGAATGCGGCGATCGAGGCGGCACGGGCCGGTGAGCACGGTAGAGGCTTTGCCGTGGTTGCCAGCGAGGTCCGCAAGTTGGCCGAACGCAGCCAGACAGCGGCGCGGGAGATCGGCGAGCTTGCCAGCGCCAGCGTCAAGGTGGCGATGCACTCGGGAGAGATGCTGGAAACACTGGTGCCGTCGGCGCGCAAGACCGCAGACCTGGTGCAGGAAGTCGCGGCGACCTCAGTGCAGCAGTCCGCTGGCGTCGCCCAGATCATCGGTGCTATGAGCCGTGTCGATCAAGTAGCCCAGGCCAACTCATCGTCGGCGGAGGAACTCTCCGGTACGGCGCAGGAAATGGCTGCGCAGTCACTCGCCCTGCGGCGGCAGATGAGCTTCTTCCGGTTGGCCGGCCGAGAGTCGATGGCTTTGCCGGGGGCCAGTCTTGGTCAGTCGGGCCTCTCCATCGATGCGCCTCGCAACGGAGACTCGGAAAGTGGCAATGGCAGGAGCAGAGCGGTGATGGCCGTCAATGAAGAAGCCCGCTCCGACAAACACGGCGATGCCGAGTTCGAAAGGTTCTGAGGCGGCGACGTGGCAAAGCAGCGATCCAAGCGTAAGGCTCCGCAGGAACCGGTAGCCGCAATGCAGGCGGAAAGCGCCACTCCCGGCCCCGAGGCTACCGTCGTCGGCGTCGGGGTCGCCGAAGCGCGTCTAGATTCGCCGAAGGCGAAGCCCGGGCAGTACCTGACCTTCTTTCTCAGCGGAGAGGAGTATGCCGCGGGCATCCTGAAAGTCAGGGAAATCCTCGAGTACCGAGTTCTCACTCGGGTACCGATGACGCCTCCATGGGTTCGTGGTGTTCTCAATCTTCGTGGGGGTGTCGTGCCGGTAGTGGATATGGCCGTCAAGTTCGGCCTGCCTGAGACCGAGATCACCCCCCTTACCTGCGTCGTCATCGTCGAGATCGAGCTCGAGGGGGAGACCAGTGTCCTGGGTTTGATGATCGATGCAGTGAGCCGGGTGATAGACCTGACCGCGGATCAGATCGAGCCGGCGCCGGTCTTCGGTACCCGCGTGCACACCCAGTATCTGCTCGGCCTGGGCACCCTGGGCGAAACGCTCCTCCTGATTCTCAACATCGATCGGCTCCTCGCGTCCACCGAGCTGATGGAGGTGTCGGCGATTGACCAGAGTCCCGGCGCGGATCTCCTCGGTGGAGGAGACCCGAGCGTCCCGGACGCCGCGCAGACCCAGCCGGCAGCCCCGGTTGGGTAGCGACTCGAGAAGAGATCTACCCGGAGGCGGTCGCCGTTTCGGCTTCTTCTTCCTCGGCCTCTGACTTTTCTTCGATCAGCTCGAAGACGCCGAACATCATCTCATCGGTCGTTTTCAGGCCGAACCCGATGGTACGAGTCGGATCGGGATTGTTCACATTGGCGCTCGAGTTGTCGTAGTGGGCGAGGATCTCGATCTGGGTGCCCTTGGGCAGGAACTTGGGCTCCTTCGGGTAGTAGAAGAGCTGCCAATCGAAATCGTAAGACGGCACGTTGAGCAGAACCTCGCGGGTGCCGTCGGGATAGGTGGCGGTGAAGGTCATGTCCTTGCCGCGCAGATGCATGTGCGGAAAGTAGGAGATGATCTTGGAATCCGCGAGTATCTCGTGCGTCACGACCAGCTCGTGATTCTCCGCTCCGGCGGGGATCTTGAAGTCCATGGTGCCGGCGAGGATCGCCTGGATCTCATCCTCGAGCTCGCCCTCCCCGAAGTACAGACCGACTCGGGTGGTGTCGGTGCGGGCGTCGACGCCGTTGGGATGGTAGTGCTGGTTGAGCACTAGCAGATCGCCAGGATTCACCCAGCGACCGGCGCCTTCCGGAAACACGGTAGGTGCCGTACCCGCCGCCCAGACAGCCAGGATGTTGAAGTAGCCTTGCTCTCGGATCGCTTCCCGGCCGGTCATGAAGATCACCTGATGGTGGTTGACTTCGGGGTCCTCGGGGCGCACCTCGACGGCGCGAACCCAGCGGCGCTCCGGGATCTGGAGTGAGGTGATCGGCGTGGGGAAGAGATCGGGACCCTCTGCCGGGATCTCGACCGTGGGCAGGGAAAACACGAAGTCGGGCTCGCCGAGCTGCCAGCCGTCCGTGAAGACCGGCGCCGGCGGCATGAGAGAGGCGTCGCCCTGCCTGGCTCCCTGGTCTACCCAGGCGACGATCGTGTCGATCTCGCTCGTCGTCAGACTCGGGTTGTTGGCCCACTCGCCGTGCGCCGGATCCGCAAACCAAGGCGGCATCGTTCGGGTGGAGACGGCTTTCTTGATCGACTTCGCCCAGGGCCGCGACTCCTCGTAGGTGAGTAGCGACATCGGCGCGATTTCGCCAGGCCGGTGGCACGAGACGCAATTCTGCATGAGGATCGGCGCCACGTCGCTGGTGTAGACCACTGCGTCGGCGTCGGTTTCGGCGGCAAAGGCCGGCACAGAAGTCGCGGCGACAAGCACGAGTAGGGCGACGAGGGTGGTGAGGGACGCCCGCAAGAGAGTGCGGCTTCGCTTTGCTGCTGTGGT
>SMVB01026245.1_pt1 | contig 14694 bp, 11 predicted proteins | sample 2456461 | NCBI WGS metagenome assembly SMVB01 (sample SAMN11095934, study PRJNA526329) | marine sediment metagenome | biome: Marine sediment; feature: Surficial sediment; material: Deep marine sediment; isolation source: Hadal surficial sediment | place: Pacific Ocean | collected 2014-05 | depth... | reverse complement strand
ATTCGGTTTAAATTGACCTTGACCGAGGATACACCAACTATAAAAACATATTTTGAGGATCGATGGGCTGATTTAGCCGACTACCGTTTGCTGTCTTTGGAATCCAGCTTGAGTTTCATTGCTTCCCTTCATGAGCGCTGGGTGATTTTACTGCGCTCACTTGACAGGAATGATTTGTCAAAAGAGTTTATGCACCCGGACTCAGGCCGGGTAGATCTGGCGCGCAATATAGGAATTTATGCCTGGCATGGCCGGCATCATTTGGCTCATATTACCAGCTTGATTGAACGAATGAGCTGGAAATAAAATAGCGCGAATCATTCATTAAGGAAAGAGACAGAGATTTAAGAGGATCGAGGATGGAAGATTGAGGATGGAAATAACTAATCAAAAACCTCAATTCTCTATCTTCTATTCTCTATCTTCTATTCTCTATTCTCCTGATTTTTCTTTTGAAACAATCCTAACTATTTCAAGCTGGCTTCCGATTCCTGTAATAAACTTATTTGTAGGGATCAGATCTAATGAATTGGCAAGGACGCCTTATTTTCTGCCTGGTTTTCGGGTTTACAGTTTTGATGGGTAAAAACGGCTTTACTCAGGAAGAATTCAGCCAGAAAGTTTTGCTGAAAGACTCGAAGAGAATACTAAAATCTCGAAAGCAATCCAGCGATTGGTTATACAAATCGCTGGCCGTAAATTACGTTGCATTAAACACATTGGATTTGATCACAACATTCTATAGTTTGGACCGCGGGGCGAAAGAAGCGAATCCAATCGCGAGGGCTTTTATTAAAAATCGACCTTTGGCAATCCTTATCAAAGGAGGTGTTACAGGTGGAGTATTGTTTGCCCTGGCGCAAGTTAAAAAAGAAAATAAAAAAGCCGCTCAAATTACGCTTGGGGTCTTAAATATAATGTACGGCCTGGTGCTGCGAAACAATATCGCCGTCATCTTGACGCTGGAGAAATAATCAACCCGGCAGCATTCGGATGTACTGCATCTTCACCGGATAATTCCACTCTCTAAATCTTCTCATTTCAGCCAGTCTTTGATGAGACGGGATAGCATCAAGGTAACGAACATATTTTTCACCTAAGCAATTGGTCTCCTTGTAGCGGGTGCTTAGCCGATCGGAATCGTATGTAAAATTAGCGCGTTCAAAAAGATGGTGCCGCAGCCAGAGTTTGTCGAATTTTTCCAGTTTTTTTGAAGCGTTGAAATAAGCCAAAAAGAATTTGAGAATCTGGTAGGTATCTATTTTGGCTAAAAGTTCCAGGTCTCGGATAAATTCCTCGGTCTCGATTTCTTTTTCTCCTGCCAGGAATTTTAGCGCGGTGTGAGTTCCGTGATTGATTTCTTCAATGAAAACCATGAAGGGGTAGATGTTTTTTTCATGTAATCCTTTGCGCGGATCATATTTTTCTAATCTGGAAATGATGGTTTTGGAAAAATAAATAGCCAGATAAAGTTTTCCTTCTAAGATTCTGAAAAACAGTCTGGCGTTGTCGGATAGCTCAAAGCTTTCTTTGCATGAGACTTTTCGGAGATCCTGGAAACGCCCGGTGCCGATGATGAACTCCTCAAGGTTAATCCCGCTTGATTGCCGGTAAGTTCGTTCCGTGAGCTGTTGTAATTCTTTTAACAGGGACATGGATGGTCTCAAGCCCCATAAGTGTTGTTATTCTGCTTACCAAAGAAAATTTGCCGAAGCATTTTGTCCATACTATCCCGCCCGTTTTGAATGTCAACATAGTTATCCACCAGGTTATTCAGAGCGATTCTGACATGCCGAAATCTGTCAGCTAAAGTCGCCAGAATTTTAACCTGGCTGTATTTAATCGCCAGTCGGTGTTGGGAAGCCCAACGATAACTGCTTTTGCCCATTTTTTCGTAGTATTCGAAACCAGGCGCCCTTCTGCCGTAAGTTGATTTTTGATAAATAGCGTCGGGAAAGAACCCGGTCATAAAAAGCGCATAATTTCCCAGATGACTTCGAAGGAAGAATGCTTCGAATGAGGATGCTTCCACAAAGTCGCTCATAATATCCACCAGGTAATCATACGACTTGGAGTGATTTTGTGAGATGGTATGGGAACGCTTAGCGCTGCAAAATGTGGCTAACATGCAGGCAATGTAATCGGTAATCTCGCGATCGTCGATATCGTTTTCCAAAAAGGTTTTTCGGGCTAAAACATAAAAATAGAGGTAGGGAGAAATTTTGCTGATGCCGGACTTGCGGACAACATTCTGAAAGAGCTCTTTTTGATCAAGAATCTGGTCGCGGCTTTCCGCATCTGTTAAAAGCTCTGCGAGGGCAACTTTGTTTTTAGAGTCCTTTGCAAGTGAATTAACGATAAAAGCAAAATCATCAGCATTGAATTTGTCTCGACAATTGGCTCTAATCACTTGAATCACCACCTTTGGTTGATTAACAGTTCAGAATCTTCGTGGCCTTTTTAGTTATAACAACACTCTTGCCCGGAGTATAATTGCAATTTAAATGGAGTTATTGCCTCCTGGTTATATTATCGGCCACTTCGACTGTGAACTTACTTTAATAATAAACCCAAACGGAGATAAATGCGAAAAAAGCGATGCTTCGCCTTGAAATATCATAAGTCATAAGAGGGGGTACTGGAATATCTTGATTTTTCTGAGCCATATTCCTATATTTGTGCGATTTTCATAAAATAAATAACCTTCAAATGCTCGCAAGTCTCAAACGCCTAACCAAACATTCCGCGGTTTACGGTCTGGGGAATATCGTCACTCGGCTCGTGACCTTTCTTCTGCTTCCGCTTCACACCAACCAGCTCAACACAAACGACTTTGGCGTCCTGGCAATTGTCTACATGTTTATAGCGCTCATGACCATTGTTTACACCTACGGAATTGACGCGGCATTTTTACGCTATTTTATTTTGAGCGATGACCCGAAACAAAGGAAAAGAGTCTTCAGCACCGCCTTCTGGGCAGTACTCGTTGTTGCAGGCGCTTTGACACTATTGATTTACCGCAACGCGGGTTTTTGTTCAAGTGCGCTAATTACACAAGGCAATTACGCCCACTTGATTCGACTGTCCAGTTTTATCCTTTTGTTCGACGCCTCGGCATTCTTACCCTTTTTATTTCTGCGGGCTGAAGAAAAATCCGTCACTTTTATTCTGCTGAAGTTTTTAAATGTGATCACCAGTGTTTCATTAAATGTTTATTTTGTGGTGATTTTAAAAAAAGGGCTCACCGGAATATTGCTGGCGAATGTCTGGACCTCCGGCGTGACTTTTTTGATGGTTATGTTCATTCTAATCCGGCACGTCTCACTGCAATTTAGCTGGGCTGATTTTAAAGAGCTGCTCAAGTTCGGGCTGCCATACCTGCCTTCCGCTTCATCCGTTGTTTTGCTGGATTTAATTGATCGATACATTTTGGAAAAACTGGTTGGACTTGGAGAAACCGGCATTTACAATGCTGGCGTAAAACTTGGGTTGATAATGACCTTGCTGGTCGCTGCTTTCAGGTTCGCCTGGCATCCGTTCTTTCTCACCACTTCCAAACAGGAGGATGCAAAAGAAATATTCGCTAAGATTCTAACTTACTTTGCCACAATTGGCGCCTGCCTTTTCTTAACCGCCTCATTTTTTATCGATCAGCTGGTGCAATTTGATTCTTTTGGCGTTAGCCTCATCGATGAAAAATATTGGCGGGGTACAAAGGTGGTGCCCCTCATTTTACTTGCTCAGCTAATTTATGGCGTTTATGTGAATTTTGTTGTGGGCATCCACTTGAAAATGAAAACAAAGTTCCTGCCACTCATAACCGGGGCCGGACTTGCAGTCAACATCGCGGTAAATTTATTCTTAATTCCAAAATTCGGCATGATGGGAGCCGGTTATGCCAAGGTCGCCGGCTACATTGTAATGAGCGGGTTTCTTTATTTCGTTGCGCGGCGCTATTACCCGATTCCGTATGAATTTGGCCGCCTGCTTAAATTGATAGCGGTGGCTTCCGTGGTGTTTTATTTTGGATACACGGTTCAAGGTTCCTGGGAAATTTTATTAAAGCTGGGACTTCTGTTGAGTTTTCCAGTCCTGTTATTTTTGACTGGGTTTTTTGAACGCCGGGAATTGAATAAATTGAAGATGATTTTGAGCCGAAAAAAATCTATTTAGTTGGCTTAATTCATAAATTCATTCAAAAAAGAGCTTGATTAAGTCATAGAAATCGCTAAGACGCTAAGAATATATAAGATATGATAAGTTTTGTTTTCAAGCAGAGTTTTACTGAAATAACTGAAGAATGAATTAATTTTCTACTTCTTAATACTTTGCCTCTCTTGTCCTTGCGGTTTATACTATTACTCTGAAAGACTTTGTTTTTTTAACAATAATATTGCAAAGCGTTCTCTACTAAGATTCCTGCCAAACGTGAAAAGAAAAACTTGAAAGATGTGTGTTTTTCCGTTTCACGTTTTACGTTTTACTTGCGCTCTAGTGCTTTTAGGAATGATTCAGGTTAATTAGAAAATGCAGTTTTTCTCAAAAATATCACCACACAAATATATTTTTGCGATCTTAGGATTGGCATTTGCCCTCAGGTTTGTTGGAATTTGGTACGGCCTGCCGTCTCTTTATAATTCCGATGAACCGACGATAGTGAGCCAGGCGCTTAGTTTTGGCACCAGGAAGTCCCTCGAACCCACTTTTCTTCAATATCCGACCCTTTATTTTTACTTTCTGTTTTTTATTTATGGGATCTATTTTGGAATTGGTTTTATCCTGGGGATTTTCAACTCGATTCTTGATTTCGGAGCTTCGTTCTTCCTTGATCCCGGCGGGTTATTTTTGGTCGGGCGGTTTCTCAGCGTAGTACTCGGGACTTTTTCAGTTTGGGTAATTTTTCGTCTGGGTCAACGCTTTTTTTCAAAAAATGTGGCTTTGATTTCCTCCCTAATTCTGGCCGTAAGTTTTATTCACGTCAGCCGCTCCCATTGGATCTTGGTCGAAGCGGGTTTAGGACTGATGTGCGCATGGGCGCTTTATTTGATTTTAAAATATTATGAAAAGCCAACCATCAAAGCGAATGTTTTTGCCGGCCTGGTTTGTGGACTGGCCATTTCAACGAAATATAATGCCGGATTTATTCTCATCCCTTTGCTGCTGTCTTCAATTTTCATTTATAAAAAGAACGTTCCAAAATTATTTAAGAACCTTTGCCTCAGTGTAGTTACTCTTGTCTCTGGCTTTCTTTTAGGCTCCCCATACTGGATTTTTTCTTTTTCATCTTTTTTTGATTCTACTTTTAAGTATACATTTTCTCATGTGACTCATGGTGTTGTCGGGCATATAACCGACATCCCTTTTGTCTGGCCCTTTTGGGAACTCGTTTCTAATGATTGGACTCTTGGCTTTCTCTTGATCGCAGGATTTGTTTATGTTTTATTTACAAAGGAGAAGAAACAGATTCTCCTCGTATCCTTTGCACTGCCAACATTTTTATACGTTGGCAGCTGGAGCAGCGCCGATGTGCACTATCTGATTCCAATTTTCCCCGCTTTGGTTCTTCTGGCTGCGGTTTTCTTAAACGACATTTTGCGTTCTATTCGAAATAGAAATTTAAAAATTTTATTTGTCATACTTTTGTTTGGTTTGCCATTTGCAAAAATCTTGTACTATGATTTTGTTCTGACTCAAAAGGACACCCGCGCCTTTGCCGAAGATTGGTTTGAATCCAATGTTGCAGCAGGGAGTGTTATTGGCTATGAAAATTACGTCTACGGCCCGAACCTTTTTGATCCGGCGCGGTTTTTTAAAAATAAAGCACACAGCCAGTTCCTGCCTTTGGAATTGCGGGAAAGATTAGTTGAAGCAAGTTTGCGACGCAAAACTTACAACTTGTTTAATTTTCGTAAAGATGTGAAGCGGGCCGGCCTTTCAGAAAACATTAAATTTAAAAATCCCTATTTTCGGGAGCTATTGCTGAACCGCTTGCCGAAACTCTCGACGTTGAAAAAACAGGGAGTTGAATTTATTATTGCCTCCAGCGATACTTACCAACATTATTTCAAAAAGCGGCCGCCGAAGAAAGGCACGCCGGTTTGGCTCAGTTTTCAAAACGGGCGCGCTTTCTATCAAAGCATTTTCACTTCCGATGAATTGGTTTTAGTCAAGGAATTTCAACCGGAATTCCCGAATTTAGGGCCCACTATAAAAATTTATAAATTTAAAGTTGAATGACCAGTTTTGCCGTGGTAAAATAATTTTCGCTGAGTATGCCGAATTCACCGGCATCAAATATATTTAAATCAATACCCTATGGGAATTGCTGAATGATGAAAGAATATTCTCTATAAACGGCTCTTGATGAGACCATAAGGTGTTTTGGTTCTAAATGCACAACTGTATAGTGAAAATGAATTCGGCGGGCTTCGGTGACTTGGGCGCCATTCGATGGGAGAATTATTTTGGTTTTTGCAACCCGCAATCAAATTAGACTGTGAAAAAACAGACCCTGCCTTTAGCTTACCCTTTTGATTGGAGCGGGCTTGAAAACTTCGATTATCCATTAGACGCAAACGGCATTCCGCAAGTTTATATGGGTAAAAAGCTTGGCCTAAAGTATAATCCCATCACCATCGCCCAGTACGGTTTGTTCCATCTACAAAAGTATGGCGCTTCAAATGATGAAAGTGAGTTAACCATTGCTCAATCTGCCGCGGCCTGGCTGGTTGAAAATTTCAGAGATTGGCGAAGAGATATTGGCGCCTGGGTTTATGACTATGATTTAGAATTTTACGGCCCCAAAGCGCCATGGGTTTCCGGAATGGCTCAAGGCCTGGGCATTTCACTTTTGCTCAGAATACACCAACTCGCAGCGGATGATCAGATTCTTGAAATTACCCAAAGAGCGTTTCGAGCTTTTTTGCATCCGGTTTCAGAAGGCGGCGTGACAGCCTGCTTCCCGGATGGCTCACTGATTTTTGAGGAATTTACCACGGAGCCGCCGTCTTTGGTGCTAAACGGTTACATCTTTGCTCTGTTAGGAATTTTGGATTATGCCATCTTCTGGCAGAATTCCGAAGCGCAGGATTTATTCCAGGTCGCGACTCGTGGCTTGATAAAAAATCTCCATCGCTACGACACCGGCTATTGGAATTTATATGATCTTCACCTGACTCGCCGCCTGGCTTCTCCGATGTACTTAAAAGTGCACGTGCAATTGCTGCGGATTTTAGCAGAACTGACCGGCGAGTCAGTCTTCACTGCGACCGCTGAGAAATGGCAAAGATACTTGTCGAGTCCAATCTGTCGGTTCAGGTGGTTGACAGGTAAGGTTCTGGAAAAGATCCGGCTATATTTTTCATAGGTTCTGAGTTTTTGCAACAGGCTGTACTCGAGAGGTTACTTCACCGAACCCATTAAGTTGCGGAGACCCCTTCGTTAACCTCCGCACCGATCTGATTTTTGCTAACTTTCATCAATAAGTCAATCCGGAAACACATCTTGCGGTTTTTTAAGTTGTAAATGTAATGAAAAGTCTTAACTTATTTAACCTGTTGTGAGATTTCTTAAGAACCAGTGTAATGATTCCTAAACAACCCTGGCAATATCACCCAGTGTTAGCGTGTTCAGGGGTTAAAGTGTTAAGGTGTTTGAGTGCTAAAGTGTTTACGTATTTATTAAGTTTATTAATTTCAATATATTAGCACCCTGAACACTCGAACACTCGAACACTCAGGCGCTTTACCCGCATTGCAACGTTATTTCGAAAACGCTCTACTGTTGCACTGTTTTATAATGTCAGCTGATGTCAGATAATTTATTAATCGAGGGAACTGTTGGACCGGGAAAATCCAATTTTTAAGCAAAAACCGCTGAATTTTGCTCACCGTGGTTTTACAGCTTCTGCGCCTGAAAACAGCATGGCTGCATTCAAAGCCGCTATTGAGTTAGGTGCGCATGGAATTGAATTGGATGTACGAACCTGCAAAACCGGTGAGTTGGTGGTTTTTCATGATCCCACTCTGGGCCGCATGACAAACGGTCGGGGATTTATCAAAAATAAGACACTTGCAGAGTTAAAAGAGTTAAGAATCAAAACTCACGACGGCATGACCGGGGAGCAGCTACCAACTCTCAAGGAAGTCATCGAGCTTATTGATGACAGAGCGCTTTTGAATGTCGAGATAAAAACCAACGGTCTGCCAAAGAACGGTATTGAAAACAAGGTAGTGGAAGTTTTGCGTCACTACGGTATTGAAGACAAAACCATCATTTCCTCTTTCAACCCTTTGGTTATGCGAAGAATTAGTAAAATTGATAATCAACTTTTAACCGGACTTCTGATTGATAAAAGTTTCAAAGTTCGCCGTGCAGAAATTCTCTTAACAAAATTTTCCGGGGCCAAAGCCATTCACCTTGAAAAAAGTCTGGCGAAAGAAACATTTATTAAAAAAGTCCAGACTTTGGGTTTTTATTGTATCGTTTGGGGCGTAAATGATCCCGCTGCGATGGAGCGACTTACAAACATGGGAGTTGAAGCCATTATTACCGATAAACCTGACCTTTTAAAAAACATCAATGTGAGCTTGCAGTATGCGTAAAATTTTAATACCTCTATTTGTTTTAATTGTCTTACCCTCGTTTGCTTTAACACAAAGTAAACCTGCCAATTCTCTGAAATACCTATGGCCTACCGATGCCAGTAAATATTTGACTTCTGTTTTCGGTGAATACCGGGCGCGGCGTTTTCATACCGGCATAGATGTAAAAACCTGGGGCAAAACAGGGTATAAAATTTTTGCAATTCGTTCCGGATATATCTTGCGAGTGTCGGTTTCGCCCGGTGGATATGGCAAGGCTCTCTACTTAAAGCTCGATACCGGTGAAACGGCGGTTTATGCGCATCTTTCAAAGTTCAGCGATAAAATTCAAAAGCTTGTTGAGAGAGAACAGCAGCGCCTGGGAAAATACCGCGTTAATTTATATTTGAAGAAGGATCAAATATCTGTGTCTCAAGGCGATGTCGTCGCATACTCCGGGCAGACCGGGATCGGCGCGCCTCATCTGCACTTTGAAATTCGAGATGCCAATAATGTCCCTTTAAATCCGCTTTCAAAGGGGTATCAAATTTCGGATAGAGTCAAGCCGATTGTCCGAAGAGTCAGCTTCAGCCCGCTGGATGTGGATTCCGAGGTGAACGGTGATTTTAAGCCGGTCGTTGTGACGCCGCAGTGGATTCGCTCCGGAGAGTATGTTATAAAGGAGCCAATTTCGATATGGGGCAACGTCGGAATTGCGGTTCGGTGCTTTGATAAAGGGGTGAGTTCGTTCAGCGGCTATGGTGTTTACAGTCTAAAACTGTTCGTGGATGATGCTTTGCGTTTTGAGTATTCATATGATAAACTGTCGTTTCAAAAAAACCGCATGGTTGAACTTGAAAGAGACTATCGACTTTCCCGGCGTCAGTTTGGTCGGTTTTATAAATTGTACAAGGATAAGTTCAACACGAAATCCTATTACCGGCCGAATAAACTTTGGGCGGGCGTTCTCAAAAGCGCTTCATTAACTGCCCGTCCGGAACTTCAATCGAAATCGAATTCTGGGTCATCACGGCAAAATATGGCAGCCTCATCCGGCTCTTTATACCCGGGACTGCATGAGTTCCGCATCGAGACCGCGGATTACATGGGGAATACCAGCACAATTCGTGGCCATGTACTTGTGGGTGCTGCTTTTAATATCTATCCGGTAATTGCTGAAGATGAGAACGGACAATTGAGTCTTAGGGATGTGGTAACCTACGATCTGAAAAAAATCGATCAATTGGAGGCGTTTATTTTAAACGGCAATCAATGGCAGCCAATTCCTTTGTCATGGTCTGAAGATGACAGTTACTTAGAAGAAAAGGGCGGGGAAGGAAATCCGGATGAGGCTGAAAATTTTAACAGCACCGTTTTGGTAAAAAACAGTTCAGTTAAGCCGATAGTTCTAAAAATAAAAGCAAGAGATGAATTCAAGGTCAAATCCCGTCCGTTTTTTTATGTTCATCCACAGCCAATTGAGACCGCTCATGCACCGCAGCTAACTTTTAGTTATGATTATTATGATGATTACCTGCGCTTAGAAATCTCGTCAAAAAATCTTTTAGGAAGTAAACCGGAAGTCATTTTATATCCGGATCGACCCAACCCGGTCGAAGTTAAAATTCAACAAACCGACTTGAAAAAGTTTATTGGACGAATTGAATTAAGCAAACTTAGCGGCAACTTCCATCTTTTGAAAATTGTCACAGAATCTTTGAATGGCGAGGCATTTTCAAAATTCGAGCAATTTGAGGCTAGACCGGTCAGGCCTCGAAAAACCGACCACATTACCGCCAGCGATGAAAATTTCTGGGTTAATTTTTGGTCCGGCTCGCTTTATCGGACTATTTACACCCGCGTTGTGATTGACAGTAGCCGATTCTCCAAAAAATATGATTTTGCGAGCCATATTTATGATGTTGAACCGAAAGATGCCTTATTGAATCAAGGCGCGTTTGTACATATTCGAATTCCACCTTCGCAGAGCAATACTGAACAGCTCGGTGTTTATTATAAAGATCGCCGCAAGGGAAAGTGGATATTTATAGACAACAGCTTCGATGTCAAGGCCGGCTCAATGTCGGCAAAAATTTTGAGTTTTGAGCAGTTTGCCTTGATTCGGGATAGCGAACCGCCGGAGATTACCAGAATCCGGCCCGGTCGTAATGTACATTTAAAAAACCGGACGCCCCGTATCTCCTTGAATGTCCGGGATGCTCTATCCGGTATCAAAAGCGAAGCGGAGATTGAAATTCGACTGAATGGCCGCCGGCTGATTGCTGAGTACGATCCCGAGCGCGCGAGAATATTCTATGATATCAAAGAACCTCTGGCTATGGGTCGCTATGAAATTAGTGTAAGAGCTGAAGATAACGCGCAAAATGTGACCACCAAGACCTCGGTTTTCTGGATCGATTGAAATGCTCGTGTTTTGATTTCTAAATGTAGTACAAATTTAAAAAAATCAGATTTGAATTTATCAAGATGGGTGTTGAAGGTCACCGGTTGCATTGAGTTATTTATTGTCATTGCCGTAATGACCCAATGACCAGCAATGACTTAATGACTAACTTTTCTCACTTGGGAATATCTACATTAGCATCATTAAAAACAATAGCACAGAACTATGTCATTTCGAGCGAAGCGAGAAATCTGATAAACCCGGATTGTCTTGAAGAATTGATTTTAGCCTTCAAATCTTAGCATGCCAAGACTCAGATTTCTCCCGTTGGTCGGAATGACACCTGAAAGCAAGTGAGAAATGTTACTTAATGACTTTTTTCAGCATACCGGACAAACAAAATGCCAATTTGTTTTTTTAACCTTATTATAGGAATCGCTGGTCTATATGATTCCCATCAAAGATGACAATCCCAGGTTACGGCCGCCGATTTTCACAGTGGGCCTCATTGCCTTAAACATTGTGGCATTTTATTTTGAAATCCAGTTCGGTCTCGACACCGTCGTTTACCAATACGGCGCCATTCCAAGTCACATAGTTGAGCTGCAAAGCCTTGAAACATTGCTGACCTCAATGTTTTTACATGGCGGGTTTTTACATTTGGGCGGTAATATGCTTTACCTGTGGATTTTTGGAGATAACATTGAAGGATATCTTGGGCATTCCCGGTTTTTAATGTTTTATTTGCTTTGCGGATTAGTCGCGGTGTTCACACATATTTTCTTAAGCGGTATCTCAGAAATACCGATGGTCGGCGCCAGCGGCGCTGTCTCCGGTTTACTCGGTGCTTACCTGGTAAAATATCCAAAAGCCAGGGTGTTGGTGGTAATTCCAATCGTTTGGTTTCTAACAATCAGAAAAATTCCGGCTTATATTGTGCTCGGATTTTGGTTTGTGATGCAATTGTTTTACGCATTGTCATCTCTAGGAATTTCGCAAGGGGGCGGGGTAGCATTCTGGGCCCATATCGGCGGTTTTGCTGCCGGAATAGTGTTGATTTATCTTTTTCCAGCGAAGAAACTGAAGGTAAGCTCAAACTAGTTCTTCTAACACTTCTAACACTTAGCCGGCTTTCTTCTTCCTACGTTCTTAATAAATAAGCCAGCACAATTCCCAGAGCGAGCCACACCGGAATTGAAATGATCATGGCCCAATTTAAACCTTTGAGAGTAGCGATCGACTTTCTCATTTTCTTTTTCTCGAGCGCTCTCTCAACTTTCAATTTAAGTTCATCCAAATCTACCGGTTTGACTAAATAGTCAAAAGCGCCGTTTTTCATTGCGTCGATTGCAGAACTTATTTCCGGGTAGCCGGTAAACAAGATGACTTCGGTAGAATCTTCGAAGTTTTTTAGCTTGTCGAGCAGCTGGACTCCGTTCATTTTGGGTAATTTTAGATCGGTGATCACCAAATCAACGGCATTCTTTTGAAATTTATCAAAAGCCTCTTCACCGTCCATAGCTGTAATTGGATGATATCCCCAACCCTCGAGGGTCTCGGACATTAAATTAACTATATCCTCTTCGTCATCGACAACCATTACACTTTCCACATTCAACCTCGTCGTTAAATCCAAGCAATTCTTACAGGGTGTTAATATTTTATCGGCGTTTCATCATTCTTACTTTAGGTCTCCGTTGGGCTGGAAGTGTCATTTTTTTGAAAATATTGATTAAGAAAAAACTTGACTTTCGGAAATTATTTATTATATTATACGTCCGATACCGCGGGGTGGAGCAGTCTGGTAGCTCGTTGGGCTCATAACCCAAAGGTCGAAGGTTCGAATCCTTCCCCCGCTACTACTTAAAAATTAAAGGCTTAGGATAACTTCTTAGGCCTTTTTTTTATTCTACGAAATGAAAATTCCAACCCTATATCCAACCTCCAGCGCGCCTTAAATTAGTCTGACTGTCCGCCTTTTTCATGTTTGACTAACTTTCCCTTTGCTTGAACTTGTAGCTTTTCCTATCTTTTTATTTAGATTCACACCTGCAACTTAAATCCTTGACAGTTAAATCTTACTCGCTTATCGAGGCTAAAGCAGCAGCAGCAGTCCTGAATCATCCGAACATCGCCACGATTTATGCCATCGAAGAGCAGGATGATGGAATGTTCATCGTCATGGAATACATCGACGGCCAAGAATTAAAATCATTAATAGACAATAATCAATTATCCATAGACAATGTCTTAAACTACGCAGCCCAAATCGCCTCCGGTCTGCAAGCCGCGCACGAAAAAGACGTCACCCACCGCGACATCAAATCTGCCAATATCATGATCACCGACAAAGGGCAGGTTAAAATAATGGACTTTGGCCTGGCCAAAGTGCGCGGCGGTGCGCAGATGACTAAAGTAGGAACGAGGCTTGGAACAGCCGCCTACATGTCGCCTGAACAAGCACGGGGAGAAAACACGGACCATCGTTCCGATATTTGGTCATTCGGTGTGGTTTTATATGAAATGCTGACCGGGCAATTGCCTTTCCCCGGCGATTACGCAGGCCGTTATTTATTCAATACTAAATGAAGAGCCTGAATCCATAACCCATATTCGTCCTGAAATAGACAAAAGCCTGGAATTACTAGTTGGCAGAACTCTTACAAAAAACCGGGATGAACGCTACCAAAATATCCGGGAATCTTTAACTGATTTAAAGGCAATCGCCAAAGGCGAATCTACTTTGAATCAGGATCGCAAACCTACCGGGACAAGAAAGATAACTAAACCTGCAAAATTATGGTTCAGTATAGCGGGTATCGTTGCAATTATCCTTATTGTTTTATCAACACTTGTATTTAAATCACTAGATCCAGGTCTTAATTCAAATGAAAAATCTATTGCTGTGATGCCCTTTACTGACATGAGTCCGGAAAAGGATCAAGCCTATTTCGCCGACGGTATGGCTGAAGAGATTATCAATGCATTGACGCAAATTCCCGGTCTCAAGGTGTCAGCGAGAACCTCGGCTTTTCAATTCAGGGAACAGGAAAACGATATTCAAACCATAGGTGCAAAGCTGGGTGTCACTACTATACTCACAGGCAGTGTCCGTAAATCAGGCAATATGCTTCGGATCACAGCGCAATTGGTTAATGTCGCAGATGGATTTCACCTCTGGTCGGAGACATATGATCGCCAGCTTACTGATGTTTTTGTTATTCAGGATGATCTTTCCAATTCGATTGTTAATGCACTGCAAGTTAAGCTGTCCGGAGACGAAGTCAAAACGCTGGACACCAGGATGCCAACTAGCGTTGAAGCGTATAATCTCTATTTAAAAGGCCGTTACTTTTGGAATAAACGAACCGAGGAGGGTCTTCAGAAATCTATAGAGTTTTTTCAACAGGCAATCGATCTTGAACCTGCCTACGCTTTAGCTTATGCCGGCCTGGCGGATGCTTACGATTTATTAGGAGTCTGGCAATATCTTGAACCGAGCGACGCTTTTATAAAAAGCAAAGCAGCAGCTCAGAAGGCTCTCGGAATTGACCCAACCATTGCCCAGGCACATGTGGCGCTAGGTGATTACAAGTATAGATACGATTGGGATTGGCCGAGCGCAGAAATAGAGTTTCTACGAGCAATTGAGTTGAACCCGAATTATGCCACCGCACATCAATGGTATTCAGAGTTCCTCAGCGTTAT
>SMVB01016158.1_pt1 | contig 14694 bp, 12 predicted proteins | sample 2456461 | NCBI WGS metagenome assembly SMVB01 (sample SAMN11095934, study PRJNA526329) | marine sediment metagenome | biome: Marine sediment; feature: Surficial sediment; material: Deep marine sediment; isolation source: Hadal surficial sediment | place: Pacific Ocean | collected 2014-05 | depth... | reverse complement strand
TGTCGGTTTGGGCCAGGAAATCCATCGACTACGTCTTGACCCTGCCGGCGCCGAAACGAGCCAAGCGCCGCAAGCGCGCATGACCCCGAGGATCGCATGATCGACCCCGCCTGGACCGACGATTTCGTCACCGCCAACGGTATCCGCGTTCATTACCTGCGCCACGGCGCGGGCAATCCCATCGTCCTGCTGCACGGTTGGCCGGAGTTCTGCCGCGTGTGGCGGCGCAATATCGGGCCGCTGGCGGCGCATTTCGACGTGGTGGTGCCGGACTTGCGCGGGTTCGGCGACAGCGAGAAACCCGACCTGTCGGCGGAAGACGGCTATACGCTGGACCATCTGGTCGGCGATCTTGAGGGACTGGCCGACGCGCTCGGCCTCGACCGGTTCGGCGTGGTCGGCCACGACATCGGCGCCTACGTCATGCAAGGCTTGGCGCGCAAGCGTTCCGAGCGCCTAGTGGGGTTGTTCTTCTTCGACTGCCCCTATCCGGGGATCGGCAAGCGGTGGGGCGAGGCCGAGCATATCAAGGAAATCTGGTACCAGACCTTTCATACCCTGCCGTGGGCGGCGGAAATGGTGGGCTCGAGCCGGCGCGCCTGCGAACTTTACGTCCGCCATTTCCTCGATCACTGGGCCTATCGTCCGGGATCGTTCGCGGACGAGGATATCGCGGCCTGGGTCGACAACTTTCTCAAGCCCGGAAACCTGCAAGGCGGCTTCAACTGGTATGTCAATTCGGCCTCCCGCCGGCTCGCGCTGATGCGCGACGGCGCGCCGGACTTGCCCAAGATCGACGTGCCGACGCGGGTGCGGTGGGGCGAGGGGGATGCGGTGCTCAATGTCGCCTGGGCCGACCGGCTCAGTGATTATTTTTCCGACCTCGACTTCGCCCCGTTTCCGGACGCCGGCCACTTCGCCATGTACGAACAGGCCGACGCGGCCAACCGCGAGATTATCGAGTTCTTCACGGGCGTGTTCGGTTAGGCATCGAGGCGGAACAGCGGCCGCAAGCGCACGCCGATGATGTTGCCGGGGATGGCGGCCAGAATCCACACCCAGCCGTGCAGGCTGGTCGAGGCGACGCCGGAAAAGAACGCGCCGATATTGCAGCCATAGGCGAGGCGCGCGCCGTAGCCCATCAGCAGCCCACCGACCACGACCGCGGCCAGCGACGGCCAGGGTAGCTTCGCTCTCGGCGCGAATTTGCCGGCCAGGGTCGCGGCGACGAAGGCGCCCAGAATGATCCCGACGTTCATCACCGACGTGGTGTCGGCCAGGATCGGACGGGCCAGCGCCCGGGCCTGAAATCCGCCGGTCCAGAACGAACTCGTCGCCGGGTCCCAGCCCAGAGCCGCGGCCGCCTTGGCCACCCACAGCGAAAACGCCCAGGTAATCGACCAGGGGTGGCCGGCGATCATCAAGGTCGCCCAGTTGAACAAGGCCAGCAAGCCCGCGCCCAGCAGCAGCGGCCACGGCCCGCGCAACAGCATCGACCAGGACAGCCCGCCCCCGGGCCACAAACTCCGCCCGTTGCGCCCACCGTACAGCCTGAGCCCCATGTAGATCAGCAGCAGCGCCGCCAGTTGCAGCGGCACGGCGAGCGGCCACCCGAGCTCGCGGCCCAGCGAAACAACGCCCAGGCTTGGCAGGGTCTGCCACCAACGCAGGTCCAGGCTGCCCCAGAACGCCCCCAGGCAGAAGAAAACCAGCACCAGGATCATGCGCGCGCTGCCCCCGCCCGCGCTGAACAGGGTGCCCGAGGCGCAGCCGCCGCCGAGCTGCATGCCGATGCCGAAAAGCAACGCGCCCAGCGCCATCGAGACGCTGACCGGCGCGAACGCGCCGCCCACCGGGTGGCCGAACGCCGCGCCTTGCGCCAGGAACGGACCGAACAGCAGCATTGCCGCCGCCAGCATCAAAAGCTGCGCGGTGACGCCCGAGATGTCCTTGTCCACGATGGCGCGGCGCCAGGCGCCGGTGAATCCAAAGGCGGCGTGGTACAGCGCCACGCCCAGCCCCAGACCGACCGCGAACAGGCTGGCGGATTTGGCGCCTTGGCCGGTGAGATGGACGAAAAGAACCAGCGTCACAACGGCGGCCGCGGCCAGCGGCCAGCGCTGTATGGACGGCGCCTCGGGCGCGACCGCCGTCATCGGCCGTCGCCGCCGGAGTGAGCCGAACCGCCCGAAGGTGGACTCTCCATGATCTCTTTCTCCCGTCGATTGGCGCGCCGAGTCCCCTATATCTATTCAAGCAGGCGGCTCGTGGCGTCCTTCACCAGGCGGTTCGCCATGGATACATGCCGCGCGGGCAAACGCAAATTGGCCAAAAAGGCGATGAAAATGACATATTTTTCGCGGATCTCCGTCATGATCGGGGCCGTGCTTCTGGCGTTATCCGGCCCCGCGCGGGCGGATTACCGGGCCGGCGTGGACGCTTTTGAAGCACGCGACTACGCCCTGGCCTTGGACGAACTTTTGCCCATCGCCAAGCAGGGCCATGTCGAGGCCCAAACCTTGCTGGGTACCTTGTTCCGCACGGGCCTGGTCGGCAACCAAGATTTTATGACCGCCGAGATGTGGTTCTTGGAGGCGGCCGCCCAAGACGATCCGTCGGCTCATTACAATCTCGGAATGATGTATTTTCAGAACGAGAAAATGCCCCCCGGGGTCCATGACAAGGCGGAAGCGGCCCGGGCGGCGGTCGACCATTTTCAGCAGGCGGCCAGCCTCGGTCATGTCCGCGCGCAGCTCTACATGGGTCATTTCTACGCCAAGGGGAAAGTGGTCGAGCGCGACCCGGTGGAGGCTTACAAATGGTACCAGCTGGCCGCCTGGAATCGGAACAGCCTGGCCTCCACGGCGCGCGACCAACTGGCCGCGAGACTGACCCCGAAACAAATGGCCGAGGCCAAGAAGCGCGCGCGCGACTGGGAGCCGAAGGGCAAAAAGAACCGCGCCCGCGTTTCCGCCAAATAACGGGTCTGCCTACGATTCAGTCGGTCACGTCCTTGCGCGCGGCGGCGATGGCTTGATCGATGACCTCGGCGTCGCCGACATGGTTGGCCAGCAACAGGATCAGCTTGGCCATGACCAGGCGGGCGGTGTCGTCGTCCAGGTCGCCGATCATGCCGATTAGCGCCTCGTAAACCGCGTCGGCGTCTTCGAATCCAAGGTCTTGGCGTAGCTCGCCCATCGCGCTCACGGGCTCCCGGCCGGTTCGCTTTCCCGCGCGGCGCGGGCGTCGCGCACCGCCGCCCGCGCCGCGCCGGCGTCGAATCGCGGCCAGCGCGCGGCGACGTGCTGATCGGGCCGGATCAGGACGAATTCGCCCGTTTGCGCGCCGAACAGGTTGGCGATATGGCCATCGGCGTCGCGAATGCCGATAAAATCCCCGACCGGCGGCGTGGGGCTTACGATAAGGCAGTGAACCGGCACCGTTTCTTCGGCTAGCTCGGCGAGGCCGTCGGGGACTTCTCCCGCGTCGGCGAAATAAAGCCCGACAAACCCTCCGCCCAGGCGGTCGAGCAGCCATCCCGAGGTTTCCGCCCCGTCGGCGACGAAGGCGCCCGGCGCGTTGGGGCAGGGGGCGCCGACCAGGTCGCCACCGGGTCCGTTGAGCGGCGAGGCGGCGTAAGTGGTGGGGCGCGACAGGCGGCCGCTATTGACCAGGGCGCGGGCGAAGGGCCAGTCGCGCGCGAGCCGCAACGCGCCATCGCGGAAGGCCCGGCTGGCGGCGCTTTTCGGCGTGATGAAATCGGTGCTGCGAGTGGAATTCAGGATGTTCTCGTCGGCCGCCGCGCCGCGCTCGTCGTCGTAGGAATCGAGCAGCCGGTCGGGCGCCGCGCCGTCCAGCACCAGCGCCAGCTTCCACGCCAGATTGTCCGTGTCCTGGATGCCGCTATTGGCGCCGCGCGCGCCGAACGGCGAGACCTGGTGCGCGGAATCGCCGGCGAAGAACACCCGGCCGTGGCGGAACCGCGCCAGACGGCGGCACTGGAAGGTGTACACGCTGGTCCAAACCAACTCGAACGCGGTGTCCTCGCCGAGCATCCGCTTGATTCGCGGAATCACCTTTTCGGGCTTGCGTTCCTCCTCCGCGTCGGTGTCCCAGCCGATCTGCAGATCGATTCGCCAGATATCGTCGGCCTGCATATGGAGCAGCGCCGATTGATCGCGGTTGAACGGCGGGTCGAACCAGAACCAGCGTTGGGGTGGGAAACCCGCGTTCATCTTCACGTCGGCGATCAGAAAATGGTCCTCGAACACCTTGCCCTCGAAGTCGAGTCCCAACGCGTCGCGAACGAAGCTGCGCGCGCCGTCGGCGGCGATCACGTAGTCGGCGTCCAGCATGTAGCGCCCGTCCGGCGTGTCGACTTCCAGCGTCACCGTGTCCGCCGCCGGCGTCACGCCGACGACTCGGTTCTTCCAGCGCAGGTCGATCCCGAGCTCCCGCGCCCGCTCGACCAGATAGGCCTCGGCGTAATATTGCTGCAGGTTGATGAAGGCCGGGTGCTTCTGGCGCCCCTCGTCGGCGAGGTCGAACCGGTAAAGCTCGGTGTCGTCCAGGAACACCTTGCCGGTCTCCCAGGTCACGCCCTTGGCGATCATGGGTTCGGCGACGCCCAGCCGGTCGAAAATTTCCAATGTCCGCTTGGCCCAGCAGATGGCGCGGCTACCGATGCTGACCGTGTCGTCGTCGTCCAGCACCGCCACGCGCACGCCGCGCAAGGTCAGATCGATGGCCGCGCACAGCCCGATCGGACCGGCGCCGACAATGGCCACCGGGACATGGCCACGACCACGAAGTAGATCGTCGGGCGCGACGTAGGAATAACGCGGGTGTTCGAAAGCGCTCATCGGTACTATTTCGCCGGCCGGGAGCCGGTTCCAGGACAGTTCCTATCAGTTACCAGACCGGCGCCGACGGTGCCACCGTAGGCTGGGCTTTGCCGCCCGGTCATGGCTTTGCTATACAGGCGCCCCAACAAAGGAACCGTGCCATGGCCACGAAGTTCGCGTCCCAAGGCGATTTGGCGGAAAAGAAGGCGACCTTCTCCGAATTGGCGGAAGGCGTCTACGCCTACACCACCGAGGGCGATCCCAATACCGGCGTGATCGTCGGCGACGACGCGGTGCTGGTGATGGACGCGCGCGCCACGCCGGTGGCGGCCCAGGAACTGATCGACGAAATTCGCGGCGTCACCGACAAGCCGATCAAATATGTCGTGCTGAGCCATTATCACGCGGTCCGCGTGCTCGGCGCCTCGGCCTACAAGGCCGAGCACATCATCGCCAGCGCCATGACCCGCGACCTGATCGCCGAACGGGGCCAGCAGGATTACGACTCCGAGGTCCAGCGCTTTCCCCGCCTGTTCCAGGCGGTCGAATCCGTGCCCGGCCTGACCTGGCCGACGCTGACGTTCTCGGACCGCATGACGCTTTATCTCGGTAGCCGCGAGGTCCAACTCATGCATATCGGCAAGGGCCACACCAAGGGCGACATCATCGCCTGGTTGCCCGCCGATAAAATCTGCTTCAGCGGCGATCTGGTGGAATACGGCGCCGCGCCCTATGCCGGCGACGCGTACCCGACCGAATGGCCCGACACGCTGACCCGCCTCGAGGCGCTCGGCGCGGAGCAGATGGTGCCGGGCCGCGGCGAGGCGCTGACCGACTCGGCCCAGGTCAAGGAGGCCATCGCGCTGACCCGCGAGTTCGTCAGCCTATTGGCCGAGTCCGCGCGCGCCGGCGTCGCCGAGGACCTGTCGCTCAAGGAAACCTTCGCCAGGACGCGCGACGTCCTCAAGCCGAAGTTCGGCGATTGGGTCATTTTCGAACACTGCCTGCCCTTCGACGTGAGCCGCGCCTACGACGAAGCCAAGGGCATCACGGACCCGCGCATCTGGACCGAACAACGCGACCTCGACATGTGGGCCTCGCTGCAGGACTAGCGTGCGCGCAAGGGACTATGTTTTCACTCGCCGAACAGGGCGATCCGGTAACAACCCATGGCGCCGTTGTCGGCCCGCAACTTGTTGGTGAGCGCGTCTTCGAATACGAGACCGATCGCGGCCTGGGCCTGTTGCGCCACTGAGCTTGAGTCGTCGTAGATTCGCGCCAGGGCCGCTTCGCACGGCTCGACGGTGCCATAGGACAACCATAATCCAGCATGAAGCACGACGACGGCGCCGATCACGACGACCAGCGCAAGAATCCAAGCGGGTGTTTTTCGAGTGGATCTACCGGAGCCTGCCATGCGATTTGACCTTGTTCAGGGGCGAGTGGCGCGGAGCTTGAAGGCGCGGTTCGCAAGACCATCGTAAACAGTAGGAATATCAACGAGATGGCGTCCTATCAATACATCTACGTGATGAAGGGCCTGACCAAGGCCTATCCCGGCGGGCGCGCGGTGGTGCGCGACGTCGGCTTGTCGTTTTTACCGGGCGCCAAGATCGGCGTGCTGGGGGTCAACGGGTCGGGCAAATCGACCTTGCTCAGGATCATGGCCGGGTTGGATACGGAATATAGCGGCGAGGCGTGGGCGGCCGAGGGCGTGCGCGCGGGGTTTTTGCCGCAGGAGCCGGAGCTCGACGAGACCAAGACAGTGATGGAAAACGTGATGGAAGGCGTTGCCGAGACCAAGGCCTTGCTGGATCAATTCGAGGCGGTCAACGCCAAGTTCGCCGAGGTCACGGACGACGACGAGATGGACGCGTTGCTGACCGAGCAGGCGGACCTTCAGGAGAAGATCGAGGCGGCGGACGCCTGGGACTTGGACCGCAAGATCGACGTCGCGCTTGATGCCCTGCGCTGCCCGCCCGGCGATTCCAGCGTCGAGAATTTGTCGGGCGGCGAGCGGCGCCGGGTGGCGCTGTGCCGGCTGCTGCTATCGGAGCCCGACATGCTGTTGCTCGACGAGCCGACCAACCATCTGGACGCGGAATCGGTGGCGTGGCTGGAGCGCTACCTGCACGACTATCCCAGCACCGTGGTGGCGGTCACCCATGACCGCTATTTCCTCGATAACGTGGCCGGCTGGATTCTGGAGATCGATCGCGGCCGCTGCATTCCCTGGGAAGGCAACTACTCGTCCTGGCTGGAGCAGAAGGAAAAGCGCCTCGGACAGGAGGAGAAGGAAGACACGGCGCGGCACCGCGTGCTCAAGAACGAGTTGGAGTGGATTCGGTCCAGCCCGCGCGCGCGCCAGGCCAAGGCCAAGGCGCGGGTCACGGCCTATGACAGCCTGCTGGCCGAGGCGGCGGCGCGCGAGCAACGCGCCGGCGCCGCCCAGATCACCATTCCCTCCGGCCCCCGGCTTGGCGACGTGGTGATCGAGGCCGAACATCTCCGCAAGGGCTTCGGCGAGACGCTGCTGATCGATGACCTGTCGTTCCGGCTGCCACCGGGCGGCATCGTCGGCGTGATCGGCCCCAACGGCGCTGGCAAGACAACCCTTTTCCGCATGATCATCGGCCAGGAGAGCCCGGACAGCGGCACGTTGCGCCTAGGCGACACGGTCAAGCTGGGTTATGTCGATCAGTCGCGTGACAGCCTGGCGGCCGACAAAACGGTGTGGGAGGAGATTTCCGGCGGGCTGGACACGATCGAACTCGGCAAGCGCGAGGTCAGCAGCCGCGCCTATGTGTCGTGGTTCAATTTCAAGAGCGCCGATCAGCAAAAGCCGGTCGGCGTGCTGTCGGGCGGCGAACGCAACCGGGTGCATTTGGCCAAGATGCTCAAATCGGGCGCCAACGTGCTGCTGCTCGACGAACCGACCAACGATCTTGACGTCGAAACCCTGCGGGCGCTCGAGGAAGCGCTGCTCGACTTCGCCGGCTGCGCGGTGGTGATCAGCCACGACCGCTGGTTCCTCGACCGCATCGCCACGCATATCTTGGCATTCGAGGGCGACAGCCAGGTGACTTGGTTCGAAGGGAATTACGAAGATTACGAAGCCGACCGCAAACGGCGTCTCGGCGCGAGCGCGGACCACCCCCACCGCATCCACTACAAGCCGATCAGTCGATGAGTTAGGACGGCCGGCGGTCTATTCCGGTTGGTTGTTGAGTTCCTCGAGCCGCGCGATCAGGCTGTCGAGGCCCTCGCGGGCCAGCACCGAGCGGTATTCGGATCGCTTGGTGGTGACCATGCTGACCCCCTCGGCCGCCACGTCGACCACCCTCATCTGGCCGCCCTTGTTGCGCACCCGCCAATCGATCCGCAAGGGCGGGCCGTCTTCTTGCGCGATCTCGGTGAAGATCACCGTGTCGGTCTCGTTCAACGGGGTCACCTGCTTGATATTGACGATCTGGTCGTCGTAGAGACCCAATTGCGAATTGTAGACCTTGATGATGTGGATTCGAAAGGCCGTGGCGAAACCTCGTTTCTGGTCGGGCGTCGCCTTGCGCCAGTAACGGCCCAGCACCAGTTTGGTGATGGTCGGCAGATCGAACCGCGTATCCAGCAAGCGCTCGATGCCCGCCTTGCGTTCCGCCGTCGCCGCTTCGGGCAGCTTCAGAATATCGATGGCGGTGTCAACCAGGTCGCGGACGAACTGCTCCGCCTGGTCAAGCCTGGCCTCGGCGCCGCGTCCGGCGGTCAGGGCGACGAGCAACGTCGGCACTCCGAACGCCACGCCGATCATAAAGTTTCGCCTGTCGATCATGGTCCTACTCGACGTATGTCAGTTCACTATCGTCGAGATATTCCAGTGAATCGCTGAAGAAAGGATTGACGTCCACGCCAGGCTCGCCGTTGTTGATCAGATCAACGCGACGCTGCCGGTACAGGCTGCGGATGGCGGCGTAAAGATCGACCGAGGTGCGTTCGATCTCGTCCAGTATTTCGATCGTCCGTTCCCGTTGGTCGACGCCGCCGACCAGCGCGATAGTCAGAGCGATCCAGTCGCCATCGCTGGAATTCGCTAGCACATAAGTCAGCGGATTGAGGAAGATATCGACGCCGCGGCCGGCCCCGTCGCGAACCGACGACGGCCCCAGAATCGGTAGCATCAGATATCCGCCGTCACCCTCGGCGCCCCACACCGCCAGCGTCTGGCCAAAGTCCTCGTCGATCGGCTGGAGGTCGAATTCCGAACCGGCGACATCGAACATGCCGCCCACGCCGATGGTGGTATTGATCGCGAGTCGGCCGAGCGCGGTTCCGGCGCGATCGAAATCGCCTTGCAACAGCGAATTGAAGAAATTTACCGGCTCGCCGGCGTTCGCAAGAACATTGTGGATGGCGTCGCGCAGGAAATCCGGCAACAACCAGCGATAGCCTTCGGCGGCCGGGCGGAAGAGCCATCGATCCAACGTCAGGTTGACGTCGAACATGGCCCGGTTGAACGGCTCATACGGGTCGTTGATTTCTTCCCACTCGGCGAGCGCCTCCGGCTCGTCATCCGACGGACGCGTGGCGCAAGCTACCAGCGCCAGAGCCAACACCGTGACCAGGCCGAATTTCCAAACCGATCGAATTTTGTCAAGCATCGCCCACGCCCGCTCCGAAATCTTAACAGATCATGTATGGCTCTCGGCCAGCATTTCTATGCGCCCACTCAAACGCCACGCTTCGCAAAATTCGCCACGCTAGAATCACCCCTCGACGCCCACTTTCCTCCGTGGCGTTGCTCCGCTTCCTGGCTCGCCCGACCGGTGCAAACCCTTGTCGGACCGCCCATTCCCCGACTATCGCGTAAGCCACGAAACATCCACATTTATTCCGTAACACAGGCGTTCATCAAACGCCAGAGACCCCAATGCCCGCCCCCGTGTAACCCGGCATCACTGTTGCAAAAATACCGCGCGCGGCGCATTTCGACATGACCCGGCCACCGCGCGGGCGTGTTTCGGAGTTTTCGAGGCCGTTGGCGCGTGACTTTTCTTCTTTCACAAATATATAAAGATATGTTTATATGCAGAGATCGTAATTCATGAGGGCCGACCGAGTCATGGATAAGCTGCTGAGTTCCCTCCGCGCCGCTGCGGAGGCCACGCGCCTTCGTCTCCTGACGCTTTGCGCGGACGGCGAACTGACCGTCACCGAACTCACGCAAATACTTGGGCAGAGCCAGCCGCGCGTCTCGCGCCACCTTAAGTTGTTATGCGAGGCCGGTCTGCTGGAGCGCTATCAGGAACGGACTTGGGCGTTCTATCGTTTGACCCGCAATTCCTCGGCCGCGGCGTTGGCCGGCACATTGATCGGCCTGTTGCCTGACGACGACCCGACCTTGACCCTTGACCGCGAACGACTCGCCATGGTCAAGCGCCAACGCGCCGAGCGCGCCGAGCGCTTCTTTCAGGAAAACGCCGCCCAGTGGGACGAGGTGCGGCGGCTCTACGTGCCGGAAAGCGAGGTCGAGGCGGCGCTGCTCGGTTTGCTCAACGACATCGAGCTGCGCGATGTGCTGGATATCGGCACGGGCACGGGGCGGATTCTCGAATTGCTGGCGCCGAATATCGAGACCGGGGTCGGGATCGATCTGTCCCCCGCGATGCTCGAGGTGGCGCGGGTCAACCTGGAAAAGGCCGGTCTGCGCTATTGCCACGTCCGCCACGGCGACATGTACAAACTTGCCTTCCCCAGCGCTTCCTTCGACGCGGTGGTGTTCCACATGGTGCTCCATTACGCCGACAATCCGGCGGCGGCGCTTGCCGAGGCGTCACGCGTTCTGCGCGACGGCGGCCGCTTGATCGTGGTCGATTTCGCGCCCCACGATCTTGAGCATCTGCGCGAGGCGCACGCCCACCGCCGGCTCGGTTTCGCCGAGGCCGAGGTCCGGGCGTGGTACGAGGCGGCCGGATTGTCCGCCGGCAGACCGGTGCGTTTGCCTGGCGAGACGTTGACCGTGATGTTGTGGCCGGCGACGCGGGGCAACGTGGCGCGCCTGGACCGCGACCGCGCCGCCGGGGCGGGACCATGAGCGCGTCGGTGGCCAACACGGCGATCGCCGCGCCGGAGGTTTCCTTCGAATTCTTCCCGCCGAAAACCGAGAAGATGGAGCAGACATTGTGGGCGTCGGTCGAGCGACTGGCGCCGTTGGCGCCCCGCTTCGTATCCGTGACCTATGGCGCGGGCGGCGGCGTGCGTCACCGCACCCACGCCATCGTCAGCCGCCTGCGCCGGGAAACCGCGCTGGAACCCGCGGCCCACCTGACCTGCGTTGGCGCCAGCCGGGCCGAAGTCGACCGGGTGGCGAGAGATTATCGCGGCGCCGGCGTGCGCCATATCGTCGCGCTGCGCGGGGATGCCCCGGACGGCGCCGGGCGGTTCGCCGCGCATCCGGATGGCTATGGCGGGTCCGTCGCCCTGATCGCGGGTCTCAAGGCAATCGCCGATTTCGAGATCAGCGCCGGCGCCTATCCCGAACCGCATCCGGATTCGCGCGGGCCGGCCGCCGATCTCGACCACCTGAAGGCTAAGATCGACGCCGGCGCCAGCCGCCTCATCACACAGTATTTCTTCGACAACGACGTCTATTTTCGCTTCATCGAGCGCGCGCGCAAGGCTGGCATCACGGTGCCCATCGTGCCGGGCATCCTTCCGGTCACCAATTTCAAGCAGGTGGCGCGCTTCAGCGCCGCTTGCGGCGCCACGATCCCGTCCTGGCTGGCCGACCGTTTCGAGGGTCTGGACGATGACCCCGGCACCCGCAAATTGGTCGCCGCCACCACCGCCGGCGAACAGTGCCACGCGTTGCGCGATGAAGGCGTTAACGAGTTCCATTTTTACACTCTCAACCGGGCCGATCTGGTTTTCGCGATCTGCCACATGCTGGGCGTGCGGCCACGCGATCGTGGCGCCGCCGCCGCGGCCGCCTGAGGTCCACGAACATCATGACCGATCTGTTGGAAATCCTGTCGGAGCGCGTAATCCTGGCCGACGCCGCCATGGGCAGCCGGGTGCAGGCCATGGACCTGGACGTCGCGCGCGACTATCGGGGGTGCGAGAACTGCACCGAGATCCTGACCCGCACGCGGCCCGACATCGTGCGGGGAATCCACGAAGGCAGCCTGAGCGCCGGGGCGGACGCGGTGCAGACCAACAGCTTCGGCGGCTCGCCCGTGACGCTCGGTGAATTCGGTCTTGCCGACGAAGCGTTCGATCTCAATCGCGCGTCCGCTGAATTGGCGCGCGAGGCGGTGGCGCAATTCTCGGGTGACGGGCGCGACCGGTTCGTGCTCGGCTCCATTGGGCCCGGCACGCGTCTGCCCAGTCTCGGCCATATCGACTATGACACTCTCGAGGACGCGCTGACCATCCAGGCCGCCGGCCTCATCGCCGGCCAGGTTGACGCGCTGATCATCGAGACCGTCCAGGACCTGCTTCAGGCCAAGGCGGCGGTCAACGGCGCGCGCCGCGCCATGGCCGAGGCCGGCGCCGAGGTGCCGATCATCGTCCAGGTCACGGTCGAGACCACCGGCACCTTGCTGGTCGGCGCCGACATTGCCGCCGCGGCCACCGCGCTGCACGCGTTGGACGTGTCCGTGATGGGGCTCAACTGCGCCACCGGACCGCAGGAAATGGCCGAGCACCTGCGCTGGCTGTCGGAAAACTGGCCCGGCCCGATATCCGCCCAGCCCAACGCCGGCCTGCCCGAACTGCGGTGCGGCAAGGCGCATTACCCGCTGGGCGCCGCGGAGCTCGCCAAATGGCTTGAGCGCTATATCGAGGAAGACGGCGTGTCCCTGGTCGGCGGCTGCTGCGGCACCACTCCGGAGCATATCGCCGCGGTCGACCGGATGTTGCGCGAGCGCAACGGCGGCGAGCGGCCCCGCCCGGTGAAGCGCGAGATCCACTGGGTGCCCTCGGTGGCTTCCCTCTACTCCCAAGTGCCGCTGCGCCAGGAGACTTCGATCCTGCTCATCGGCGAGCGCTGCAACGCCAACGGCAGCCGCAAGTTCCGCGAACGGCAAGACGCCGAGGACTGGGACGCTTGTGTCGCCATCGGCCGCGACCAGCAGGGCGAGGGCTCGCATTGCATCGATCTGTGCACCGCCTTCGTCGGCCGCGACGAAACCCACGACATGCACGAGATGCTGAGCCGTCTGCGCGGCGCCGTGTCGATGCCGGTGGTGATCGATTCGACCGAACTCGACGTGCTCGAATCCGCGTTGAAGCTTTATGGCGGCAAGGCCATCATCAACTCGATCAACTTCGAGGACGGCGAGGCGCCGGCCGCGGCGCGGCTGCGCCTGGCGCGCAAATACGGCGCCGCCGTGGTCGCGCTGACCATCGAGGAATCCGGCATGGCGAAGGACGCCGACGGCAAGCTCGCCATCGCCAAGCGCCTGCGCGACTTCGCATGTGGCCAACATGGCTTGCCGCCGTCGGACCTGCTCATCGATCCGCTGACCTTCACCGTCTGTACCGGCAGCGAGGACGACCGCCGCCTCGGCGTGGAAACCCTGGATGGGATCGAGCGCATCGCCAGGGAACTGCCGGAGTGCCAGATCATTCTTGGCCTCTCCAACATCTCGTTCGGGCTCAAGCCGGCCGCGCGCCACGTGCTCAACTCGGTGTTCCTCGACCACGCGGTCAAGCGCGGCATGACCGGCGCCATCGTCCATGTCAGCAAGATCAAGCCGCTGCACAAGATCCCGCCCGAGGAAGTCAAGATTTGCGAGGACCTGATCTTCGACCGCCGCGCGCCGGGTTACGATCCCTTGCATGCGTTCATCGAATTGTTCGCCGATCGGAGCGCGGAAGCCGCGCAGGAACGGCCACGTCCCGAGACCGTCGAGGAGCGCCTCAAGCTGCGCATCATCGACGGCGACCGCGACGGACTGGAGGACGATCTGGCGGAGGCGATGAAGAGCCACGCGCCGTTGGAGATCGTCAACACCCATCTGCTCGACGGCATGAAGGTGGTCGGTGAATTGTTCGGCTCGGGCCAGTTGCAACTTCCCTTCGTGCTGCAGTCGGCCGAGACCATGAAGGCGGCGGTGGCCTATTTGGAGCCGTTCATGGACCGCCTCGCCGGCGAGCACCGGGGCGTCATCGTGTTGGCCACGGTCAAGGGTGACGTCCACGACATCGGCAAGAACCTGGCCGACATCATCCTCACCAACAACGGCTACAAGGTGGTCAACCTGGGCATCAAGCAGCCGTTGGCCGCAATTCTGGAAGCGGCCGAGGCGCACGACGCCGACGCCATCGGCATGTCCGGACTGCTGGTCAAGTCGACCGCGATCATGCGCGAGAACCTGGAGGAGATGACGCGGCGCGAACTCGACATTCCCGTGTTGCTGGGCGGCGCCGCGCTGACCCGGGGCTATGTCGAGGACGATTGCGCCAAGGCCTATGGGTGCGGCCGGGTCGCTTACGCGCGCGACGCGTTCGACGGGCTGACCCTGATCGGACGCATCGTCGATGGCGGCTTCGACGACTACTTGGCGGAAAACGCCAAGCGCCGCGCCCCGGCGGCGGCCAAGAGCGCGGCCAAGGGCGTGGCCAAGGGCACGGCGACGCTCAAGGGTGGACCCCAGACCAACGGCCGTAGCGCGCCCGCGGACATGGGCGTGCTTCGCCCGGTCGATGGCGAGGAAATCCGGCTGCGCCGCGGCGAGCTCGCCAAGCAGGTTTCGGTGCCCGAGCCGCCGTTCTGGGGCGCGCGGGTGATCGAGCACGTGCCGATACGCGCGCTGCTGCCCTATCTCAACACCAACATGCTGTATCAGTTCCATTG
>SMVB01064185.1_pt1 | contig 14696 bp, 10 predicted proteins | sample 2456461 | NCBI WGS metagenome assembly SMVB01 (sample SAMN11095934, study PRJNA526329) | marine sediment metagenome | biome: Marine sediment; feature: Surficial sediment; material: Deep marine sediment; isolation source: Hadal surficial sediment | place: Pacific Ocean | collected 2014-05 | depth... | reverse complement strand
GAGCATTGCGCGCAGCCGTCGTCCGTCTTCTTCGAGCAGGAAATCGGCGGTCTTGGGATCGCGAAAGCCACGGTGGTGGCGCGATCGTTCGGCCTGCCTCGAATCGGAGCCCAACGCGCGAGCAAACGCCGCTGGATGGGGTCGCGACAGGACCGAAAGTGAGCGCAGCGAGTCAGGGTGGTGGGCAGATGGTTTGCGTCGAGTCCATGTCTGCTCCCCGATCGGTAAGAACGATCAGTTCGAAGGGATCCGCTTCACTCTCGCTTCGATCCGCCGGGTTTTCTTGCGCTGGCCTTCCATCTCCTGCGGACGTTGACAATCGATCGAGGCATAGTGGACCGAGATCGACCGGCGAAACCCCCGACTGCGATTGCGCCCGCTGCCATGAAGCAAGAGCGGGTGAAAGAAGAGCGTGTCCCCCGGCTCCATCTCCACGTGGACTCGGGCTTCGATGTCCACACCCTTGGCGGCGAAGAAGCCAAAGTTGATCCGTTCCCAGTCCGGGTCGCCGTGTTCGGCAAGTTCACCGCGGTGGCTGCCGGGAATCACCGACAGGCATCCGTTTTCTCGCGTACACGGATCGATGGCCGTCCAGGTTGCGACGATTCCGTCCGCGGGGCGAATTGCGAAGTAGCGCAGATCCTGATGCAAGGGATGGCGGCTGTCGACGCCGGGAGGCTTGTTGAACACATTGGTAGACAACGTCTTGAGTTCTGGGCCGACCAGGTCGCGCACGCATTCGAGCAGCCGCGCGTCCGTGGCGAACGACCACAATAGTGGGTCGTCCTCAAAGCTCAGGAGCTTGTTGACTTCGTGGAGCGGGCTCGCGGCGGTGGCGTCGCCCGACACATACTCGACATCCTTCATGATCACCATGTGCTCGGAGGTCGCGGCCTCACCCGCAACCAGCGCGACAAAGTGCGCGTCGATCCGCTTGAGGGTGCCGGGGTCGATCAAGCCTCGCGCCATTGCGAAGCCCTCGCGTCGGTACTGCTCGCGGTCGTCTTGCGAAAGCGGCATCAGATGAGCATAGACAATCGGGGTGCAGGGCAACGACACGGCTCGAGATTACCTGATAAACTGTCGATCGATTCAGCGGTGGTTTCTGTCGATTGAGTTTCCAATCACAATGTCAATCATAGAGAGGTGCGCAAATGGACGTCGGCATTCAGGTGATTTTTTCTTCCTTTGGCTCCCAGGATACCGACTCGACTGTTTTCGCGGAAGAAGTGCGGCTGTGTCTGCTCGCGGAGGATCTGGGTTTCGACGTGCTCTGGCCGGTCGAGCATCACTTTACCGACTACTCGTTTTGCCCGGACAATATCCAGTTCCTCAGCTATCTGGCCGGCCGCACGAGCACCATCGACCTCGGCACCGCCGCGGTGATCATCCCCTGGAATGATCCGCTGCGGGTGGCCGAAAAAATTTCGATGCTCGACGAGTTGTCGAACGGGCGCGTGCGCTTCGGGATGGGTCGCGGACTTTCGCGTCGAGAGTACGCCCAGTTCTCTCGCATCGAAATGGAAGAATCTCGCGGGCGCTTCGACGAGGCGGCCCCGATGATCCTCGAAGCACTCGAGACCGGTGTGATCGAAGGCTCGGGACCCTACTACCCGCAGCCCCGGGCAACCATCCGCCCCAAGCCGACTCGGAGCTTCAAGGGGCGCACCTACGCGGTGGCAAATTCCGCTGATTCGGTCGACATCGCCGCCCGTCTCGGGGCGCGCATCATCATGTTCGCCGAGAAGAAGTGGGATGCTCGCCTGGTCGGCATCAATCGCTACCGCGAACAGTATCTGGAACTGCACGGCGCCGAGGCGCCTCCGGTGCTGACCTGCGACTTCATCTACTGTGACGAAAAAGCCGACCGCGGCGAAGAGCGAGCAGCAAAGTATCTGGGGTCCTATCTGGGATCACTGCTCGAACACTACGAACTGATGAGCGACCACTTTTCGGACATCGAAGGCTATCAGGGCTACGGCAAGAACGCCGAGGTGCTGCGGCGGGTGGGTGAGTCCGGTTTCCTCGAGGGCTTCAAGGCCGCGAACGCCTACGGCACCCCGGATCAAATCCTCGGCACCCTCGAATCTCGCAAGAAGGTGCTCGGCCGCTTCGAACAATCGACCGCCTTCCGCTTCGGCGCCATTCCCTTTGATCAGGCCGAGAAGAGCATGCGGCTCTACGCCAAAGAGGTTCTCCCGGTGCTAAAGACCTGGGACTGAACGAATCTGCACGGGAATTGAACTCATCCTGGGAATACCGCTGTAGGCCTCGACGTAGTCGAGGTCGGCACTCGCAAGTGCGCCGGTGTGTCCGCCCATCGAGTAGGGTTGCGGCGCTCCCGGTGGCGCGTCGGGGTCGAGACGGTCGAGATCGATCCCGTAAGAGTGGCTCATCGAGACGACGCCAGCCCGCAGGTCATCGGCCGCAACCGCGATCGCGTGGATCGTCGTGCGGCGGGATGTGATCGCCACCAGGGATCCCGATTCGATCCCGAGCTTCTCCATGTCGGCGGGATTCATGTGCGCGGGATTGTGCGGTCGCTCGCGCACGAGTTTTTCCTGGTCCCGGCCCTGAGAGTTCATGGTGTCGGCTTGCCGTCGACTCACGAGGCGAAACGCAAACTCGCTGTCGCCTTCGAAGGCGTCCTGCAGTGCGTCGTCGAGCTGGCTCATCATCACGTCGTTGCCGAGTTCGAGAAAGCTCTCGCAACCCGGTTCCCGAGCCAGCACGACCGCGTCCGGCACCTCGTAGTCGCGCCCCGCTTCGTACTGGCGGACGATCGAAAACGGGACTCGGGCGTCGGCGGTCAAGATCTCGAACAAGTCGTCGGTGGTGGGTGTCTGTTGCATGTCGAGGGCAACCGGGCGCCCTCTTGGATCGCCTTCAAGGTGTGAGGTCCCGGTGAAGACACTCAGTTCCAATCCCATCTCTCGTGCGAGCAAATAGAGGAACTCCCAGTCTTCCAGCAGCTGTGAACCGGTCGGAGGTTCGATCAGCGCCTCGCGATAGGCCGCATAGGGTTGTGGGAAACCCCAGCCGGGGGCGAGGCCTTCGAGCACTTCGATGTCGTAGGTCAGCGCCGGAATTTCGGGAACCAACTTCGGGGCGATGACATAGTCGGCGAGCTGGGCCGTCTGGGTCAGCTTTGGATCACCGACCACGAGCAAGTCGAGGCCTTCGAGGGCCTTTCGGGTCTTGATCTGATCGGGCCAGGCCGTCATCGGATTGCCGCCCATGCACAGCAACGCGCGGATCTGCCCCTTGCCCTCGAGCAGCATCTCGTCTGCCAACGCTCCGGTGGGCAGGCCGCACGCCGTATTCGTGAGTCCGCGAACGCGAAGCTTCGGCGGGAAGCCCCAACCCGGTGTCGGGGAGCTGGGCTGTGCCCGGCGCGGTCCCCGGGGCACCAGCACACCCGGGTTCGGGACTCGGTCGCCTTCGCGCAGGCCAAAGCCACACAGGGTCACGAGACAACTCAACAGATACTCGGTGAGGGTGCCTCGCGGCGACATGTTGACCCCGGTGCCGGCGTTTGCACCTCCGGTCGCGGCGCCGGCGAACACACGCGCCGCTTCGACGAGATCGCGGGCGGGAATATCCGCTCGCCTGGCGACCGTCTCGGGTGTAAAGGGTTCGACGTGAGCGCGTAGGGTGTCGAGATTGCGCGTGTTCTGCTCGACGAAGCCTTCGTCGAACAGGTCCTCTGCGAGAATCACTCGGATCATTCCCGCCAACACCACGGCGTCTTCGCCGGGTACGGGTTGCAGGTGAACCGCCGCCTTCTGTGCGGTCTCGCTGCGGCGAGGGTCGATCACGACGAGCTTGATTCCGCGCTGCATGGCGCGATGGAGGTGCCAGCCCGGATTGATGGTGGGAAGTCCGCCGAGTTTCGAAACCACGGGGTTGGTTCCCACGAAGAGCCACGTCTCGGCTTCGGCAAACGGTTGACTTCCGCCGCGCCAACGTCCGTGGAGTGCCGCGGCGATTAATTTGCCGGGTTGGTCGATCGAGCCGCAACCAAAGGACATCGGCGAGCCCAGGGCCTGCATGAAAGCTGCAGTCAACATCGAGGTGGGCGGTCCCAGGGAGTAGGTTCCCGAATACAGCGCGACCGACTCGGGTCCGTGTTCGTCGACGATCGCGGCCAGGCGGTCCGCGATTTCGGCGATCGCCGTACCGGGGGAGATCATTTCGAAGTCGCCACTTGGGGCATCTTCGCTGTAGACTCGGCGCAGCGGACTCAAGAGCCGCTCGGGGTGATAGAGATGGGCGGGAAGATCGCGGCCTTTCTTGCAGCTGAACCCGTGATAGGCCGGATCGTCTTTGTCTCCGATCAGGCTCACGACGCGGCCGTCTTCGATCTCCATGAAGACGCCGCAAGAAACCGCGCAGTAGCGACAGATTCCCCGGACCCGGGTCTTCGTCCCGGTCTTGGCGATCGATTCCGCACTCTCTGCCGATTCGGTCATCGGAATACTCCCGCACGAACCCGCTGGGTCGGGCTCCCGCTTGCATCGGCCGTAGTCTAGCTGCTCTTTGCGGTATCCTGCTCGAATGAAGCTCACCGATCTCGTGGTTCGTTTCGCGGTGTCACCCGCCGGGGCTGCGTTCGATTGCTACGTCGTCCGCTTCACCGGACATTCGTTGGTCACTTTCGTCTTCGCTCGCGCCTATGGGGTGGCGTACAACGCGCCACTTCTGCTCACCACCATGGGTGCTCGAAGCGGGCTGAAACGCAGCGCGGTACTCCCGAAGTTCGAAGCGGGAGCAAATCTCGCCGTGGTTGGATCCAGGGGCGGCGCGCCGACGGATCCCCACTGGGTCTACAACCTGCGGGCCAATGACCAGGTATGGATCCGGGTGGGTCGCAAATTGCGTCCCGCCCGTGCGCGAATTGCCAAGGGCGAAGAACGCAGCAAACTCTGGCGAGAGATCACCGCACTGGCGCCGGTCTACCTCAGCTATCAGGAAAATTGCGCGCAGACCCGCGAAATTCCCGTCGTGATTCTGGAAAGCTAGAGAAAGGTTAGAGCGCGGGGAGAGAGGTCAGAGAAACGAAGGGCGCGTTCCGATCGTCTTCAGTTCTCTCAACTCTTCGAGTTCGTCGTCGCTGATTCCCAATTCGCCCCCGAGGACTTCGTCGTTGTGTTGACCGAGGGTGGGGGGTGGGCTGCGGTGTAGTTTCGGGCCCAAGCCGGAGAATTTCATCGGCAACACCGGATAGTCGACGGGCCCCGTCTCGGGATGGTCGAGGGTCTGAAAAAATTCCCGGTGTTCCAATTGGGGATGGGGGCGAACCGAATGTCCCTCTACGACCTGGCTGGCGGGAATGCCGGCGGTGATCAGAAGATCGACCGCCTCGGAACACGAGCGCGCCGAAAACCACTTCGAAAGCTCGGCATCGATCAAATCGTGCGCCTCCCGGCGACCCGCCTGGTTTACAAGCGAAGGGGTCAGCGCCCAACTCGGGGAGCCAATGACTTTGCACAGCGCCTCCCACTGCAGGTCGGTCGCAACCGCAAGCGCCAGGTATTCGTCGTCCGCGGTGTCGTAGATGCCCTGGGGCGCGGCGAACGGGCCTCGATTCGCCGAAGCCTTTAGCAGTTCTCCATAGGCGGTGTACTCGATCACCTGCTCGGCGGCGACCGAGAGTGCCGGTTCGACAAGCGGGACCTCGATCAACTGACCGCGCTGGGTCTTGCGCCTCGACTCGAGTCCGAGCATGAGTGCGAAGGCGGCGTGCATGCCTCCCACCGGATCGCATACCGCTCGCACGATGATCGGGAAATCGTCATAGCCCGTCACCCACGACATGCCGCTGACCTGATCGACGTTCGAGGCAAATCCAGCTCTGTCCTTCCACGGACCGTCGAGTCCATAAGCCGGCATGCGCAGAACGATGAGCTTTGGGTTCCATGCGTGAAGCACTTCCCAGCTCAGACCAAAATTGCCCATCACCCGAGCAGAGAAGTTTTCGGTCAAGATGTCGGCGCCCTCGATCAACTGTCGCAGGATCGCGATCCCGCGTTGCTGATCGAGATCCAGCGTGATGCCGCGCTTGCCCGGGTTGACGCCGTGGAAGACCGGACCCCACTCGTAAAATCGCTCCCCGGGCACCGTCGCCATGAAGCGCATCCCGTCGGGCCGCTGAATCGACTCGATTTTGACGACATCCGCCCCGAGTTGTGCCAGAAAAGAAGTCACTGTCGGTCCCGCCCAGAACGCCGTGAGATCGACCACGCGAAGACCCTCGAAGGGCAGCGCGCCCTCCCCCGTCGTCTCCAAGGGATTTGGGCGATCCTCTTCTGCCAACGCTTCGATTTCAGCTTGATGCTCGCCAAGACTTGGTGCCGGTTCGAAGGGACGCGGCTCGTGATCCATGCGGTACGGAACCCGGGGCTGTTTGAAGCCGGCCGGGTTGTCGACGAAGACGCCGCGCTCGCGAAGGTGATCCATCTCGAGCACCGTTTGGCCGTTGCCGATGGGAACGCACGGCACCCGGAGCAGACTCGCAGCTTCGATGATCTCGTCGACGGTGTGTTCGCGGGTCCAGGCGTGCATCGCCTCTTGAATGAAAGCGAGTTCCTTTACCCGAGCCGTTTGATCGAAGTATTTATCCCCTTCCGAAAGCTCGGGTCGTCCGATCATCGAACAGAAATCCTGCCACTGTTGGCCCGTGTAGGCGCAGAACCCGACCCACCCGTCTTTCGCGGGTTCGATGGATGGCGTTTCCAGGACTCTGGGAAGTGGACCCGGATGAAAATGGGCGTCGATCGATGCATGATAGATCGTGGCCGACTGCAGCAGGCATTCGAACAGCGACACATCGACATGTTGACCCTGCCCGGTTCGGCGCGCCGAAAAGTAGGCCGACAAGCCGCCGGTCGCGGCGTATGCGGAGCCACACCACTCGCCGACCCGCCCGCCCGCGCCCACGGGCCCACGCTCGGGCAAGCCGCGAAACGCCGTGGCGCCCGTTGCGGCTTGCAGGGTCCATTCCGTCGCGGGCCGGTTGGCGTAGGGCCCCGTTCCGCCCCAGGCGGAGATCGAAACGAGGGAGAGTCCGGGGTTCGCCGCGTGAAGCGCTTCCCAACCGAGCCCCAATGCGTCGAGTCGACCGGGCTCGAGACTCTCGAACACCAGATCGCTGCTGCGGGCGAGATCGAGGCAGAGCTTTCGTCCCACCGAGCTCTCGAGATCGGCCACCGCACTTCGCTTTGAGGTGTTGAGGAATTGAAACAGAGCACCACACTCCGCGATCTTGCTGTGGGACGCACTCCAGCGGCGCAGGGGATCTCCGCTCGGTGCTTCGAGCTTGATTACGTCTGCGCCGGCGTCCGCGAGTAGCTTGGTCGCGTAGGGGCCCGCGATCTCGCTTGACAGATCGAGGACGCGCAAGCCACTGAGGGGCAGTTCGTTGTTTGCGGGCACGTGAATTCTCCTTGGGACGGCCTGCTAAGGCGAGTTTATTCCCCCGAACCAGCGGGTAGAATCTCGCTTCGAATTTATTGACTCCTCCGCTCTAGCCGAGCGGTCAACCCTTTGGAAACGGAGAGCCCCATGGACCGCCGTAACTTCATGCTTGGTACAACCGCAACCACCGCCATGGCCGGACTGGCCCCGGCGCTCGTCAGTCTAGCGAATGCGGGGGCCGCGCAGGCGGCGGGCTCGGGGGACGCGTCGGCGGCTGCCCTCGCTGAACTCGCGACCACATTGGGCGAAATCGAGACCGGCTTCATCGAATCGGGCCGAAACATGGAGACTCCGGACCAGCGGGCGGCCGGCCGTTACCTGGTCGCGAACGCGCTGCTGCACGGTTTTCAGTTCTGGTTCGATTCGGATCCCGAGCGACCGGTCTTTCACCGCTGGTTGAGCCCCAACAAGAAGCTCCTCGGGGACAATCCCGATGCGGTGTACTACGGCGCGGTGACGAATCCGTCCCGGAGCTACCGCATCCGCGGCAACGTCAAGGGTGCTGTCTATACGTCGTTTACCGTCGAGGCCGGAGCCCACGACGGCAAGCTTTCCCGGAAAGTGATCTCGACCCTGAACGACAAAGAATTCGAGGTCGCCTCGGACGGCAGCTACGAAGTCATCGTGAGTCCCGATCCCCAGCCCCGCAACTGGCTGCGACTCGGACCCGACGCCGGCAGCATCACCACCCGCCACTACTTCGAGTGGAAGCGCAGCGCCGCGGCAGACCCGACCCTGCACGTTCCCATCTGGATCGAACCGCTGGTGGATCCGGGCCCGGCGCCAATCATGGACGATGCGGCGGTTGCCGCGGGTATCCGCCGCGTGATCAACTTTGTCCGGGGCTTGACCATCGACTTTCCCACGCCCCAGGCCGACCGGATGCCCGGCTGGGTTTCCCGCATACCCAATCAATTTACGGGTTCGAAACCGGGCGAGAGCAACGAGTCGATCGGTTATGCGGCTAAGGACAATGTCTACCGGCAGACGCTCTACAAACTCGATCCCAACCAGGCCCTGGTAATGCGCGGTCGCTTCCCGCGCTGCCGTTTTGCAAACGTGGTGTTGTGGAACCATCACTTGCAGACGCCACCGTACCGCTACCGTCGGGTATCACTCAATCGACGACAGATCCAATACGAAAAGGACGACAGCTTTGTGATCGTCGTGGCCCACCGGGACCCGGGGGTCCCGAATTGGATCGATACGGCGGGTGCGCCCAGCGGTCAGATCTTTTGGCGCTTTCTGCTTCCAGAGAGTGAGATCGCTTCGATCCAAACCGAAGTCGTGAGTGTCGATTCGCTCGCATCGCTATAGACCGACAGGGAGTTGGGACGGCAACGCAATCGGGGCTGCGGCTATTCCGCTTGCTGCGCCTGTGCCACGGACTCTCGAAGTCCTCTGAGTCCCTCGACCATGGTGCTGCGCATGGTGGCGTTGATGAACCAGGCCGGGACGAAGCCAGCGACTTCGGTGTGGCTGACGTAAACCGCTCGCGTCTTGCCCTCCGCCTCGGGCGAAAATGTCCAATAGCCTTCAGAGCGTTCTACGCGAGTGACCCCCTTGATCTTGGGTGGCCCTTCGTCGGTCGCTCGCCAGGCCAGCCTATGGGTATCGGTGGCCTGGTCGTAGGAACGCTCAATCTGCGAGACGATGTCGCGGTCCGAGACAAAAGGTGCGTTGATGTGGATGTAGCTGTAGACCAAGATGCCGTCTTCATCGTTGCGCAGGATCTTCTTGTCCATGTTCTTCTGGCTTTTGGCGGGATCGACGAGATTCTGTTTCGCTACCTCCGCAACGAATTCCGGGGCAGCATCGACGATGGCTTCCAAGCGGAAAGCGTCGTAGTCCGAACCCGGGGGCTTGCGCTTGTAAAGTACGAATCCGGAATCGGGATCGTCGTTCTTGTCCTGGAACGTCCAGGGAGGTCGCGCATCGACTCCGGGCAGGCTTTCTGCGCTGCTCGCACCCGCGAATCCAACAGCGAGCAAGATGCAGACGCCACGGCGGACGGCTGGGCTGATGAACGGCTGCATGACGGGTCCTCGTTCGAGCGCTCGGGTTTGACTCTTTCTCGAGGACCTATGCCCGTGGATGTAGGAGCCAAGCATTGTTATCGAGCCGAGAGTACCATCTTCGGCGACCTGCGTGTTGTGGAGATCATCAATTGCGAGACCGGCAAGCCCTGCGCATCTCGAACGCTATGTACCGATTGGTCAGGAACAGGATGCGAGAAGGAGCCATCTCATGCAGAGACTCAAAGAACGCCGCGCACTCGTAACCGGAGCCGGCCAGGGCATTGGCAAGGCGATCGCTCTGGCGTTTGCGCGCGAGGGAGCATCGGTTGCGGTCGCCGACATCCAAGCCGAGGCGGTGCGGAACACTGCCAAGGAAATCATTGCCCTCGGGCAGTCGGCGAAGGCTTTCGAAGCCGACATCGGTCTCCGGGTCGATTGCGAACGAATCGTGCGCGAATCCGCAGCGGCACTGGGCGGAATCGACATTCTCGTCAACAGCGCAGCCTGGGCGAAAGTCGGCGTGCCCATCGCGGAGACCGATGACGAGCTGTACCAGCGAACCCTCGACGTTTGCATGTCGAGCGTCTTCTGGACCATGCGCGCGGCCCATCCTTTCCTCAAGCAGAGTGGTTGCGGCTCGGTGATCAACTTCGCCAGCAACGCGGGAACCGAAGGCATGTCGGGGAACGCGCCCTATGCCGCAGCCAAAGAAGCGATTCGCGGATTTTCGCGATCGGCCGCGCGGGAATGGGCCAAGGACAATATTCGTGTCAACATCATCCGTCCGATTGCCGCCTCGCCGAGTACTCAGCAATGGGGTGAAGAATTTCCGGCCCAACGCCAGGCGGCCGAATCGAGAATCCCGCTTGGCCGCTTCGGCGATTGCGATCGCGACATCGCGCCCGTGGCCGTATTTTTGGCGAGCGACGAGGCCCGCTACATCACAGCAGTCACGCTGCCCGCCGACGGCGGCGGCGGCATGGAGCGGTAGCGCCCACTTCGCGGTTCGGAGATTTGGCTACACTCCGCGCCATACCCTATGGAGGCCCGACATGACTGCATTTCCCAACCGAACCACCCTGGGTCGCAGCGGCCTGCGGGTCTCGAAGCTCGGACTCGGCTCATCGTTCAAGGCCCCGGTGGCTTCCTACCTCGAGGCCTTTGAGCGCGGTGTCAACTATTTCTACTGGGGGAGTATCCGCCGCAGTCTGATGGGCAACGCGATCCGAGAGATCTCACGCCAGAAGCGCGATGAAATCAGTGTCGTACTCCAGAGCTACTCGAGGTGGGGTTGGCAGCTCGAGCGATCGGTCGAGGCTGCAATTCGCAAGCTCGGCATCGACCACGGCGACGTGCTGTTGCTCGGCTGGCACAACTCGACGCCTCCGCGCAGCGTGATCGACGCAGCACTCGAGTTGAAGCATCGGGAAAGGATCAGGACGGTCGCAATCTCCAGCCACCGACGAACCTTCTTCCCGACCTTGCTCGACGATGACACCTACTCGATCTGGCACGTCCGCTACAACGCGGTGCACCGGGGCGCGGAGAAAGACGTGTTTCCGACCCTCGAGGCCAAGGCCGAAGGCGAGCGACCCGGCGTGGTGACGTACACGACGACGAGTTGGGGCCAGCTCTGTGATCCCGCGAAGACACCGGCGGGTGAGCCCACACCGACGGGAACCGACTGCTACCGCTTTGCGATTTCAAACCCCGACGTCGATCTCTGTCTCGCGGGTCCGAACAATGCGGACCAGATGAGTCAAGCCCTCGCCGCCCTCGAACTGGGTCCAATGGACGATGAGGAACAAGCCTGGATGCGGCGGGTGGGCGACTACATCTACGGCAAAGACTCAACCGCGAGTCTTCGCGACGGGGCCAGCTGAACCACCGGCCGGGAGCTTGCCGCTAGAATCGGAAGGTCCAGCCGAGCTTCACCCTGGGCTCGGTCTCACCCCGTTTGACGCTTCCCTTCTCGACCAACAGCTCCTGGTTGAGGATTGCGAAGAACTCGCGCCCGGGTGCGATGATCCATCGCAACCGCGTATTGATCCCCACCGTATCGCTCTGGTTGTCGTATTGAACGAACGTGTTCCAAGAGAGCTTCGGGCTGAACTGGATATCGGCCTTCAGGCTCATCAGGTGCACGTCAAAATTCTCCCCCTGCAGCGAGACATCGTTGTACTCGTAGGCGATCGTCAGGACCAAGTAGCGCGACGGCCGCCATGCGAGGTTGGGCTTGAGCTCGAGGCGATCGCCGGTAAAGTAGCCGCCCCAACTGACCACGATTCCCGCGCTGAAGGGACGTCCATCGCTCGAGTCGATGTCGATTTTGTAGCGATCCCAACTGCGGTTGCCCGTCAAGATCTGTACGCCCTGAATCGGATTGTCCTGGGGGTCGGATTTCTCGAAGACCCTGGCATACACGAGCCTGAGCGAATCCCCTGCGGCGTTCGCGATCGTAATCGGCTCGAAGTCGATCCGCCCCGACTTGAAGTGATCGTCGTTGTCTGTCACGAGCGAGCCGGCCAGCCTGTGATCGATCGTGCGAAGCCAGGACTGGGGTCGCTGACGAAATCGATAGCCGGTGTAGTAGTTTCGGATCCCACCACGGCTGACGAAACCCAGCGCCGGATTGAAGTTCTTCTCCACTTCTTCGGCGATCAGGTACCAGTTCACGCGATCGTTTGGGTAGGCGAGGCGCATTCCCCAGGCCATTTGAGCGGAGTTGAAGCCACTGGTCTCAGTGTGTTGGACCCAGGCACGTGCGATCAGCGTACGCCCGTTCAGGAATTGGCTGTTGCGGTAGTTCACGTCTACTCCAACGAGGGAGTTGTCCGCTTTCGAATTTGGGTTGCCGTTCGTGACGATGACCCCGACGGTCGACTCTTCCAGCACATTCATCGAGAGACGGGCAACCGTGAGATTGCGAACGCCGATCTTCTGACTCGACGCGCGTTTGTAGCCATCCGTCACCACGTTGAGCAGGCCGACGTTGATCGGGCCAACGCGCCCAGTGACTTTGGTACCGGCCAGAATCGGAATTTCTTCCTGCTCGTCACTCAGCCCGATGCGCCGGGAAAAGAACGGCAGCGGGTTTCGCTGCAACCCGCCGAAGTTGAAGATGCCCGCGTCTTGTAGAAAGAACTGACGCTTCTCCGGGAAGAACAGCGAAAACCGGGTCAAGTTCACTTGCCGGGTGTCGACGTCAGCCTCGCCAAAATCGGTGTTTACCGTCAATGCCCCGGTTAGCGATGGCGTGATCCGGTAAAAGGCGTCGAGGCCCGGGTCGAAATTCGTTTTGCGCTTATCCAGTTCGCCGTCGTCGAGGTAGCGAATCGCAAAATTTGGAACCAAGTCGAGACCGATGCCCTGTTGGATTCCCACCAGGCCTTCGAGCCTTCCGTTGCCCTTCATGTTGAAGGATTCGATCTCCGGGGTTGGGCTGGCCCAGCGATCTTCCTCGCCGTTGCGTTTCGTGTAGCGGACGACCTGCAGCCCCCAACTCGTCTTGTCTGCCGCAATCGACAAGGTCTGAAACGGAATCGCGATCTCGACGACGTAGCCCTTGGCGTCGATTCTGGCATCGGCGTACCAAATGCCGTCCCACTGGAAGCTCGCGGTGCCGTTCTCGATCAAGCCGTCGCGCTTGTTCCCCAGAGGATTGACTTCGAAGTGGTAGCCGTTGCGACCGTCGAGAAATGTGTCGAGACTGATGGTGATGCGGTCGTCACCCGACATGTTCCCGTCCCGCACCATCTTGCGCGCGATGATCTTGTCCGGCGCAGGGTCGAACGCGCGCACACCAATATAGAGAAAATCGTCGTCGTAGAGGATGCGGACCTCGGTTTGCGCAGACGCTTCGGCGTAGGCCACCGGCAGCTTCTGTCGCAACCGGGGGATCAGGCCGGCGGACTTCCAGGCCGCATCGTCGAGACGACCATCGATCTTCGGTGCGCTTTCGGTGCGAACGGCGCGAACAACCGGCCGTTCCTCGTCGCCCGCGGTCGCAGTCGTCGCGACTATACCCGCAAAGAAATTGGCGACGCAGATCGCGCACAAGAAGAAAGACGAGAACGGCGTCTGGGCGATAGAGAGGCTCATGTCAGTTTATTTGCGGATGGACCTGGCGGACGGAGTCAAGTGGCGGGCGGGTCGCGCAACGATACCACTTCACTGCGTCGAACGCGCGCCGAGCGATGCTCTGATGTCGACCTCGATCGAATCGAACAGGAATTCGCCGTAGGCCGCGTACCCCTTGGCGTTGAAGTGTTGATCGACATCACCGTAGTGATCGTCGTGAGATCGTTCGAACAGCGGATAGGCGTTCAGATGCGGGACATCCAGCCGCGCACTGTAGGCATCCATCAGCCGAGGGTGCACGCGGTTCTCGCGAAAATCGTAGACCACATTCTCGAAGTACTTCAGCTGATACGGCACTGCACTCTCGATCGAGACCATCCAGGGATAGGGATATGACGAGAGATAGAGCTTTATGCCTGTCTCGTCGCAGAGATCGCGAATGTGCGAGAGAGATTTCAAGGTAGGAAGATATCTTTCGAGCGCGTCGTCCAGGTCGAACAAGATCGTGTCTCCGGCCAGCGCATGGACCTGCTTGCGCGGAATCGGACTGCCGAATTGGCTCACCAATTGTGAATAGGTGACGACTCGGTACTCCGCCTCTCGCCACCCGTCCCGATACGGGTTCTCCTCCCGGTCTTCCCACAAGAACGCCGTTGCCCGGCGAACCAGGGAGAACCCCAGTTGAAGCCGAAATTGCAGAGACCGCGTCAAGACATTGGATTCGGGGACGACGACCAGCTGGCGCTTCGGATCGACCGCCAAGCGGACCCGGTTGACTTCGCGAATGCGTTTCTGGATGGCGCTGCCGAGCTTCAAGTAGTGCGGAGAACCATCTTCCCGCAACTCGTACTCGGCGATCCGAGTGAGATCTTCCTCGAAGTCACTCTGATCCACCGCGATGATCACCATGTCCGGGTTTAGAAAGTCGAAGTAGAGATCGGCTAAAACCGAGTACCTTACAGCGGAGTAGGATGCGATCCCAAGCGAGAGGACCTCGATCTCGGCGGAAATGTTCCTTCGCGTCAGGTCCTCGAGTACCGACGCCAGTTTTCCGTGATCATCGACGTTGTTGCCAAAGACAAACGAGTCTCCCATCAGCAAGATCCGGAACTGACCGGGAAG
>SMVB01036668.1_pt1 | contig 14705 bp, 15 predicted proteins | sample 2456461 | NCBI WGS metagenome assembly SMVB01 (sample SAMN11095934, study PRJNA526329) | marine sediment metagenome | biome: Marine sediment; feature: Surficial sediment; material: Deep marine sediment; isolation source: Hadal surficial sediment | place: Pacific Ocean | collected 2014-05 | depth... | reverse complement strand
GCCCTCGATGAATACCGGGTCGATCTCGTCGGGAAATTCGAAGGGCATCTTGCGTACGGTAATCGTGTCCATCATTGAGGATTTCTCCCGCGCGTTGGCGTGACTATAGCCTAGTAGCCCAGTAGCCCAATCGCGCAATCGCCCAATTGGCCAATTGCCAATCCCGGCGCCGGCGCAGTACGCTTGTTGCTCGACGCGACCCCACGCGCGTCACGAGAAGGAGTGCCCGGATGAGCCTCGACGCGAACGACCTGGTGTTATGCGCCGGAACCATGGCGAACACAAAGCTAGTCGATCGCATTGAACCGACGGCAGCCGCAGGTTTTGGGGGCCTGTCGGTGTTTACGACCGATGTTTCAGAGGCGGTCGCCCTGGGAACGTCCATTTCCGAGATTCGGGCTCGGATCGAAGACGCCGGTTTGGGGGTAGCCGAAGTAGACCCGCTCTCGAAGTGGTTTCCGAACGCGGTCGGGGGCGACGGCGACGGCTTGCTCGGCAGCACGGAAGCCGAGATTTTGAGAATCGCCAGTGAGATCGGCGCACGATCGATCACCGCGGTCGTGTTTGCCACGAGCCCTCCCTCCCAGAACGAATTGATCGAGTGCTTTGCGGGGCTCTGCGAGCGCGCAGCAGCTTACGAGCTTCAAGTTCATCTCGAATTCATTCCCTTTACTCCGGTTCGGACGATTCTGGATGCGCTTACGATCGTCGACACCGCAGATTGTCCAAACGGCGGGATCATGTTGGATGCCTGGCATCTGTGCCGATCGGGCGGCAGCGCAAAGGACGTCGAATTGGCGGCCCGACGAATTCTCGGTGTCCAACTCGACGACGCCAGTGACGCAGCTGAAGACGATCCCGTCGAGGAAACGATGCATCGCCGGCTGCTGCCCGGAGAAGGCGTCGCCGGGGTGCCGGAGATCATTCGCGCCTTGCGCGAAGGCGGTTCGACCGCCCCCTTGGGCGTCGAGGTCTTCTCGGACACGTTGGCCGCCCTCGAGCCGGGCGAGGTCGCGAAGCGGGCCTTTCGCGCAGTCAGCGAGTGCGTGGCCAAGAGCCTGTAGGATCCGGATCGGCGTGAGCCCGGCAAACGGTGTCAGGTCAGAAGACCGCCAGCGGATTGACCGGGCAGCCGGTTCCGCCTTCCACGATCAGCGGCGCCACGGTAAAGAGGAACTCCCAGCGGTTTTGCGCAGCACAGGTGGTGGCGAGATCTGAGAGCTTCAGGTTGTCGAGCAGGTGCACTCCCATCGCCACCAGACAGCATTGGTGAATCGGCACGGGCCACTCCTTTACGGTGGCGCTGGGGATGGCGTCTGAAATGCCGTCGCTTCCGAGCACGGCGATGCGACGTTCGTGGAGCCACGGCACGCAAGTGGGGCCGAGCCCCGCCATGCCGTCCATGGGATTCCAGGGACCGTACTTTGCCCGGCGCGCGTCACGGCCGGTTGCCACGAGCAGAATATCTCCCTCGCCAACGGTCACGCCCTGCTCGCGTTCGGCCGCGTCGAGTTCGTCGGGTCCGATGTTGTCGCCGAGTTCGAGCCACTCGACTCCGCGCAGGCGTGGAATGTCGAGCAGGACTCCGCGAGAGACGATCCCGTCTCGCGCGACCGTGATCGCGTTGCGGAGGGCTCCGGTGCTCTTGACCTCACTCGCCGGGCGTCCGTTGTACATGGTCTCGTTTACGAACACATGACACAGCGCATCGATGTGCGAAGTCGCCATGCCGTGAAAGGCGATCCCAATGAAGTCCATCGACGCTTCGAGTCCCCCCATGGGTCCGCCCGTGCAAGAATCTCCGGCCTGCACCATGTGATGTAACGCGGGATGCGGATTGTCGGGGGCCGGCGCTGTGGGAAACGGAAGTGAACAACTGACGTTCAGGCCCTCGGTCACCAACTGTGCGGCGTGGGCGCGCTTGGCCTTGGTAATGAAGTTGAGCGCACCCGCCTCGTCTTCGTCTCCCCAGCGACCCCAGTTCTTGGCCTGTTCAAAGGCTTTGTCGAGCCATTCCTTTGTCATAGGGGTGTCGCTTGCGTCGCTCATCCGGGTCTCCTCATGCGGGGTTCTCTAGCGAACTGTCGGGCCGCTAGAACATAGAAGAGTCACTACCCCGCGGCATCTCCCGGACATTTCGTCCGCTCGAATAAGCGAGTACAACCGCATGGCTGATCTGTCATAATTCCACTAGCTCGCCGAGGAGAACCCCCGTGAAACTCGCCCACCTCATGAAACTCATCGTCCGTGTCGAAGCACCGGTGCCGATCGGCAAAGTCCTGACCGGTAACCGTATGATTTACTACGCCAGCGGTGGCGAGTTCGAAGGTGACCGACTGCGGGGCCAGGTCTTGCCCGGGGGTGGAGAATGGTTTCTGCAGAACGACGATGGCCTTGGGCAACCCGACGTTCGCTTGTTGCTCCAGACGGAGGACAGCGCCCATATCTACCTTCGCTACACGGGCGTATTGGATTTCAACGAAACCGCAAAGACCGCCATCAGCGAGGGGCGCTCGACGAACTTCGGTGACAATCTCTTTTTGACCCAGGTGCGCTTCGAGTGCAGCGAGCCAAACTACGCGTGGCTCTCGAAGACGATCGCAGTCGGCGAAGGACGCATGCATCCCGACTGCGTCGAGTACGCGATCTACGAAGTCACCCACGACTGAACGACATGCACCCAACACCCGGTGGCACACAGAGGTACTTCCCATGCAGAATCTAAACGGAAAGGTCGCGGTCGTGACCGGCGGCGCCAGCGGGATCGGCCACGCCATGGCGACTCGCTTTGCAGCCGAGGGCATGAAGCTCGTGCTCGTCGACATCGAAGCCGGCCCGTTGGCCGAAGCTGCCAAGGCCTTCGAATCCGAGGGTGTCGAGGTCCTGACGCAACAGATCGACGTTTCGGATCCCGACAAGATGGATGCCCTCGCCGCTAAGACTCTCGAGCGTTTTGGCTCGGTGCACGTCGTCTGCAACAACGCCGGCGTGGGCTCGGGAGGACCGATGTGGGAACTGACCACGGAAGACTGGGAGTTTTGCCTGCGTCCCAATTTGTGGGGGGTGATTCACGGCGTGCGGGTCTTCACCAAGCACATGATCGCGCAAGACGAAGGCCACATTGTAAACACCGCATCCATGGCGGGCCTGGTTTCCGTGCCGGGGATGGGACCCTACAACGTCACGAAGCACGGCGTGGTCACGCTCTCCGAAACACTCTTCCATGAGCTTGCGGCTTTAGGGAGCAAGGTTGGGGTCTCGGTGTTGTGCCCCGGGCATGTCAACACCCGCATCTGGGAGTCCGACCGCAATCGCCCGGAAGAATTGGCCGCTACGGGCAACGATCTTTCGAGCGATGAGATGCGCGAAACCGTAGAGGGCTTCCGGGCGTTGACCGAGGCCAGCCTGGATCCGGCGCGCGTGGCGGACCAAGTGCTCGACGCAATCCTGGACGGAACCTTCTACATCCACACCCACGAGAACCACCGCGCCGCGGTAACCGCGCGCATGCAGGGCATCCTCGACGGCAAGCGACCCGCGATGCCCGAAGGTGCTCACGCCGTGTTTGGGAAATAGTAGGATGCGAGCCTGGCAGACGACGAAAGCTGGACGCCCGATGGACGTCCTCAGTCTGAATCGAGAGGCACCGGTCCCCGAGCCGGTTCCCGGCGCCCTGCACCTCGAGGTCGTCGCGGCGGGCATCGGCCTGCCGGACGTTTTCATGTGCGAGGGCAGCTACCACTTGACCCCCGGCACGTTCCCCTTCACCCAGGGCCAGGAAGTCGTTGGCCGCGTCCTCGGGTGGGGCGAAGGGGTCGAGAACCGGAGTGTCGGGGAACGGGTCATGGCGGTGACTCACTTCTTCACCGGTGACGGTGGTTACGCGGACGAGTGCCTCGCAATTGACGACTTCAGCCTCTCCGTTCCAGAGAACATGCCCGACGCGCAAGCCGCCGGATTCTTGATCGCATTTCACACGGCGTTCATTGCGCTGGTCACTCGGGGCAAGGTCTCCGCTGGAGAAACACTGCTCGTGTTGGGCGGCGCCGGTGGCACGGGACAAGCGGCGATCCAGATCGGCAAGGCAATTGGCGCGCGGGTGATCGCGACGGCCGGTAGCCCCGAACGCGCTGAGTTCTGCCGCTCCCTCGGAGCGGATCACGTCATCGACCACCGCGCGCAGGACATCGCGGAAGGCGTCAAGGCGGCGACCGACGGCCGCGGGGTCGAGGCGGTCTACGACCCGGTGGGCGGCGAGGCGTTCGCGAGTGCAACCCAATGCATCGCCCCGGAAGGTCGAATTCTTGCAATCGGTTTCGCGAGCGGGAGTTGGGGTAGCGCCGACACTTCACACATCGTCTACAACAATTACTCGCTGGTCGGTGTGATCCCGACCTTCTACGACCGCGAGTTCAAACTTCGAACCCAGGAACGGCTCATCGGTTGGTGGAAAGAGGGCAAGCTGTGCCCACAAGTCGACGATCTCGTCCCCTTCGAAACCCTGCCCGAAGCGCTCGAACGCCTGGTCGCCGGCGGCGTAAAGGGCAAGCTCACCCTGGCGGTGGACCCGAAGGCGACTCGCTAGAACTCGGACCAGAGATCGGGCTAGAGACTGGGCTTCACAAAGCCAGGATCATGCATATAGAGAAACATGATCGCCATTGCGTCTTGATCGACGCCGCTCACGTTGTCGTAGACCGAAACGACTTCGTACTGATGGTCCTTGTAGATGGGGATGCCTTCGGGGCTGGCAAAGAAGTCGACATGGTTCAGGCCGATGCTCTCTTTGGGTCCCCGGGCGATGGCTTTGTACACGGTCTCGCCGGTGGTCAGGTCGCGCAAGGCGAGGGATTCCGCAAATGGATGCAGGTGCACCGCGATGGCGTGGATCGTGGTGTCTTCGCGGAGTGCCAGCCAATGGGTAACGAGGGAATGATTCTCCTGGCGCCCCGGCGGCACGACCCAGTGGCCGAGAAATGTCTGGTCGCTGGAATCTTTGTGCTCGAGTTCCCCTGCGGGTTCGCCGAGCAGGCAGCCCTCACCGTGGATCTCCGGATCGGGTTCAGACACGCCGTAGTACGGATTTTCGCCCTCGAGCAACACCATCGCCTGGGCTCCGACCTGAAACAAGGCCTTCATCGGTTGTTTGAGATCGGCGTCTTTCACGTATTCGATCGTGGTTTCGTGCTGAACCTCGACCGGGGCGGGCTGGGGATTCAGGTTCAAGACCTGGGTGACGAGGGCGAGTTTTTCGTTCGACAGGATCGGGATGCCGAAGCCCTTGGGAAATTCGACGTCCATGGTGCCTTGTGACAGCGTAAACAAGCGCGAGCGCCCCGGAGGCTGGGCTCCAAAAATCTGTGCGTGGCGATCCATGTTGTGAATGCCCAGATTGCTGTGGCACATGAACTCGTCCGAGACCCTCTCACCGGTCTCGGGGTCTATGATCTTGGTCTTGTACCCGGTGATCCAGATGAGTTCGGGCTTCTTTTTGAGATTGCCGAGAAAGATGGCCTGCTTGCCCTGGGGCCCTTTCATCGAGCGAAAAATTGCGTCGACGGTGTATTGCCTCGAGCGGACGACGAATTCTTGCTTCGTCGGAGCATCGCTCTCGCCGGGCTCCGAGAAACAGCCGATCGACCCGACCGACAGCGCGATCGCTGCGAGCGTCGCGAACCCCCAACGCCTCCGCGCGCGGACAAACGTGCCGCGGCTTCGCGCAACAGGATCATCGATCGTGCGCCGGGGTGTGGAGTTCGGTCCCAAATGGATGCTGCTCACGCTGAGGTCTCTCGTCGTTTGCGGTGTGGGTTCGGCCAATAGGTCGCTATTTTCATCAATGGTGGCTGACCTTGCAAGTCGTCCTCTGCAGACCAGTATAAATGAAGAGGAGCGACCCGTGGTCATGGATGTCTCAGCATGACAGCGAACGAGAATCCGACCAGCCGGGCCATAGGGACGCTCACGGGAATTCGCGGCTTTGCGGCGCTTTGGGTCGTGCTCTATCACGTGCGCTATCAAATCGCAGGGGTGTATCCCGACTGGCCGCTCGCAAGCCGCCTGGTCATGAGTGGCTACTTCGGTCTGGACCTGTTTGCGTTTCTCTCGGGCTTCATCATTGCCTACACGTACTGCGAGCGCTTGCAGTCTCCCTCATGGTCTTCCGCGAGACGTTACCTCTGGCTGCGATTCGTCAGAACCTACCCACTTCATCTATTCGTGCTGAGCTTGTTTCTGTTGGTGTCGGCCGGACTCGAGGGTTGGCAGTCTTGGCTGGCGGTCCCCAAAGACTTTACTTTCTTGCGTCAGCTGTTGTTGCTCCACGGGCTGGGTCTCGAGCATCAGTTTGCCTGGAACGTTCCCTCCTGGTCGCTGAGCTCCGAATGGGCTTGCTACTTGGTGTTTCCCGCGCTGGCCCCGATCCTGCTGCGGGTCAACAGCGGGCCACTGGCGATGCTACTGGCCGTGGTCACGTTGGGACTCACCGTGTTGTGCTTGATTCTGCTGGGCCATCCCCGCCTCGATGCCGACCTTGATTGGGGAGTCCTGCGGATCGGTGGAGAGTTTCTGACCGGTTGCTGGTTGTATCGCATCCACAACAGCGGCCTGACCGCAAGTTGGCCCATGGGATGGATCGGGCTGTTGGCCCTGGCACTGGCCGTCGGTTCCGTACTGTTTGTCGATTCTCCAGCGCTGACCGTGGCGGCACTTGCGCTGTTGATTTTGGCCCTGGCCCAGAACGAGCAACCCATGCGTCTGCTGTTCGGCAACCGCGTCTCGGTTTATCTGGGCGAGATTTCCTTCTCCATCTATATGCTGCACTGGTTGGTGATTCAGAATGCCAGGCATTGGGGCTTGCTAGCCCTGCCTGAGAGCTGGCGGCTTCCGGCGTTGTTGGCCGTCATTTTGGTTGGATCCGCTCTCAGTTTTCACTTGATCGAGCAGGTCTCCCGACGCAAGCTGCGAAACTTGGTGAGCTAGCCGGGTGAGGGTCGTGATCGGTGCCGGCTACGAACAGGGCATCATCGGATTGCGCATGCCTGTAAACCAACCGCCGTCGGCGATGAATTCTGATCCGGTGCAGTAGCTGCCTTCGTCCGTGGCCAGAAACAAAATGACTCCGGCCACCTCTTCGGGTTGACCCACTCTGGGGATCGGGAAATTTGCGTAGACGATTTCGTTCATCTTCTCTTCACTGAGTCCACCCTTGCCCCCCATCGCGGTCCACATCCCACCCGGGTGAACAGAGTTGACGCGAATGCCGTACTGCCCCAGTTCGATCGCCGCGTTCTTGGTCAAGCCCCGAACCGCCCACTTGGTCGATGAATAGGCCGAGAGACCCGCGGAGGAATGCAGGCCGTCAATCGACGACACGTTGATGATGGAACCTGACCCCGCCGCCTTCATCGGAGCTACGACTGAGCGAAGTCCCAGAAAGGTTCCAAACTGGTTCACTCGAAACACGCGCATGTAGTCTTCGTCGGTCGTGTCGGTGAGGGCCGCCATGTGAACGATGGCGGCATTGTTGACCAGAACGTTCAACGGGCCGCGGGACTGCGCAAGCTCGATCGCCCGATTCCAGTCTGCCTGTTCAGCCACGTCCATGTGGACGAACGATGCAGCATCTCCGAGCTCTTTCGAGAGGGCATGACCCTCCTCATCCAGAATGTCGCCAAACACCACCAGCGCGCCCTCGGATACGAAGCTTCGCACGGTGGCTTCTCCCAGCCCTCGCGCCCCGCCCGTTACAATCGCGACCTTTCCCGACAGACGCCCCATGGTGTGATTCCTTTTGTGGTGGACTGACACGGTAGGACAGTGCAGAGTGATCTGATAATCTGACAGCCAGCTCGCGCAAGGGAGACGATACACGATGGACAATTTTGAGGGCAAGGTTGCAGTGGTGACGGGAGGCGCCAGTGGCATTGGCCGCGGCATCTGCACCGCATTCGCTTCTGCGGGGGCGAACGTCGTAGTTGCCGACATCGACGCCGAGGGCGCAAAAAAGCTCGCCGGGGAACTCGAGGGCAAGGGCGTGCGCAGCCTTGCCATAACCGTGGACGTGGCGAGTTCCGAGTCTGTGGCCGCGCTCGCCGCCAAGGTGGTCGAGGAGATGGGCGGCGTCGATATCGTTTGCAACAACGCCGGCGTCTATATCGGCGGCGACATGGCCGATGTCACCGAGGACGACTGGCGTTTCGTGTTGTCGATCAACCTCGACGGCGTGTTCCGGGTGGGCCAGGTATTCGCAAAAATCCTGCGCGAACAGGGACGCGGGGGCCACATTGTAAACACGGCATCGGTCGGCGGTTTTCTCTCGCACGGCCCGGGCGTCACGTATTCGGTCAGCAAGTACGGGGTCGTGGCCTACAGCGAAGCCCTGCGAGGAGACCTCGAACCCCACGGCATCGGAGTCTCGACGCTTTGCCCGGGCCCGATCCGCACGAGCCTCGCCGGTTCCGACAGCCTGCGCAAAGCGGACGATCAAGCGGGCGGCAAGTCTCAGGCGCTGTGGGAGTTCATCCGCGAAGGCATGGAGCCCGAGGACGTCGGCCCGATCGTGCTCGCCGGCATCCTGGACAACACGGCCTACATCTACACCCACGACTTCAGCGACGCCTTTAGCGATCGCTTCCAACGGGTGTTGAAGGACTTCGAGCGAGTTCGCTAGAGGCGACCTGGGTCGGGTCGGGAGAATATAATGGCTGGTGGCAAAAACACGGATACGGTGCTGGCGTTCATGAGCGCCATCAATCGCAACGACAAGGACGCCATACTCGATTTCTTCCGACACGACTCCGTATTCCACAACATCCCGATGGAACCTGCGGTCGGACGCGAAGCAATCTGGGAAATCCTCGCAATCGTGCACGGTCCTTGCACGGAAGTCGACTGGATACTCCACTCGATTTGCGAGTCCGGCGACGGAACCGTGCTCACCGAAAGAACAGACCGATACCGGATCGACGGTCAATGGATCAGCTACCAGGTGATGGGTGCCTTCAATCTAGACGGACGCATCATCACGTCGTGGCGCGACTACTTCGATCTGAATCAGAGCGTAAACCAAGACTTTAAGTATGATCGTCCAAAGGCCAGCGTACCCGTCTGAAAACGCCTCAGCTCGAACCGACGCGACCCTCAGCTGAAGTGAACTTCGACCGGCCCGAGCCGATCAAAATTCGCCCGAGCTGTGGTTCCCGGGGTGACGTCGAAGGCCTTGGTGCACGACCCGGGCATGATGACGTGACCCTCTTCCAGCGCCACGCCAAAGCCATCGAGCTTGCGGGCGAGCCAGGCGACGGCCGTGGCGGGGTTGCCCAGAACGGCGTCGGCGCAGCCCTCTGCGACTTGCGCTCCATCGAGCGCAAGCGTCGCTTGAACGGCACGCAGATCATCGAGATCTTCCAGTCGCACCGGGTTGCCCCCGAGCACGACCCGACATGACGATGCATTGTCCGCGATGGTGTCGAACAGTCGGATGTCCCAGTTTTCGATCCGGCTGTCGATCACTTCGATGGCCGGGAGCACGAATTCAGTGGCACGCAGCACGTCTGCGACGTTGCACGAACGCCCGGGGAGCGTCTGGCCCAGAACGAACGCCACCTCGACCTCGACTCTGGGCATGCACAAGCCGCTCGTGTCGATGGTGTCGCCCTCGAAGACGAACATGTCGTCGAGCAGGTGGCCGTAGTCGGGTTCGTCGACACCCATCATCTCTTGCATGACTCTGGACGAAAGACCGACCTTGTGTCCGCGAATGACGGCGCCGCGCGCCACCCGGTCTGCGATGTTGCGCTGCTGAATCGCGTACGCGTCCTCGACATCGAGCTTCGTCCATTGCTCGCGAAGCGGAGCGATGGGTTTGGCGTCCCGCTCGGCGTCGGCGAGTGCGCGCGCCGCAGCCGCTCGTTCGTCTGCGCTGAGCGCGCTCATGCGTTCTTGATGAAGTCGATCGAAAGGCGATCGAACTCGGCTTGATGCTCGAGTTGCGCCCAGTGCGCACAGCGGGGGAACACGTGGAGCCGCGCGTCGGGCATGCGCTGCAGTGCCAGCAGCGCGCCATCGAGTGGCAGCGTGCGGTCGTCTCGCCCCCAGATGATGAGCGTGCGGTGCGGGATGCGGTCGAGTTCGCGCCACAGTTCACCTTCCCGGGGCTCCGTGGCAAAGGTCGACATGGCGCGCATCACGCCCTGCTGGTTCTCGGGGTCGAGGGCGAGTTCGGTGCGTTCGTCGATCAGCTCTTCGGTGACGAAGCTTTGGTCGTAGACCATGATGCGAATGAAAGCCTCGATCTTCTCGCGGGTTGGCCCCGGAGGCGCCATTACGTTTGCCAGCAGCTTGATGCCCTCGGCGGGCTGTGGCGAGAAGATCGGAATGAAAGCGCCCCCCGGTCCCATCAACACCAATTTGCCGACCCGGTCGGGATGGTCGAGAGCCATGCGCAGGGCAGCGCCTCCCCCGAGCGAGTTTCCGACGATATGGGCCTTTGCAATCCCGAGTTCGTCCAGCAGGTTCACGACGGCGTCCCCCACGAAGGCAAACACGTGCTTGTCGAACACCGGCTTGTCGGACCTGCCGAAGCCCGGCATGTCGACCAAAAGACAGCGGTGCTCCTGGGAAAAGGCGGGAAGATTCTGATGAAAGTTGCTCCAACTCGAAGCGCCCGGTCCACTCCCGTGCAGGAACACAATGGTTTCGCCGTCCATGGGGCCGGCTTCGTTGTAGTGAAGCATCAGCTTGCCGGCTTTGGCGGTGCGACTGGTGGCTTCGAAAGTCAAGGCTGTCATTGTGTTCTTCCCATGATCCGTTACTCCCCCAGCCCGTGATGGCCCCAGAAACTCGGCTTGGTGATCTGTCCGGTGGTCCAGGTCGCTTCGTCGATGCGGATCCCGCCGCAGCCGATTTCAACATCGAAGCCCGAGGGTGATCGAACGTAGAAGGAGACCATTTGGTCGTTGGTGTGTTTTCCGAGGCTCGCGCTCAGGTGATAGCCGGCGGCTTGGACGCGATCGAGGGCGTAGCCGACGTCGTCGAGGCTCGCGAGTTCGAGCATGAAATGAACCAGTCCAGTCGGGACTTCCATGGAAGCCAGGGCGAGGCTGTGATGACGCGGGTTGCATCGCATGAAGGCCAAGCTGAAGGGACCCATGATCATTTCGTCGCTCAAGCGGAAACCGAGCACTCGCTCAAAGAAACTGCGGCCGGCCGCGACATCGCTGGCCGCAAGGACCACGTGTCCGAGACCGAGATCACCGGTGACAAAACCCCCACCTCCTACTGGCGAGACGAACGGCTTGTGGTCGTAGATCGTGCCGTAGTAGAGCTCATGGGCAGTGTCGTTGGGATCGCGGAAGCGCACCACGTCCTGGGCGCAGCGACTCGCCCGCAGCTCGTCACTGCCGGCTTCGACGTCGACACCCTCTCGTTTGAGCGCTTCGATCGCCGCCTCGAACGCGGCCTGGTTCGCGACTTCCCAGCCGGCCGCAACAAAGCTCTCCCCTTCGCGCTCTTCAACGCGAATGCGCAGCGGACGATCGTCGGTGCGAAAATGAATTGCGTTGTCGCCGTCCGGCGCAGGGGTCGCCATCAACCCGAGCGCGTCACAGGCGAAACTGCGCCACGCCTCTAGATCGCTCGTCCCGATCACGATGTAGCCGAGTCCTCGGACCAATTTCATGCCTCCTGAGTCGAGCGTAATCCTACAGTATTGCAAGGGCGTGCTCGCCCCCGATTGCTCGCGTTATTCCCGTTGTCTCTGGCACAATTGATTCCCGGTTGCGGCCGATCGCTCTGGCCGGAGCACGGCTTCTCTGCCAAAATATGGCACCCCAACGCGAGCGTGTACCCGAGCGTTCAGGAGAGCACCATGGACCAACCTATCCGGCAACCTCATGTCATCGTGGCAAACCCCTTGCCGAACCGGTACGCACGAGGCTGGCACTGCCTTGGACTGGCCAGCGACTACACGGACCAACCCCAGAGCCTCAACTACTTCGGCGGAAAACAGGTCGCCTATCGAGGCGCCGATGAAAAAGTCCATATCTTGGACGCCTACTGCCCACACATGGGAGCCGACCTGAGCGGTGGCTGTGTGGAGGGGAACGCCATCCGCTGTCCGTTCCACTTCTGGCGTTGGGGACCGGACGGGGTCTGCGACGACATACCCTACACCAAGCGCATTCCGCACAAAGCGGTAATCAAGCGCTGGTACACGATGGAAGAGAACAAAATGTTGTTCGTCTGGAACGACGAGGAAGGCCGGCCGCCCATCGAAGAACAGCGCATGCCCCGGATCGACGACGTGTTTTCCGACGAGTGGTCCGACTGGCATATGAGCAAGATGACGGTCTACACCCATCCCCGAGAGCTGATGGACAACATGGCAGACGTCGCACACTTCTCCTACGTGCACTCGCGTGGGGGCGGCGGCGCCACCGAGTTCAGCAACGAAGCCGAAGGCCACACCTATACCCAGTTCATGCGTTCGGATCGAGGCAGCGTCGACATGGGAAGCTTCAGCCGCGCGACCTACCAGGGCCCTGCGGTCATGGAGACCCATATGTACGTCTACCCAATTGACAACCCAGACCTGCACAACAATGAACAGCGCCTGCTGGTAACCCACACGCCGGTCGACAACAACAGCTTCGACCTTCGCTTTGGCGTGTTGGTCAAGAAGGATCCGAACATGACTGAAGGGCTGTCCCGAATGTGGATCGATTCCCAGGTTCAAGCGTCCGAGGGTGCGTTCAATCAGGATGTGAATATCTGGAACAACAAAATCCAGGTCGACAACCCCATCCTCTGTGACGGTGATGGCCCGGTGGGCATGTTGCGCAAGTGGTTCCACAATTTCTATGTCGACGTGGATCAGTTGCCGGCGAACTACCTCGAGAAGCAGGTCGAAACCGTAGACCTGTAATAGAACTGCGATAGAACTGGAGTAGGTCGATAAACGTGCCCAGGATCAAGTCTGCCATCATCGGATCGGGAAACATCGGCACCGACCTGCTCATCAAGACCCTGAGGAGCAAGTTGATCGAACCTGTCTGGGTGGTGGGCATCGACCCGGACTCGGAAGGACTCGCGCTGGCCCGGAAACACGGCGTTGCGACGACCGCCGACGGGGTGGAGGGGTTCCTCGATCAGATTGCCGCCGACGAGGTGAAGATCGCCTTCGATGCGACTTCCGCCTACGCACACCCGGACAACGACAAGAAGCTGCGCGACCGTGGGGTGTTTGTGATCGACCTGACCCCCGCGGCGTTGGGCCCGTTCTGCATTCCGTCCGTGAACCTGCAAGAGCGGTTGGCGGGCGGCGATACGAATCTCAACATGGTGACCTGCGGAGGCCAGGCCACGATTCCCATGGTGGCTGCAGTGAGTCGGGTTCAAGCCGTAAGCTATGCCGAAATCGTGGCCACGGTGGCCTCGAAGTCCGCCGGGCCCGGAACGCGACAGAACATCGACGAGTTTACGCGCACGACCGCGCGCGCAGTTGAAAAGCTGGGTGGGGCCCGCGAGGGCAAAGCCATCATCATCCTCAATCCCGCAGAACCGCCGATGGTCATGCGAGACACCATCCACTGCCTGACCGAGGAAGAACCCAAGCAAAGCGAGATCGAAGCATCAATCCAGGCCATGGTGAAGGACGTGCAGCGCTATGTGCCGGGTTACCAGCTCAAGAACGGTCCCGTGTTCGACGACCGGCGCGTCACCGTGTTCATGGAGGTGGAGGGTCTGGGCGACTACCTGCCAAAATATTCCGGCAACCTGGACATCATGACCGCCGCTGCACTGCAGACCGCAGAAGCGGTAGCCGAACGGATGTTGAGCTCGGGAAGACAACCATGAGCATTGCCGGCAAACACGTCATCCTGCACGACATGAGCCTTCGGGACGGGATGCATCCGAAGCGTCACCAAATTTCACTCGAGCAGATGGTGGCGGTTTCCACGGCTCTCGACGACGCCGGGGTGCCGCTGATCGAAGTAACCCACGGCGATGGCTTGGGGGGTGCATCCATCAACTACGGTTTTCCGGCCCACACGGACGAAGAATACCTGCTCGCCGTGGCGCCCAAAATGAAACGGGCAAAGGTTTCCGCGCTGTTGCTGCCGGGCATCGGAACCGTGGATCACTTGAAGATGGCCGTGGACTGCGGCGTCTCGACCATTCGCGTCGCCACTCATTGCACCGAGGCGGATGTCGCCTGTCAGCACATCCCGATGGCACGAAAACTCGGCCTCGACACCGTGGGCTTTCTGATGATGGCCCACATGATCGAGCCGGAAGAATTGTTGAAACAGGCCAAGCTGCTCGAGGGCTTTGGCGCGCAGTGTGTCTACATCACCGATTCAGCGGGATACATGCTGCCCGCCGACGTAACCGCTCGCATCTCTGTGCTGCGCGCAGAACTCATGCCCGAGACAGAGATCGGTTTTCACGGTCATCACAACCTGGCCATGGGGGTGGCCAATTCTGTGGCGGCCATCGAAGCCGGCGCAGCCCGCATCGATGGCTCCGCGGCGGGCCTTGGCGCGGGCGCCGGCAATACGCCCCTCGAAGTACTAGTCGCCGTGTTGGACCGGATGGGTGCCGTGCACGGCGTAGACCTCCACAAGATCATGGACGTGGCCGAAGACCTGGTGTTGCCCATGATGGACACACCGGTCCGCATCGATCGCGACTCGCTGGTGCTC
>SMVB01443402.1_pt1 | contig 14707 bp, 16 predicted proteins | sample 2456461 | NCBI WGS metagenome assembly SMVB01 (sample SAMN11095934, study PRJNA526329) | marine sediment metagenome | biome: Marine sediment; feature: Surficial sediment; material: Deep marine sediment; isolation source: Hadal surficial sediment | place: Pacific Ocean | collected 2014-05 | depth... | reverse complement strand
GCGTCAGGTTGAACGCCTCGGTTCGCAACACCTCATTGATCTCGATGTTAGGGTCATTGCGACATCGAATTGCGACCTCAAACAAGCGGTGCGGAGTGGGACCTTCCGCGAAGATTTGTATTATCGCCTGAACGTATTTCCCATCCACGTGCCAGCGCTACGGGAGCGGCGCGACGATATTGCCCCACTGGCACGCGCCTTGCTTGGGCGCGCGACGCATTCAGCCGGGCGTTCAATGCCGGCGATTACTGATGCCGCCCAAGCTCGCTTATTTGCATACGATTGGCCCGGCAACGTAAGGGAACTCGATAACGTCATGCAGCGCGCGGCGATTATTTTCGCCGGCGCGACGGTCGAGGTGGACGATCTCGTGTTCGAGGGCGTCGCCGTCGAACCGTTGCTTCGGGCCGATGATATCGAACCCGATTCGTTAGGTGATGATCTCAAGGACCACGAGCGACGCCTGATCCTCGATGCGCTTGATGAAGGGCGCGGCAGCCGGAAATTCGCCTCGGAAAAACTCGGCATTAGCCCACGAACCCTGCGTTACAAAATCGCCCGAATGCGCGATGAAGGCGTCGCGGTGCCCGGTCGCTAAACCACTAAATCAGTAACGCCGCGATAACACAAAGGAAGCAAACACGATGAGCCAGATCGATATTAACTCGGTATTGGCGCAAATGCGCACGATGGCAGCGCAGGCGCAGGCGAGCTCGTTCGAACCGACGGCGGTGACGGAATCCGGAGCGTCCGATTTCAAGGCCTTGATGAGCCAGGCACTTGACCAGGTTAGCGACACGCAGCACAACGCTGGTCGCCTCGCGCAGGCCTTTGAGCGCGGGGATAAGGGCATTGATATTGCCGAGGTCATGATCGCGCTGCAAAAGGCCGACGTGTCGTTTCAGGCAATCACCCAAGTACGTAATCGTCTCGTCAGCGCCTACCAAGACATCATGAATATGCCGATTTAGATGAAACGACGCGGCATTTGATGGTGATGTTGGTACAGCGCCGAGCCACTGCGATAAAAATGATTAACAGGCACAAAAACCATGGCTGAAACTGCTGTTCTCATCCCCTCCGATTCCGCGACCGCGATTCTTCGCCAGGCGGGGATGATGATCGGGATCGCCGCCAGTGTTGCGCTCGGCGTCTATGTCGTCATGTGGGCGCGTACGCCTAACTATTCGATGCTCTATACCGATCTACCGGATCGTGACGTCGGGCAAATTGTCGATGTGCTAAAGGGCAGCGACGTGGATTATCGAATTGACCCCGGTTCCGGCGCGATTCTCGTTGCCGCGGGCAAGGTCCACGAGGCGCGCCTTAAGGTGGCGGCGGCCGGCTTGCCAAAAAGCGCGAGTATGGGTTTTGAACTGATGACTGAGAGCCAGGGCTTTGGTACCAGCCAATTTCTCGAGCGCGCACGTTATCAGCGCGCTATCGAAGGCGAGCTGGCGCGCTCGATCGCGCGGATAAACAGTGTCCGCAGCGCGCGCGTGCATCTTGGTCTGCCACCGCAAACCGTATTTTCCCGCAGGCGCCGCGAGCCCACGGCGGCGGTGATTCTCGACCTTTACATGGGCCGTAAATTAGAGGCGCATCAAGTTAGCGCCATAACCCACCTGGTGTCGGCGAGTTTACCCAATCTATCGGCGCAAAAAGTAACGGTGGTCGATCAACACGGCAATCTATTAACCGACGTCGGCGGTGATGATGAGATCGTCATCACCGGGCGTCGTTTTGAGCACCGCCGACGGGTGGAGCAGGCGTATATTGAACGTATTGAGCAGATCCTCATGCCTTTCGTTGGCCCCGACGGTGTTCGCGCGCAGGTTACTGCCGATCTTGATTTTACCGCGACCGAACAGACGCACGAAAGCTTCAACCCCGATCTGCCGGCGATCCGTAGCGAGCGCTTGGTTGAAGAGCACCGTATCGGTGCCGGAATCGGTGGCGTGCCTGGCGCCTTGTCAAACGAGCCCCCAGGGGAAGCGAGCGCGCCAGAGCAGCTCGAGGCGCCGATCGGTGCGGACAACGTCGCTGCGATACAACCCGGATCGAAGCGTACGCAAACCACGCGCAACTACGAATTGGATCACACCATCAGCCACACCAAACCGTCGCTTGGAACGATCAGACGCCTTTCAGTTGCGGTTGTTATACGCACTCCGGAGCCGAGTGGTGATGCGAGTCCCGCCGATCCGAATGCTGAGGAGATTGCGGCCGGCTATTCGAGTGAGCAACTCGAAAAGATGACGCAATTGGTGAAGGATGCGATTGGCTTCGATCCCGCGCGCGGCGATACCGTTAGCGTCGTCAGCGTCGAATTCATGGTGCCGCCGACACCGGCAGCCCTTCCTGAGGTGCCGATCTGGAAGCAACCTTGGGTGTGGGATGTGGCCAAACAAGTACTCGGTGCGTTGTTTGTCTTGTTGTTGGTCTTCGGTGTCTTACGCCCGACGATGAAGTCGCTAATCGGCCGTAGTGGTGTCGGTCCCGGCGCCGTCACCGTCGCCGCCGATGGGTCCGTGGTTGCGCTGCCGTCCGCTACGACCTCAGCTGCGGCGCCGCCCGCGGGAGGATTGGATGAGCCGGAAATATCGATGATCGAAGGTCCAGAAACGCCGCGTGATGTCGAAGGCGTGCGTCAATACGTCAAAACGGAACCCAAGATCGCGGCACAGGTCGTCCGCAGTTGGGTGGGGAATGAAATTTGAGTCTCACGAAACGACTTGGCGGTTCCGATAAGGCGGCGATATTTCTGATGACGCTGGGCGAGAGTGTCGCCGCCGAGGTGATGAAACACTTGGGGCCGCGCGATGTGCAGAGTATTGGTATTGCGATGTCCGCGCTCGACAACGTGTCTAAGGAAATGGTCGAGGCCACGATGAAAGATTTCATCGCCCGCATGCAAAAGCAGACGTCGATCGGGGTCGGTTCGGACGAATACATCCGTAACGTATTGACCGACGCACTCGGCGAGGAGAAGGCGAATGCGATGATCGATCGGATCCTGGTCGGCGGTGACGCCAAAGGTCTGGAGTCGCTGAAATGGATGGATCCGCGCAGTGTCGTCGAACTGATCCGCTACGAACATCCACAAATAATGGCTATTGTATTGTCCTATCTCGATGCCGATCATGCGGCGCAGGTGCTCGAACACCTGCCGGACACCGGACGTGCGGATCTCTTGATGCGTATTGCGGCGATGGATAGCGTGCAACCGGCCGCCATGAAGGAGCTCAACGAGATCTTGGAGATCCAGCTACGCGGCGGTGGCAGTGGTGGGGCGGGACGCCAGTCGGCGGCCCTCGGCGGGATAAAATGCGCCGCGGAGATCTTGAATTTCGTCGACCGCGCCTCTGGAACAGAGATTACCGAGCAGATAACGGAGGCCGATGCGGAAGTCGCCGAACAGATCCAGGACTTGATGTTTACCTTCGACAATCTGGTCGAAATCGACGACCGCGGCATCCAAGTGCTGTTACGCGAGGTCTCTACCGACAACTTGGTACTCGCCCTAAAGGGTACCGACGATGCGATTCAGGAAAAGATCTTCGCGAATATGTCGTCGCGTGCCGCCGATATGCTGCGTGACGATCTCGAAGCGAAGGGCCCGGTTAAACTCTCCGAAGTGGAGTTTGCGCAGAAAGAAATCCTCGTGGTTGCTAGACGTCTCGCCGACGACGGCACAATTAGCCTCGGTGGCCCGGGCGGTGAGGAGATGATCTAATGCGTTCTCGCGTTATGCCGCAAGATTCACTCGAAGGCGTGCGTCCTTTCGATTTGCCGCTGATGGAAGGCATGGTGGTTACCGAACAGGGTAGCGTGTCCAATACCAGCATACCGACCGCTAAAAGTCTCGAAGCCTTGCACAAAGAGGCCTTTGATGAAGGTTTCGCGCTCGGGCACAGCCGTGGCCTGGAGCAGGGAACGGTTGAGATGACACAGAAGATCGAGCAATTCGAGCAGCTGCTAGAGTCCCTGGCGACACCGTTTAAGGTACTCGACGACGACGTCGTCAGATCGGTTGCCGATCTTGCGATCCTCATTGCGCGACACTTGGTACGGCGCGAACTCAAGATCGACCGTGGTGAAATCGTCGCGGTGGTACGCGACACCATGCAGCATTTACCGGTCGCGGTCCGTAACCCGAGGATCAGACTGCACCCCGAAGATATCGAGATAGTCAAAAACGCGTTGGCTATTGGCGAAGAATCGCGCAGCTGGCACCTGCAACCCGATCCGCTGGTGACGCGCGGCGGTTGCATCGTCGAAACCGATGCCTCGCGCATCGATGCCTCGGTCGAGGCGCGCCTGGCTGCGATCGTATCGAAAATGTTCGGCGGCGAACGGGAGGGGGATCGTGTTGAGGGATCATAGCCCGCCGAGCGCTGTGGATCAGCCCCGTTCAACGTGGCGCTTTACCCGATCAGCACAACGAGGTCTGCACCATGCGTGCTGATCGCAGCGAGTATTGGGTGCGCAGCATGCAATCTTTTTTCACCGAACTTAAGCAACCGCCGGCGGTCGTCGTGGAGGGCAAGTTGAGCCGTATGGTGGGGCTGACCTTAGAGGCGGTTGGTTGTCAGGCCGCGATTGGCGATCGCTGCGATGTGTTCAACAACCGCGACGAACGCGTTGAAACCGAGGTTGTCGGTTTTGCGGGCGACCGATTATTTCTCATGCCGACGGGGCGGCCACGCGGTCTCGCACCCAACGCGCGGGTGATCCCGAGCGGCGGTGCGGGTGATGTCGGCGTCGGCCCCGGTCTGCTCGGGCGGGTTATCGACGGCGCCGGGCAGCCGCTAGACGGCGCCGGGCCGCTCCGTTTAGTCGGACGCTGGCCGCTGCACGGAACGCCGACTAATCCATTGGACCGTAGTCCTATTCGCGAGCAGTTGGATGTCGGCGTACGTTCCATCAATGCCTTATTTAGCGTTGGCCGAGGACAACGGCTGGGACTGTTCGCCCCCAGCGGGGTCGGTAAAAGTGTGCTCCTCGGTATGATGACGCGCTATACCAATGCTGATGTGATCGTCGTTGCTCTGGTCGGCGAACGCGGTCGCGAAGTCAAGGAATTCATTGATGACATTCTCGGGCGGGAGGGTTTGGCACGCGCAGTGGTTGTCGCGACGCCGGCCGATAATCCACCGTTGATGCGTCTGCACGGCGCCTACATCGCCACCAGCATTGCGGAATATTTTCGTGCCCAGGGTAAACATGTGTTACTGCTAATGGATTCTTTGACCCGCTACGCCCAGGCGCAGCGGGAGATCGCCCTGACGATTGGTGAGCCGCCGGCGACGCGCGGATACCCCCCATCGGTGTTTGCGCGAATGCCGCAACTGGTTGAACGCGCGGGTACCGGTATCGCCGGGCACGGGTCGATCACCGCGTTTTATACGGTGTTAACTGAGGAAGACGACAGCAATGACCCGGTGGCGGAGTCGGCACGTGCAATTCTCGACGGTCATATTGTGTTGTCGCGTAAGCTGGCCGAGCGTGGAATATATCCTGCCATCGATATTGAGGCCTCGATCAGCCGCACAATGCCGCAAGTCGCTCTACCTGAGCAGCAGGAACTGGCCAAGCGATTCCGACATTTTTATGCATTGTACGAAGACAATCGGGATCTGTTTAACGTTGGCGCCTATCAACGCGGGGCCAATCCCGAATTGGATGCGGCAGTTGATCTGCATCCAATATTCGATACTTTTCTTGCCCAGAACATGGGTGAAGCTGTGGGCCTCGACGCCGCGCGTGAGGCCTTGGCGCAGATCCTCGCAGGACCTGAAAGCGCCGATGTGGCGGCGGCCGAAGGCGCCTCCAGGTGACCCGATCACGGCGCATGCGGCGCATTGCCGTGCTGTCACGCAACGCCGAGAGGGTCGCCGCACAGGCCCTGTCCAGCGCGCAGCGGCAACTCGACCAACACCACAAACAGCTCAACGAACTCATGACCTATCGTGAGGAATATCGGGCATCGCTGCGCAGCGGAACGGCCGCGCCGATGAATGCCTTCGAGGCGCAGAAGCTGCGGGCATTTATCACCCAGGTCGACAGGGTCATCGACGGGTTGCAGACCAAGATCCGGCAGGCCTCCCAGAGCTACGATGGCGAGCGCGCCGCCTGGGTCCAGCAATTACGGCGGGCCAAGGCGCTTGATGGGGTCGCCGATCGCGCCCGAAAACTAGAACAAAGTGCGTCCGACGCACGCGCCCAGCGCGAAATCGATGATCGCCGGCCGATGAAATTCGGCGTGTAGGGATCGGGGATCGGGGATCGGGATCCCTGAAGCCGTCATCTATTGCCGATCGTTCGCCAATGCCCGTCCCGTAGCTGGGTCTCGAAATAGGCGATCGTCGTCTTGAGACCCGCGTCAAGTTCAATCTTCGGCGCCCAGCCCAATTCCTGGTGCGCGCGGCCGATATCGGGGCAGCGCTGGCGTGGATCGTCGCTCGGTAGCGGTCTGACGGTGATCACCGAACGAGAATTGGTCATTTCAATAATCGTTTCGGCAAGTTTACGGATCGTAAATTCGTTTGGATTGCCGAGGTTGATCGGTCCGATGATGGCGGGCGCGGATTCCATCAGACGTACCAAGCCGTCGATCAAATCGTCGACGTAGCAGAACGATCGTGTTTGGCTGCCGTCACCATAGACAGTGATGGGTTCGTTGCGTAGCGCCTGAACAATAAAATTCGAAACGACGCGACCGTCATTGGGGTGCATCCGTGGCCCATAGGTATTAAATATCCGTGCGACCTTTATCGGCAACTGGTGTTGTCGATGGTAATCGAAAAACAGCGTTTCGGCGCAGCGTTTACCCTCGTCGTAACAGGCCCTTGGTCCAATCGGGTTGGTATTGCCCCAATAGGTTTCAGTTTGCGGGTGCACGGTGGGGTCGCCATAGACCTCACTCGTCGACGCCTGTAGGATCCGTGCACCTACCCGTTTGGCGAGGCCAAGCATGTTGATCGCACCGTGCACGCTGGTTTTCGTCGTCTGTACGGGGTTATGTTGGTAGTGCATGGGCGAGGCGGGGCAAGCTAGGTTGAAGATTCGATCCACTTCCAAATAAAGCGGGAAGGTGACGTCGTGGCGGATCATTTCGAAATACGGGCTGTCGAATAGCGTCGCTATGTTGTCTTTAGTTCCGGTATAGAAATTATCGACGCACAAGACGTCATGGCCTTGCGCGATCAAGCGGTCGCAGAGATGCGATCCCAGAAATCCGGCGCCGCCGGTAACTAGTATGCGTTGCCGGGTGGCCAGGGGAATGCCGTTGATTTCGCTCACGGTGGTTATCTGTATGCTGGTTGCGAGTATTCGCAAAGAGTAAGTAAAATTCCGCACTATGTCGAATTTAAACGAATGGTTGTGGTGCTGGTGGGGCGCGTTACGGCGCGCGTTTCTCGCTCGTTGCCGAACAAGCCGTGGTCGTTAACCGGTCGAGTCGCATAACACGCCTTCTGCAGCGCGCGCTGGTTGCGGGAATTGGGTTGGTGGTGTTCGCAGTGGTCGTTTCTTCCATCATGCTGGCACGGTTCGATGGCGACGGCATTCGCCGCGATACCTTGGCGGCGCTAGAGGCGGTAAGCGGCCGCCAATGGACCTTAGGCGACGCAGTGATGTTCAAACCAGGCGTAGCACCGGTGCTCGTGTTATCCGATCTCCGAACGCCAAACGTGGTCTGGGCGACGCGTCCCGATCTCTTGTCGGTCACGCGAATTGAAATCGAAAGCGACTGGATGTCGGTGCTCAGACGTCGACCCCGGATCGTCGCGCTGCGCCTCGAAGGCTTGGAATTGAATCTTGAAACTGGTCTCGACGATAACAATAACTGGGGCACGCCTGTGCCCACGATCACGCCCGCCAATACGGCCACCGTTAGCGCGCAAGGCTTGAGCGAACTACACTCGATAGAACTCAAGAACACTCGCATACGGTTTCGTAGCGGCTGGGGTGACATTGAAAAGACCTATCGCATCGAATCGATCGAGTTGCGTTCAAGCGGCGTTGACTCGCCGCTGGTCGTATCGGTGAAGGCCCAAGTGAACGAGTGGCCGGTGTCATTTTCCGGTGAACTCGGATCGCCTGCGGCGATGATTGGTGGCGGCACGTTTGGTGTGACGCTTGAGGGCCGCTATAGTGGCCACGAAAGCGATGCCGAGATGCAACTAATTGGCCAAGTCGGTGCGCTTAGCGGCTTGCGCGATATCCATCTCAAATTTTCCTTAAAGGCGAATTCGCTGAATGACGTTGGTTCAATTTCCGGCTTTGCGCTGCCCCGCGATACTCCGATTTCGATCACCGCGGTGGTGACCAGCTCGGATGCCGGCCTCAATCTGGAAGACTATGTATTGCGTATCGGCCAGGCGATCATTCGGCCGTCCGCCGCGCCACAGCGTCGATAGCGCTTATTGTTGACAGGCTGCCGAAGCCCGGCTCCCGGTTATAGGGATCCCGAAGCCTGAAGCCTGAGAACTATTGGCACGCCGATTGCATTTCCTACCGCAACGGTTAAGGAATCGCCAAGCCAATGTCTAGAACCCAGTCAATAATGGCCCCCCACGAGGCGGGATCGTGAGCGAAACGGCGCCACTAGGCGCGGTCGCGACGACGCTGAAGCCGACGGATTTCGGTGCTTTTAAGCCGCCGGCCGATGCAGCGCCGGCCTTCGATGCGGTGATTGCTTCGATGGGTTTCACGGCATTACCCACATCGGGGCAACTCGTGGTTCAACCGGCGGCAAGTGCCGGCCGAACGCCCGCCCAATCCGGCAAGGTCGTGCCGCTACAAATACCCAGGGAATTACCACCGGTATCGGCCTCAGCAGAATTTGGTGCACGCTCGGCACACGAGGGGATGGCGGCATTGCGTCAAGCCGAGGCCCTAACACTGCGTATCACACCGGCCGTCGAAGCGCCGTTCGATGGAGTGCGAAGAGCAGGCGCAAATCCCGCAACAATGAACGTCCCACGGCCCTTGCAGAGCGGGCAAACAGCGCTGGCAGAACGGATTGTAGAGTTGACACCGACGCTTTCGCCAGGCGGTCCGAAGGGAGCAGCAATCTTCGCACCGCGCACACTGGCGAGCGCCGTTGTCGAATCGTCGGCAGGGTCGCATTTCGATCCTGTGCTGCCGGCAAACGAGCCACCGATCGTTCAGGGGACTGCCGTCAGTGAGGCGCCGACGTCGGTAGTTTCCGCCACCGCTGTTAACCCTGCCGGCCCCGTTGCGGGTTTCGCGCCGAACGCTGAAGTCTCGGTGGGACTTCATCACCCGCGTTTCGCCGAGGGACTGTCCCAGCAAATCGTCCTGCTGGCGCACGGCGGCGTGCAGCAAGCCCGCATCACGATCAATCCGCCGGACTTAGGACCGGTTGATTTGCGCATTGTGGTGCGCAACGACGAAGTTGTTGTGCAACTGGCCTCGCCACACGCGGTGGTCCGTGACGCAATAGAAGAGGCGCTGCCTCGGCTCCGCGAGCAGTTTGACAGTGCTGGATTGCGTCTTGCCGACAGCGAGGTCTTCAGCGAACTGCCGCGACGCTCCGCGCAGCAACATGCTATGGACGAACGCTTTGGCGCCGAAGCGAATGCCAGCGAACTTGCCGCGGCCGAGTCAGCCGGGCCGCCTGTGGTGCGGATCAAAAACGGGCTCGTCGACGCCTACGTCTGATCCGCTTTTTCCGACACCGTCCCTTCGCGGCCCGATCCGCGAATCGCCTGCCTACCATGCACCAACGCAGCGTAAACCGTCGCGAAAGGTTTTCCCAACGCGACGGCGCCCTGCCGGATGTCGGATTCTCGGCGTCAAGAACTTGGCGATGGCAAAGAGAAGCGACTGGAAGTGATTGATTTTTAAAGACGTGTCGCGCTGGCATGCGGTTTGCACTGTGCCTTTACATCAGGCATTGGGGGCACGTCATGGCCGAGGACACGGAACTCGAATTAGAAGACGAAGCAGGAACTGAAGACGGCGAGGACCAAGGTGGCGGCAAAAGGAAGATCGTCATTATCGCCATGGTGGCGTTGCTCGTGCTCGGCGGCGGAGGCGCGGCTATGTTGCTCCTTGGGGGTGCGGAGTCCGACGACGTCGCCGTAGACAGCGACGAAGTCAACGTCGAAGAAGCAGCAGAGATTCAACCCAAAGGAGACCCGATTTACGTTTCGCTCGACCCGGCATTCGTGGTCAATTTTCTCGACAAGCACGCTCGCACGAAATTTCTCAAAGCCGAACTCAACGTCGTGACCTATGACGAAGATGTCCAGGCAGCCATTGCCAAACACATGCCAGTGATCCGGAACAACTTGATCTTATTGTTCTCGCGACAACTCTACGAAGACCTGGTACCACACGAGGGCAAGGAAACCTTACGCGCCGAAGCCTTGGCTCAAGTGCAAACGGTGATCCAACAACAACTGGGTAAGCCGGGTGTTGAAGATCTTTTTTTCACCAGTTTTGTAATGCAATAACGCCATGGCTAATTCCGATCTGCTATCTCAAGACGAGATCGATGCCCTGCTATCCGGTGTCGATGGCGGTGATGTCGACGTCGAGCCCGATGAACCGACCGATCCCAACGGGATCGCGGGCTACGACCTTACCAGCCAAGACCGCATCGTCCGCGGTCGCATGCCGACGTTGGAGATGATCAACGAACGCTTCGCGCGTAATTTTCGTATCAGCCTGTTCAATATCCTGCGGCGCTCGCCGGTAGTTTCGGTCGAAGGGGTCGAGGTGCTTAAATTTGGCGAGTATGTACATACGCTGCTTATGCCCTCCAATCTGAATATCGTCAAGATCCCGCCGTTGCGCGGATCGGCACTCGTCGTGTTCAATCCGAAACTCGTTTTTTCCTTGGTCGACTGCTTTTTCGGCGGTGATGGCCGCTTCCATACCAAGATCGAAGGGCGTGATTTCACCGCAACCGAAATGCGGATTGTACGCAAAGTGCTCGACATCGCGTTCAAAGATTTGGAAGAGGCATGGGAGCCGGTATTTCCACTCAAATTTGAATACATTAATTCGGAGATCAACCCACAATTTGCCAATATTGTGAGTCCCAGCGAAGTCGTGGTGGTGTCCAACTTTCACGTCGACGTTGAAGCCGGCGCAGGTTACTTCCAGATCGCAATGCCCTACGCCATGATTGAACCGATCCGGGAAATGCTCGATGCCGGTGTGCAGAGCGACGTATCGGAAAAAGATACGCGTTGGAGTGGTCGACTGCATGAGCAAATCAAGACTGCGAAGGTTCAACTGAGTGCGACGTTGACCACGACGGAGGTGACCTTGCGGGACATCGTGCATATGCGGGCAGGCGACGTAATCGGCATCGAGATGCCGAAAACGGTCGTCGCAACGGTCGGAGACGTGCCAGTGTTCCGTGCGAATTTTGGCGCTTCAAGGGGGAATTGTGCATTGAAGGTCGTTGAGAACCTGCGCCACGATAAGCTCCTGGGGGCTGAAGGGATAATTCAATGAGTGAAGAACAAACGAGCGACGTAGAGACTGGCAACGACGATTGGGCGGCCGCAATGAGCGAGCAGGCCGAAGCGGATAGTGCACCATCCGACGCGGGTGAAGATGGGGTTGCGGCGGCGCCAATAAACGAGCTGGAGCCGGGACCAGCGGCCTCGCCGGACGCGACCGTTGACCTGTCAGGCGTCCTTGATATCCCGGTCACCTTGTCGGTCGAGATTGGTCAGACTAACGTCAGTATTCGTAATCTCCTGCAACTGAATCAGGGCTCGGTAGTCGAACTGGATCGCCTTGCTGGTGAGCCGTTGGACGTGTTGGTCAACGGCACTTTAGTCGCTCATGGCGAGGTCGTCGTCGTCAACGAAAAATTCGGAATTCGATTAACCGATGTCGTGAGCGCCCACGAACGGGTCAAAAAACTCGCCTGAAAATCGGGATACGCCAAGCTAATGATCAAATTATTACCGCCCCGCTCAGGGTTACTGATAGCGGGCTTAGGCTTACTTGCAACGGCGGGTCCGACGGTGGCGGCGACGGCCGTGCACGCCGATCCCATCGGTTTATCGGATCTGGCCAGGGTGATCGGTGGCTTGCTCGTTGTGGTGCTGGCGATCGTCGCAACGGCCGTTGGATTAAAACGCTTGAAGTCGTTGCACGGCGTAAACGGCAGTCATATCAAGATTATCGATGGCGTCTCGGTGAGCACGCGTGAGCGCATCGTTTTGCTTGAAGTGGACGAACAGCGCGTACTGGTCGGTGTTTCGCCCGGGCGCATACAAGCGTTACACGTGTTCGCTGCCGCAGTGCACGCGCCCACGTGCTTTGCCGAGATGGTAGATCGAGCCGGTGCGCCGACGCCCGACGGACAGCTGTAATGCCCCGCTTGCTGGTAACCATGGTTTGCATTTTTGCCTCGGCGATGGTGCATGCGCAGATGGGTATCGACGCGTTTGCCGTCACGACTGCCGAGGACGGCACCCAGACCTACACCCTGACGCTGCAAATTCTCATTTTGATGACGGCGCTGACTTTATTGCCGGCACTCATATTGGCAATGACGTCGTTCACCCGCATCATCATCGTGCTCGCGATTTTGCGCCAGGCGATCGGGACGGCCCAGACGCCCTCGAGCCAAGTGCTTCTCGGCTTGGCGCTGTTTTTAACGATGTTTATCATGGCCCCGGTATTCGAACAGGTCTTCGACGATTCGATCACCCCATACTTGGCGGACGAGATTGATATTAGTGAGGCGCTCAAATTGGGTGCGCCGCCGTTGCGCGAATTTATGCTCGGACAGACGCGCGAATCGGATCTAATGCTGTTCAGCGAGCTCAGCGGCGACGATGTGCCCGATTCGGCGGATGACTTGGCAATGTCAATTTTGATACCGGCCTTTGTCACCAGTGAACTCAAAACGGCCTTTCAGATCGGTTTTCTCATCTTTATACCATTTTTGGTCATCGATCTGGTGGTCGCTTCAGTGCTGATGTCGATGGGTATGATGATGTTGTCGCCGTTAATTATTTCTCTACCGTTCAAGATCATGTTGTTCGTATTAGTTGATGGTTGGGCGCTGATCATCGGCACCCTGGCGGCAAGCTTTTACGTCTAAAAACGGGTGGCAAAAATCCGGCACCTTGGAGCTTTCATAATAGAGGGTCTTTAACCACGAAGAACACGAAGGACACGGGAAGAACAATAAAAGTTTTCAAAAGTAATAATATTTTATCTCCGTGTTCTTCGTGCTCTCCGTGGTTAAGGTGAGCGTTGCGCATACCGCGCTGCGTTGTAATGAAATGATCAAACTGTTCACATTGCCGTTTATATTTTAAAGGAACCCGCGAATGACTCCCGAAGTCATTATCACGATAGGACAACGCGCGCTCGAGCTAACGCTCTTGCTGATGCTGGTACTGCTGTTACCTGCGCTGGCCGTCGGCCTGTTGATCAGCATGTTCCAGGCGGCCACGCAAATTAATGAAATGACGTTGAGTTTCATCCCCAAGCTGCTCGTTACGGTGTCGGTGTTGATGTTCGGCGGTCCCTACATTATTCGCCTGTTAATGGATTACACGTTACGACTATATGCGTCGATTCCGGGGGTTATTGGCTAAATAAAGGCTCGCTCCTCGAGCGTTACATTGTTACGACCAGAACAAGAACGATAAGACCATGTTTACTATTAGCGAAGCTGAATTACTGCATTTGCTGGGGATCTGGACCTGGCCGTTCCTGCGCATTGCGGGCATGGTCATGACGGCACCGATCATGGGCACGCGCGTCGTGCCGGGACGTACCCGTATGATTCTGACCTTGGCCTTGTGCGGCGTTATTGTTCCGCTACTCCCTACGCCACCACCGGTAGAGATTTTGAGCGCGACGGGCCTGCTGGTCGGCACGCAGCAATTGTTGATCGGCGCAGCGATCGGACTGGTGATCCGACTCGTGTTCGTGGTCGTTGAAATTGCCGGCCAAATTGTTGCCCAACAGATGGGCCTCGGATTTGCCTCGCTCGTCGATCCGCAGACCGGGCTACAGGTGCCGGTTTTGAGTCAGTTCTACATAATATTGACGACGTTGATATTTTTCTCCTTAGATGGACATCTGCTGTTGATCGCGACGCTTGTCGACAGTTTCGTAATATTGCCGGTCGGCCTAACCGGGATTGGCCGTGGTGGGCTCGATCTGGTGCTGGATTGGTCGAGTACTCTGTTTTCCGGGGCGTTGGCGATCGCCTTGCCCATTGTCGTTGCGCTGCTTGTGATCAATTTCGCCTTTGGTGTGATGGCGCGTTCGGCGCCCCAGCTCAACGTATTCGCGGTTGGTTTTCCAGTCATGATTCTGTTCGGCGTATTCATGATTTATTTAACCTTGGGCAATCTTGAAACTCATCTACGGGTTAACTTCGATGCCGCCTTCGTTGTCGCCCGCGAGCTGTTACGGAGTCCTTGAGCAGTGGCTGAGAGTCAAACCGGACAGGAACGCACAGAAGAAGCGACGCCGAAGAAACGCAGCGACGCGCGCGAAAAGGGTGATGTCGTCCGCTCCCGCGAGCTGACCACGACGATGATTTTATTTGCGGCGGTACTCGCGGTCTATTTAACCGCCGAACGCTTTTTCGCCGGCATGATGACTCTGCTGCGCGAAGGTTTCTCGATCAGCAGGGCCGAGATTTTCGACCCAATGATCAGCTATAACGCGACGATGAGCG
>SMVB01322820.1_pt1 | contig 14708 bp, 17 predicted proteins | sample 2456461 | NCBI WGS metagenome assembly SMVB01 (sample SAMN11095934, study PRJNA526329) | marine sediment metagenome | biome: Marine sediment; feature: Surficial sediment; material: Deep marine sediment; isolation source: Hadal surficial sediment | place: Pacific Ocean | collected 2014-05 | depth... | reverse complement strand
CGGAGATTTTTGATGGAGAGTTTATCGACCAGACTACCCAATGTTTCTGCCATATTGATTGCCTTTCTTACTCTTAAAGTTTGCGGATACAGTAAATGCCGTCGCGAACGGTCAACATGACCTGTTCCACTCTATCGTCCCCAATTACTTTTTCATTAAACTCGTGGATAGCGAAATCCGATTCATCCTTGGGGTCGAGAACCCGTCCGCTCCACAACACATTGTCCACTATGATGAGACCACCTTGCCGCATTTTTGGAAGTATGGCTTCATAATAATTCAGGTAATTGACCTTGTCGGCATCGATGAAGGCCATGTCGAAAGGACCGGGGATCGACTTCAAAGACTCTATCGCCGGACCTTCCATTAAGGAAATTTTTTTGCCGTGTATACTCTGAGCAAAATACCGACGGGCAAATTCGATCGCCACCGGATCGACATCACAAGTGATCAGGCTTCCACCCTCTGGAAGTGCTTCCGCCATCGATAACGCACTATAACCACCAAAGGTACCTATCTCAAGAATTTTTTCTGCCCCGATGGCGCCTGCCAAAAATTTTAAAAATCGTCCTTCGATTCGGCCAGTGATCATCTGGGGAATTTCTAGTTTCTCATAGGTCTCCCTTTCCAATTTCTGCAATAAAGGGCCATCATTTTGACTATGATTGAAACAGTATTTTTCAATTTCTTCATTTATAAAATCCATTGACCGCTCCTGTGGGCGTTGCCCACTATCATTTTTATTTCCTGTGGAAGGAAATAAATCCCCCTAGCGCCTTTTGCAAAAAGAAAGAGCTGGGTGTTGTTCTTTTAAACTCACACCTTCAAGTTGCCTGAGTAATTCGCGCCAACAAATAACATATCTTGCTCCATTTGCCTGCCCAGGCTACTGGGCTAGTACGCAACATTTTCACTATCCTGAGCCCTCCAGGTATACCAGGTGCCCACAGTCTGGTATGGGTGCCATTTTTTTCCCATGGTCCGCATTTTTTTTATACTGGGCCTTTTTCTCAGGCCATACAATTTCATGATGCCCGCCTGCAGTCCCAAATCCTGAACCGGCAGGACATTCATTCGCATTAAAGAAAAGATCAGAAACATCTCAGCAGTCCAGCGTCCTATTCCATGAACTTGAATTAATTTTTGAGTCACTTCCTCATCGTTCAAATAATGGAATTGCCGAGGTCGAATAATTTTCTCCTGGAAGTGCCGGGCCAAATCCTGAATATACGCCACTTTTTGTCGCGACAATCCCACCGAACGTAAGCGTTCACTCTGGAGCCCAAGAGCTTTTTCAAAGGTCGGCGCTTGCCCCTCAAACAAATCATGAAACCGGCCAGTAATCTTTTCCGCCGCCCGGATGGAAATCTGTTGCCCAATGATCGCCTTGCACAACACAACAAAATAGTTCCGATTGCGTTTCAACTGCATGGGACCATACTCGCGCACCACGCTGGCAATGACCGGATCACGTTCATCAAAGTGATCAAGGATTTCCTGGTGGCTGGGTATTATCTGTTTCTCAAACATTTCAGGGGATCTCTAATAATTCACCCACTACCGTGGGAGGCAAATAGTCATAGCTTGCGTGAGCGGTTGAGATCGTCTAAGCATTTTACTTTTGTTTCATTATGCCAGCGGAGGCTACTCCGCATTTTCTGTTGTGGCAACTCGCTGAGCCTTATTCCATAAGGCCAGCTCATAGCCAAACTCTATTTTTAGAGGTGCCCCTCATTTACTACCAGCCCACATGCACGGCGCGAAGTTTTTTACAATGGGGCGACTCGCGCACCGCGTCCAGTGCCTCCTCGCTCATGCGGTTACCGCAAAGATCGAGAGTGACTAGATTCGGCATGGATTTGCATTCGGCAAGCGCATAGGCTCCCTTATCAGTCAGGCCTGCCCGCGCCAGGGACATAAGCGTCACGCTATTAAAAAACTCCGATTGGCAAAGCGCTGTTATACCTTCATCACCAATCTTGGTTCCCTCGAAATGGATTTTATTCAGATTTTTCCAGTTTGCTGATTCCGCCAAGGCTCGGGCGCCTTCAGGTCCGAGCGGATTGTCATTCAAATAAATAAAACGCAAACCGGACAAGGTTTTTGATTCCGCCAGCGCTCGAATTCCTTCTGGACCAATGGAATTACGGTGAATGTATAATTCCTGCAAACAGGTAAAATACGGGGACTCCGCCAAAGCGATGGCTCCTCGATTGCTAATCTTATTGTATCCAATCGACAACACCACCAATTTGCTGAGAGCTTGCGTTCTGGCAATTACCTCCATCCCGGCATCACCAAACTCGTTCTGGTTCAGCTTCAGGTCCTTGACCTTATTGATCCGGGAATAAGCCATCAGGTCTTCGACCTCTTCGAGGATCACATCCTTATCATTTAAATCCAGGCGAAATTTAGGGTCCTCATGTCCTTCCCCCGATGCATGGATATCCGCCTCGCTCAGCATCATGGACGAATCCTCTGAAGGGTCATCGGCCAGCAAGGTCATATTATTTTCGATCATACTTTCAAACAGCGGACTGCTCATTATTTTATCCAAGAGTTATTTTGGCAACCAGCGATGATTTCATCCGCAGTCGCCGATGGTGATTTTTTCGTGGTGTCGACCACTAGATCCGACGCCAATTGGTATTTCTCTTCCCGCTCTGCCAAAATCTGTTTTTGTTCTTCCTCGAAAGTTAAACCCGGTTTTAGTGAGGGACGTTTGGCATCTCCTCGCAAGCGTTTGAGTATGGCGGACAAACTGGCCGTCAACAAGATGACTTTGCCTCGGCGCTTGAGATTTTTGATATTTTCAGGATCGAGTACCACCCCTCCGCCACAGTCTATAATGCTATTTTCGGCTGTATCACTAACTTCTTTAACGATACGCGATTCTACTTCGCGAAAATGCGGCCATCCCCCCTGTTCGACTATTTGGGGGATTGGCAATCCGGCGGAGTCAACAATCAAATCATCGATGCGATAAAGCCTGCGCTTGAGTTTGCGTGCCAGGATTTTCCCGAGAACGGATTTTCCAGTGCCCCGGTAACCCATCAAAATAATATTCATAACCAATTAGATTTACAGGAATAAGCGGTTTAGCCTCCAGTGGGCCATGCCCAAGTGGTATGGACTCGTGCTGGTAAGATTAATGGATAATATGCAGGGATGCAAATGAAACCCCTCAAAGGACATAACACTAAAACTGGCAGTTCCTTATTCTATGATATACTCTGCAACAAAGAGCTAATTCTATTTTCAACTTTCCCAACCATTCGCTGAAAGGGAACCGCCGTGAGAAATCTGATCATCGCTATAGCGATTATTGCTATCAGCATAGTTTTATCCCCGCAATTTACTTTTGCCGAGGAAGATGAAATGGTAGTAAAAATGAAAACCCTTTGCGAAGAAGGTAATGGCACGGCTTGTTTTAAGATGGGGGAACGTTTTCGTGTCATTGAACAAGACCCTAAATCTGCGGTTCCATACTTTATCAAAGCCTGCGATGTAGATTATTTTACAGGTTGTACGCACGCCGGAATCCTGATTCAGAGTCAAGGACTTCAATACAGCAAACAATGGAAACAAGCCACAAAACTTTATCAAAAAGCCTGTGACGCTAAATCAGACCGCGCCTGCTTCAATCTAGGTAGCCTGAAATACCGTGAAGGCAGACAAAAAGCATCGGCCAAGTATTACAAAATAGCCTGTGACCTGGGGAATCAACAAGCCTGCCATAACTATAAAAAGGTCACCAATTAAGGCCAACAGGTTTAAATTTTTCAGCATGTGTTTTTGCGAAGTCGATATTTGAACTAAGTGATATTTATTTGGATTGGGAGACTGTCTTTGAATCATGGATAAGAAAGCTTTAAATTGGGAACAACTGATCAACGATGGAGAAAACTATGGCGGGATGGAGGACCTCTCTCCTCATGAAAAAATAGTTTTTGAAAGCATTAAAGATAATAAACTGTTAAAAATTCAGGACAACTTTCTCTTTTCAAAAAAGGGTAAGGTGGAAGACAACCACGGAATCAATCTGGCAACTCTGATTGCTGGGTTCAAACCCCTGAAAGATGTCACGACCCTCATCATCACCCACAACCAGTTGGGCGCCGAAGGGTTACAAATCATCGTCAATTCAAAGATTATCTCGAAAATCGAATACCTGCATTTAGGCTCCAATGGTTTAGGGGACGAAGGCGCGAAAATTGTCGCCAATGCAGAAATGTTTTCCGAGGTCCACACCTTGAATCTGGAATGCAACGGCATCAAAGAAGAGGGAGCCATTGCCCTGGCCAATTCTCCCTATCTGACAAAACTGACTTCGTTGAACATGGTAGACAACCGCGCCGGGGATGCGGGAGCATTGGCGATCGCCAACTCGGATACTCTATCCAACCTCACTTACCTCCACCTGGGAGGAAACCGGGTCAAGTCGGAAGAAGTGAAAAAAGCCCTTCGGGAATCCTCCAAATTAACCCATCTGAAAACGTTAAAAGTATTTTAAGCGGGCCACGCCCGGTGGAAATTGGTCATTACCGGAATGAGCAATTCTTGCCATCAAGCCCTTTACCTTGGTGTTCTTTAATGTCCTGACCAAATGGGTTGAGTGCGAGAATAATAACCTAATCAAATTAATAACCTGGTCGCAAGAGTTCCGGACGGGAATAATTGACCAAACCCGGGGTTTTTTCCACCCCTTCCTGGATCATCAAAGTCTTCAGATTCTTTAGGGTTTTAGTTTCGTAAATGGCTTTGCCACCTTCCTCACCAAAATAATTTCGGCCAATATATAAGTGAGTCAACTCGCTCAGAGTCGTGGATTCACCCAGGGCTTTCGCTCCCTCATCGCCAAACTGATTGTATGATAATCGCAAAACCTTCAGTTGCGACAGGTTGGCTGATTGCGCCAGCAAAACGACCGCCTTGTCCTTGAGCTTATTGGAAGACAAGTCCAATTCCTCCAACTGGCTCGACACACCTCCCTTTAATAAACCTTCCACTCCCTCGGCATCGATATATCCCCTTTCCAGAAGCAGGAATTTCAAGTTGGGCAATTTCCCGGTTTCGCCGAAAGCAATGGCGGCTCCGTTGCCTATTTCATTCCAGCTAATATCCAGTTTTTCCACCTTAGAAAAGTGTGACGACTGAACCATGGCCTGGACCGAGGCATCGGTGAGTTTATTGTCCGAGATCACCAGTGTTTTTAAATTTTTGATTGCTACCGATTGGGAAGTGGCAATATTTTTTCCTCCCTCCTCGGTGATGTAATTGATGGATAGAACCAATTCCTCAAGATCCGATAGATTTTCGGCTTCAAACAATAGCTGTAAAGCTTCATCGTTGATCTGGTTATCCGACAAATCAAGCAGGCGCACATTGCGAACCTGTTCGAAGGCGCAAAGGGCCTTTATTTCATCGTTCGCGAGGTATTGTCCTGAAAGTTTGAGGACCGCTGGATCCTGGCTTAATGCCTGGAGGATTTTTTCCTCCATCTTCGCTGATTTTTCTTCGAACGTGGGCTCATTTTTTTCATATTCTGCATCGCCACCATGAATGATTCCCATATATTGCTCCTAAAACTAAGTGATTGGTTTTATTGAAATTATATTCTAGATGATCCCTTAAATTGATTCATCCAATTAAAATATTTTAATGGCCCATTAACCATCGATTAATTTTTGTTTGCTTTAATGAGCTAAATAATAATACCCAACAACATAGCAAACAGGAGGTCAAGCCATGACCATATTTAAAACTCTCGACATCCGCGGACATTCATTTTATAACGCCTTTCAAATGACATCCAAAGCGTTCAAAAAAATTAAAAAAAACGGGGCGCTGGAAATTATTCTTGATCGCAAAAAAGATTTCACCGATGCCTTTAAGGTTTGGGCGAAATCCAAGGGCTACGCAGTTTTCGACATTGATGAGGACCCTCGAATGGTTCGACTATTCATCAAGAAAGGAACCGCATAATTCCATCGGCAACCCAATCGGGGCCATCGACAGCAAGCATCCTCATTGTATTATTAGCTGGAGCCACTTTCCTTGTTTTTTTCAAAAATGAGGCGCAAGCCATCCAAGGTCAGAAAAGGGTCCACTGTATCAATACAACTGGTGTTCGATGATATCCAATCGACGATGCCACCGGTTGCGATGACCTGGGTTTCCTGATTAATCTCCAAGCGAAATTTACTCACAATATTTTCGATCATGCCGACAAAGCCGTATACCGCACCTGACTGAATACTCTCCACAGTGGATTTGCCAATGACCCTGGGAGGAGAAACCATTTCCACACGCGGGAGCTTCGCTGTACTTTTGAATAAGGCTTCCATGGAAATCTGAATCCCAGGGAAAATTGCCCCGCCCATATATTCCCCCTTCTTGGAAACCGCATCAAAAGTAGTGGCCGTGCCAAAATCGATTATAATCAAGGGACCGCCATACTTTTCGTACGCGGCGACGGAATTGACGATTCGGTCCGCTCCGACCTCCTCCGGGTTGCGGTACAGAATCGATATTCCGGTCTTGATCCCCGGTCCAACGATCAATGGCTCACAGGAAAAATATTTGCGCGACATTTCCTTTAATATCGGCACCAATGGCGGCACCACACAGGCTATGATAATATCATCTATAGTCTCTGCTTCGACTTTATTGATTAAAATGAACTCTTTGATCAGGACCCAATATTCATCCGCCGTACGATTCCACTCAGTGCGAATCCGCCAATGGGTTAATAGTTCCTGACCGGAAAATAGTCCGATAACGTTATTTGAATTGCCTACATCAATGGCTAAAAGCATAAACTGGAGAAGATCTGTGGATTATATTAGGATTATCCCCAAAATATCAAAGCCCTACGGGGAAGGCAACGGCTAAATAACCCTTTCAGGGGAAAATCCATAATGAATGACCCCCGCTGCAAGCAGATGGGGTATCCGACAAAAATTATTATTTAAATGCCGTAGCAAGCTACGGGGTATGAAACCCACTGGTGGGAATAAAGTTTAACCTTTTCTTTTTTGCCAAAATCATTGACTATTTAAAGGAGCCCTGACTAAACCAAGGACAGCTCTTATAATTTACCAGAAAATGTGCAAAAGGAGATTTCTGTGGTAAAAGACAAACATCATATTGAAATGGAGGACATTTCCAATTTTGTAATCGAACGGTCTGCGGATTGCTCCTTTTGGGAAGAAATTTCCCATCAGGAACTGAATGAAGAGACCCTGCCCAAACTTTCTGAGGAACAATTGAAGGTATTTTTTAGCGTGGTTAGAAACGGCAGTACCTGCAAATTGAGCGATGAATATTATTACAGAATCAAGGCCGACTGACTAAAGAACACCTGCTGACACATGTCGGAATGAACGACCTCGTTGCAAACAGACGGGATATCCGACAAAGAATTTTATTTAAAAGCCGTAGCAAGCTACGAGGTATGAAACCCACTGGTGGGAATCACATTTGCCCAAATTCGGGAAACCGATCTATCAATTATCAACATGATTTGCCCCTCTTGCAAAAACCAACTGACGCTTTTGACCCTTGAGGATGTACGCATCCAAATCTGTGAAGACGGCTGTGGCGGTTTTTGGATACAACGAGAACAAATAAACAAGATAAGTGGCCCTCCCGGTGGCGGAAAAAAATTACTGCAGGTTCAACCGGCGGCAGGTGTGCGTACTTTCCGTGATGTGGAACACCCTTGTCCACACTGCAAGACCACACTGCTATTCAAGCATTTTTTCAACAAGGAACTCGATATCCAGGTGGATCAATGTGCCAAATGCAGTGGCTTTTGGATTGAATCGGGAAAACTAAATTCCCTATGGACCCAGGGGAATGCCAACGGGCTCTGCCCAAAAGTTACGAATTATTTTGCTGTAGTATATGAGAAATGTGTCTCTAATTTAGATGTTAGCAACGCTGATATTTGTAAATCCGCGCAACAGATAGTCAAAATTTTCCGGTGGGTATCACCTGAGGATTTTATCCGGGAAAAAAATGTGTGGTGGTTAGTGGATGGATTCACCCCTTAATCGTTGCAATCGCGGATTCTTAACCAGGCTAGAAGGTGAGCTTTCTTATTTTAACTATTTCTTAGCCCCATCACTCCGATCAAAACCAAGGCCAGCAAAATAGCAATTAACATAAACCAATCCTGGCTAATAAACTGGCTGGACCACTCGACAAATTCTATCGATGCATTTTCAAAAGAGGTATACCACTCACCAATCTGTTTATTTACCCGTTCATGCTCCTGCATAACTTTATTCCTGGTAGATAGTGAAAATTAGGTGCCTCGACAACACCCAATGCAGAGCAATATAAGCCAAATAGAATCAATGCCTTATAAATCACCTACTATAAATTATTATACTATATTCATTGATATTTAATTAAAATTTTAATAAATTGGGTGTTAGACTATAAAATTAACCTATCCTCAAAAATCCGTCATTCGCAAAACAATTGCTAAACGGTTAGTTTCAAGAATTTCATGCATAAAAGAATACACCACAGTTTACAAGCCATGGTCAGAGTGACCATTCAATCCCATTCCAGGAGGGGATAACCTGATGCCAAATCCTAGTAATTACCATCTGAATTTAAAATGGATCCTGACAATATTGCCTTTGGCATTTTTTACCGCCTGCGCATCGATTCAAACTCCGCCAATTGATGATGCCGCCAAAGCAGGAGACTTTGGCAGTGTCAAGCAAATGATAGCAAAGGGAGAAAATGTCAATATTACCAATCGTGATGGAGGCACTCCCCTTCATTCTGCGGCTGAAAACGGATATGTCAAAATCGCTAAACTGCTTTTGCAAAACGGCGCCAAAATCAATGTAAAAGATAAAAGTGGAGAGTCTCCCCTCTATCTCGCCGCCAACAATGGCTATCCAGAGGTGGTATTTCTGCTGTTGAAGAAAAAAGCCGACATTGAGTCGAAAGACAGAAATGGCAATACCTCCTTGCATGCGTCTGCAAAGCGCGGCAACAAGGACGTGGTTAAAGTTCTGTTGGCAAAAGGTGCCAATGTTGAAGCACTCAATGTCGATGGCCGGACTCCTCTTCACCTGGCGGCCAAGGAAGGACGGGATGATGAAGTCGATTTGCTGTTGCTAGATGAAGCAAACGTAAACGCCAAGGACAAATTGGGTCTGATGCCCCTGCATTTCACTGCATTGCACAATCGTGTAATAGTCGCCGAGATATTGATAGCCCACGACGCAGAAGTAAATCCAGAGGGAAGTTCGCCGCTCTTTGCCGCCGTCAGAGAAGGCCATGCGGAGGTCGCTGAAATCCTGATAGCCCACGGTGCCTTGGTCAATACCCAACCCAAGGGGGAGGACGGACTAACTCCCCTGCATATGGCCGCAAGCGGAGGGTTTGTCGATATTGGGGAATTGTTGATCGTGCATGATGCCAATATTAACGCCAAAGATATTTTCGACAACACGCCACTTCATTCTGCCGCAATATATGGTCATAAGGACATGGTCGATCTATTGTTGACCATGGGCGCGGAAATTGAAGCGAAGGAAAAGGATGGCACCACCGCTTTGCATGGTGCTTCCATAGGAGGCTACGATAAAGTTGCAGAACTGCTTTTGAAAAGTGGTGCGGATATTGAATCCCAAAATATTGAAGGCCGTACCCCTTTACACATGTCTGTTGAAAGGGGGCATATGAAATTGACAGAACTTCTCCTGGAACAGGGCGCCAATGTCAGGGCCAAGGACAACAAAGGATTGACTCCTCTCGATCTTGTCGCTGGAACAGGCCACACAAAAGTTGCTGAACTTTTAGGAAAACATCTAGCGAAAAAAGCGAAATGAAAAGAATCAACCGCAGGAAAATTGAATCTTCCTCTTTCATAAAGCGCATTTTTAAATCAACTCATCCATCGTAACGATACCCAACTCCATGCACGGTCTGTATGATTTTCGGGTTTTGCGGGTCCCGCTCAATCAGTTTACGAAGTTTGGAAATATGTTGGTCCAGAGTCCTGCTATTTGGCATATAAGTTTGCCCCCAACAATGATCGAAAAGGCTATTGCGATCCACCACCCGCCCGCGATTCTCGTGTAATAATTGTAATATGCTGACATCCCGGAGGCTCAAATCAATCCGAGTCTCGCCTCTTTTTGCACGCAATTCAGCGGGATAAACTTCCAGGTCCGCCAGTTTCAATAGAGAGGGAGTTTCTGCTTTCCTGCCCGCGAGGCAACGACGGGTCACAGCCCGGATACGCGCCACCACTTCCCTGGTGCCAAAAGGTTTCATGATATAGTCATCCGCCCCAAGCTCAAGCCCAATCACGCGATCGATCTCTTCGGATTTGGCACTTAAGAAAATCACTGGCACCTCGCCACTGTGTTTGCGAATTTCCCGGCACACGGAATAGCCGTCCTTTTCTGGCATCATGATATCCAACAAAACCAGGTTGGGCGATTCATCATGATATTTTTGAACAGCCTCGGCACCATCCACTGCAGTGATCGTTTGGTAGCCTTCGGATTGCAACAGGTCCTGTAAACCTTCGCGAATGTATTGGTCGTCTTCCGCAATTAAAATTTTCATTGCTTCCCTTCTTCCAGCGGTGTACGCAATTGTACTTTTAAGCAGGCGCCCTTATCAGACGATAATAAAGTTAAATCTCCTTCATGCAAACGTGCCAGGTCGCGGGCAATGCTCAAACCGATGCCTGTTCCTGTGACACCATCGGTGAGCTTTGAGCTGACCCTATAAAAGGGCAAAAATATTTTTTGCGCATCATGATGCGGAATTCCCGGTCCGTAATCCTGAATGATAATAAACGTATCCTCTCCACTCCTCCTGCTCTTGATATCTACTCGTCCGCCAGACGCGCCATACTTTTCCGTGTTGCTGAAAATATTATTCAGGATCTGCTCCAGAGCGTCCGGGTCCACCTGCACCTGTTCTCCCGCCCCTGCCTGGAAATTAACCTGCACGCCTTTAGATTCAAAAGGTTTCGCAAATGCATTGAGGGTATTCGATATGATTTCATCCACCACCGCAGATTCCAACCTTAATATTAGCCGATCCTTTTTGCCTCGGGCAAAATTCAATACATTGGCAATCAATCTCGATAAGCGCTGGCTCTCGGAAGTGATGACTTCTAAATACTTACGGAACCGATTGTCTTCGTCATCATCCACCGCGCCTTTCTCCGGCAGGTTATCTTCCAGCAATTCGGCGTACAATCGAATATTGGTCAAAGGGGTTTTGAGTTCATGAGAAACCTGGCTGACAAAATTCACTCTCTGTTCTGCAAGTTTCATTTCGCGAGTATGCTCCTTATAAAGATAAAATGCCAGACCGAGCAAGGCGATTCCCACTGCGGTCAAAACAGCGATCAGGTTGAACCAACCAACTGCGGAACCAGCCTCTAAACCGGAACCAAAGTATTCCAGTTTCCAACTGCCCAGAGGAGGACGGAGAAATAACTGGCTGACCGATTGATCTGCGTCTCCCGGTTCGTAGCGACCCCACTGGTAAATCACCGTGCCACGCGAGTCCAACAAACGGATTCGGGCATCTCCAAGTTGATCGCTTGGACCGCCAGTAGCCGGTAACAGATCAATGACACTGGATAACAAGCGCACCGGATCCAACTCGAATCCCAGTAATAATTCATTCTTATCCTTAAACCAGAATAAATGATTCATTTCCGTTCCCGAAAACCAAGTGTGCCAACCGCGAAAGACCTCTTCATCTTTTTCGCTGGAATCCGCCTTTTCTTCGGATAGGGTGGCGGTCAATTTGTTGCTTTCAGGAAATGGGAAAGCGGCACGTGAATCCAACTTGGATAACACCGCACCTGTTCTTTCCAAAAATTGCCGCTCCGTTGAAGACAGCGGAAGATCACTCGGGGGAAATATTCGATGATAGCTCTTATCGAATAACAACACCTGGCGAATATCTGGTCTTTGCCGTAAAAAAGCCCGCACCGAATCGGAGTCAGGTTTCAAGGTCTCAGCAATTGTCGGCAATTCTTTTTCCCAAGCGCGGAATAGATCACCGATACTCTGATCCACGGCGCGTAATTGCGAATCGATCAATAAACCAATTTGATGATCGTGCAGTTTTTTTTCGTCCAATAAAATACGCGTGCCCATCCAACCCAACAACGTTAGCGGGATCATCACAATCAATAACAATACTGCAAGGGTTTTGGTTTTCAATGGGTGCCTTGATTCCCACCAGTGGGTTTCATACCCCGTAGCTTGCTACGGCTTTTAAATAATAATTTTTGTTGGATACCCCGTCTGCTTGCAGCGGGGTCTTTCATTAGGAGAAAAATATTCCTCGTCGCAAGAAATTGGAATTCCTCCAACCATCCTGAATGGCTGGAGGGCTCCCGTACTTCCTCACTTTGATAAATCAATACTTCTGTTGGTTATCCCTTTTGAACTGGCGTTGGCGCATAGATTTGCGTTTTGTATTCCAGTCCTTGTCGTCCATTTCGTCTGAATCCTGTTGAATTTCCTGCTCCAATTTATCCATCCTCGCTGAAGGTGCTAACAATCCGCTTGCAAAATTCTTTTTCAAATATGCCCGACTCTTCCCAAAAACCTGCTTGGCGGCTTCCCGTTTACCTTCATCGCGAAGTTTAACCGCATCTTTGCTCATTTCATTCACCACCTGTTCCACGGCAGATTCCATGACCGGTTTGTTCACCGATTTTTTGACCTCTTCTTTAGCCTTTGTGAAAACTATGGAAACGGTGTTATTCAAGGAGCCGCTTTTTCTGGCACGTAAATCTTGATAGGTCACATCCACATCCGCAAGTTTTCTCTTTTCTCCGTCCCTGCCCGAAGCAATTTCCACTTCCAGCATCACATACTTTTCCTGATTGCTGGACAATTGATTGAGGTTCACATAAACGTTCTGACCAATGATTTCCGCTTGCCGCCCCAATACTCGGATGGGCCGAATGGAATCGGCGCATTTGATTATGATGTGCAGTTGGTTGGCGACCACGGTCAAAGCGGTATTGAATTCTGCGGCAAATATTTTCGACAAATCAGAATAGTTTTCTACAAAAGCGTGATTGCCGTCGCTCATGCCAGCCAATTGGGTCATTAAATCTTCATTGTATCCAAGCCCCAAGCCGATGGTGGTGACACTGATTCCTTCTTTGCTCAAGGAATGGCCCAACTGCCCTAGTTCACTGGGTGTACTCGGTCCCACATTCGCCAGACCGTCGGAAAGTAAAATCACCCGGCTAACTTTATTAGCATCCATGAATTTGCGGACTTCTGATGCCCCCTTGCTGACACCGGCAAACAATGCGGTCCGACCGCCATCGCCGATGGCGCGAATCGAAGCGTAAATGGTCTCTTTGTCCATCACTTTGGTTGCTGGAACCACCACTTTGACCACATCGTCATAAGTCACGACAGAAATGATATCATCAGAATTCAACATTCCAATCGCCATGATCGCCGCCTCTTTGGCCCTGGCAATTTTTTCACCTCGCATGGAACCGGAACGATCTAAAACTATCGCCAGGTTGACCGAAGGACGAGACGATTTCTCCAATATATCGAAACCCGTAAGCCCCACTTTCAAAAACGTTTTCTGAATCTTGCCAGCCTCTATCACCGGAGTGCCTAGATTGACGGTGAGATCAACCGTTCTGGCCCCGACCCGGGAACCGCCCAAACAGAGGGCACCGACGATAAGTACCGTGGAAATTTTTACCAATAAAGTTTTCATAACATGGCTCCTTTTTACTATAGATTGGAATGGGAAGATAAGTTCTGCTGATTCCCGTGTTCATACTTCCAATTTACAAAAAAGGCCTTCCCATTTGGTCAGACAGATTTCATATTTTTGTAAAAAATTTGTAAAACGGAGATGCCTCCGCTGGCAAATGAACCCAGAGTAAAAGGCTTGATAGTATTACCACTCAAGCAGGTTACGATTAATTTCCACCGGGCGTAGCCCGGCCGCTGACAATATAAGCTAGATATGCCATCACTAGTGCAGAATAATCTGCAATATTCAGTATAATCGATCATTGGAATGAAGAAAGCATATCGAAGAGAAATTTTATGCAAGAAAAACTAAAAGCCAGAGACCGGACCGATTCGGTGGTGGTGCATTTCACCGGGAATGAAGCCACGCACTTTAAGAAAATCCGCGAAGAGCATCTTAAACAAGGTCTGGAAGAGATCGGTTTTCACTATGTGATCGAGGAGGATGGAAAAATGCTGATGGGGCGTCATCAGAGCAAAACCGGCGCGCATTACGCGGAGTTTGACGAATCCAGCATCGGCATTTGTATCGTTGGGGAAAAGGACGGGTTGAATGAGGAGCAGACCGTCGCCTATAATCTTCTCCTCGACAAACTACGAAAGGACTATCCTGATTTGCAATCCATCAAATACGTTTACCGCACCACAGAATGAGCAGAGTAACCTCCGCTGGCAATATTTACTAAAGATAAGGCAAAAGGTCTTGATTGAACCGGTTTCCCGTCACTTAGCCTCCACGCTAGCGGGCTCAATCACACCGAGTTTAATATCAAATGTCAGCGTTTTTCCAGCCAGCCGATGATTGAGATCCAGCGTGATCGTAGCCTCCTTGACTTCAGAAATGGTAGCTTGCATTTTCTGGCCACTGGGACTGCCAACAACCAGTATCATGCCAATCTT
>SMVB01240185.1_pt1 | contig 14712 bp, 11 predicted proteins | sample 2456461 | NCBI WGS metagenome assembly SMVB01 (sample SAMN11095934, study PRJNA526329) | marine sediment metagenome | biome: Marine sediment; feature: Surficial sediment; material: Deep marine sediment; isolation source: Hadal surficial sediment | place: Pacific Ocean | collected 2014-05 | depth... | reverse complement strand
TTGGACCAAAATCATATTTATCTCCCAGGTATATGGCACTTTCGACTCCTTGTTCATTTTCCAATGTTATTGGGTTTATCAATGACTCTAATCCTTTGGGTTGAAGCATACCTGGCTCCAGTTGATATAGAATCGAACTAGCCCCAAAATCGATTTTATGATTTGAACTAGGAAAATAACTAAAGTCAATTTTTCCGTTTATATTCCGTATGGAATAATCCATATCGAAGCCATTTACTTCATTTTTCTCACTGGAAACACCATAGGTATATCCACTATAAACAGCTGAAAAAACACCATAAAGCTTATTGCTAAATATATGTTTCCACTGAAGTGATACATTTTCATTGGAGTAATTGTAGACGGTGTCGGAATTGAGGCTGAATTCGTCTTTGCTATAATAACCAGCAGCATATATAGAATTTTTATCGTTAATGTCATATGATATTTTACCATATAGATCATAAAATGCCGCATTGCTGTTTTTAAGGGAGGGCTTTGGTAATTGCTTTAATATCCAATCGGAATATGTGCTTCTGACGCCAACGATATATGAAGCTTTGTTCTTGAGTATCGGCCCTTCAAAAGCCAGGCGAGCCGTAACGGGACTTATTCCTCCACTCCCCACAAATTTCTTATTGTTTCCATCCTTGGTCTGCACCTCCAAAACAGAAGAAATCCTGCCGCCATATTGTGCTGGAATACCTCCTTTATGAAGTTCAACACTTTTAATTATGTCCGGATTAAATGAACTAAAAAATCCGAAAAAATGCGTAGGGTTGTAGATGGAAGCATCATTTATTAGCATAAGGTTTTGATCTGCCGTACCCCCTCTTACATTAATTCCATTTGCTCCTTCGCCAACCGACTGTACGCCTGGTAGTGTGAGCACTATTCTGAGAATATCTATTTCACCCAACACAGGTGGTACTTTTTTCATAGATTGAGCATCCAGCTTGTCATATCCCATTTGCATGCCGGCTATATTTATATCTTTTTCAGCTTCTATTATTACCTCCTTCAAAGGAATAACATCCTCAATTATCTCTATATCCAATTTCCCTTCACTATACAGGATGATTTGCCTTTTGGTGTCTTTATAGCCAATGCATTTCAGCAGCAATTCACGTTTTCCTTTTGGAATAGTAAGTGAATAATATCCAAACTGATCTGTCGCAACACCAATACGTGGATTATCAATATAAATCAATGCCCCAATTATTGACTCTCCGGTGTTCGAATCTCTGATGTGCCCTGCCAAATTGGTGTATTCTCCATCAATGATCCTTGACTTTATTCCTATTTCTATTACTGTATTTTCTACCGTTTTTTGAAGTTTCGCCTTCTTCACTTCTTCCTCCATAAAATCAATGACCTGCTCATCGGTTTCATTCAACTCCTCGCTCGATCTGTCAAAAAAGTTGAAAGGCAGGTCTGCCCTGATCTCATACCCTTGTGTAAGAATAACCTTGTTATTTTCATTTAGAAAAAAGTGAATCTGTGATCCTTTAAAAACCTTGGTTAGCGCTCTGGTTAAGGGTTCGTTGTTAAATATGGAAGAAACAAAAAAGCTGTCAACCACTTGTGGATGATACATGAAATCTACGGGGATTTGCCTTTCGATGTCTTTCACAAAAAGATGAAAAGGTGTATTCTCATATTTTCCGGAAATAATAAAATCATCATTCTGACCAATTGATTGGTGTGGATTTAGGTAAAACAATATAAATATTAATGGTAGAAGTTTTTTCATCAACAATATATTTACAAAAGTGAGTCATAGTATTTTACTACCTCAACCAATTGAATGTCCGGATTTTCCCTAAATCTATACTGATTTTTTTTGATAAAGCTTTTTACTTCCTTCTTTCGATCTTCAAGTACCTTTACTATCGAACTCATTTTTCTCACCCGATAAATCATTTGATCTTTTTTGATATAGTATCTGTCCTTCACAGCAAATTCTTCCCGGATCGAATTTATCTCATTAGCATTGACGATTTCTTTTCTTCTTTTTATCAATACTTCCAAGTCATGGCTCTTATACATTTGATTATAAAATCCAGCTCGCAGGTTAGATATTGTATCTTTTTCAAGCCAAATAAAATAATACTTCATAAGGGTAAATGAGCGCACTTTTGGTCTGTATAACTGAATAGGTGAAGGATACCCATTTATATTGAAATGCTCAATTAATAAAAGATCGCTGTAAATGTCATATTTAATAAAAATGCTGTCAAACACTTGCCCCTCATAAATTATCGAACCTCGCTCCCAATAGTCATCTTTGAAATATTGATGCCCTTTTAACCCGGCATGCTTGTTATAGTAGCTTCTTCCAGAAAATAGCATAGAATTTTTACCAATACTGGCATCGTAGATCGATACTGCCCTGGCAAATGATTTTTGATATATTTCGTCCTGTTGGCTGTCGATTTGCTGCGCACCGACAGGTGAATAAATTAGAAGCCCAAATACCAATATCACAGCTATGGATGAAAAAATACTGAGTTGGTTATTTAAACTTTTATGTTGTTGTTCCATAAGTTTTCCAGAAAACTTAAATTGCTCATCTTCTGAGCATAAAAAATTTCTTTAAAAATTCTGAGCGGTTCATCCCTCCTTTTAAAAACGTGCCTAAAAATGATAAATAATATTGAGAATAATTTGAAGTAGTAAAATAATTCAACAAACGGTCACTGCAGCCAAAGAACGGTTATTTTGAAGGGCTTTGCCAGGGCACTTTCCCAGCGGATTGCAATTGTTTCATCATAAGGTTGTTAAGCCGTCTATATTGTCCAGATTCACTTTCTATAAGGTTTATCGTTTCGTATGGATCTTCCTGAAGGTTATATAATTCCTGTGATTCAAAAGGACTGTTCTGTAGTAATTTCCATTCATTTAATTGAACCGCCTGAATCGTCAATCCTCCATAGCTTGTTCCTCCTTCTCTCCTTGTAAAATAAAGAACCCTGTCCTTATCACTGGTTTTTTCACCATATAAAACAGGCAAAAAACTGATCCCGTCAATTTCATGGTTTACTTCAATACCTACAGCTTCTAAAAGAGTTGGATAAAGATCCATGGTTATCGCTTTATGATTTGTTACTGTTCCGGAAGATATGTGATTTTTCCATACAATCGTAGTCGGTACTCTGAGTCCTCCTTCATAAACGCTCCCCTTTCCATCTCTCAAAGGCCCATTATTGGCCGCATAGCGTAATTGGCCACCATTGTCGCTGGTGAATACAATAAGTGTTTTCTCGTATAAATTATTTTGCTTTAGTGAATTGATCACCTGGCCAATTCCATGATCCAGATGTTCAATAAATGCAACTAAGTTTGCCCTTTTTTCATTTAAATCCGGCGCTCTTTTCTTTACTTTTTCCAACCATTCTTCTGGTGGTTGTATCGGTGAGTGTGGTGCATTGTAGGCCAGATATAGAAAAAAGGGCTTTGAAGACTCTGATTGAATATTAATATAATCAATTGCCCATTTAGTAAAAATATCTGTGGCATGTCCTTCCGGATCTATTTCTTTTTCATTTTCGCGCATGTAGTTAACCCCATGTCTTCTATGTGTCCAATAGTCATCCATCATGTCTCCCAAATATCCATGGAAATAATCAAATCCTCTTTCATTCGGGATATTGGGTTTTTCAAGCCCCAAATGCCATTTTCCTATAATTGCAGTTTTATATCCGCCTTCCTTAAATTGATCCGCTATCGTAATCGCGGAAGGATCCAAAAATCCCCAGCTATTGTTAATGTGTGTTCTTATCACTCCGGGAACACCTGCTTTATCAGGATAAAGTCCTGTAAGGAGTGAAGCCCTGGTAGGTGAACATACCGGACAATTCGCATAAAAGTATTCGAACTTCATCCCGTCACTAAACAGATTATCCATACTTGGCGTCACAAGATCTTTCGCCCCACATGCTGCTACATCATAGTAACCCTGGTCATCCGTTAGAATGATAAGTACGTTTGGTTTTTCAAAATTTTTATTTGATTGACCAATTAAAATTGTTGCACTGAATGCAAAGAAAGGAATGAAAAATAGGACGTTTTTCATGAATTTTCTGATGGGTTTTTATTTGAATTTTTGAATATTAATTAACAGGATCATCGAAAACAATGCTCACCGGGCTATCATATTTTAGACCAAGTAGCTTCGAAGCATTTCCTTTATTAATGCCAATTTCCAACACACCAAGATTGTTGAAAATTACAAAACAATCTCCATCATCCAATTCATTGTAAGAGCAATTGATCTTATCTGCTTCTTCACGCCCAAACTGAACCAGAAATGGACGATCCTTAAGTAGAATATTAAATACTTCTTCCTCAATGTTAGTAATAAGATTACCATAATGATCTACCCTGATCACATTGCCGGAGATCTGTCTTTTTGTCGCCCTGAATTTTCTGTCAGTTTTTCGCAAATAATCTTTGGTAAATTCTCCTACATCATTCATCCCTGAACCGCTTGCCAACATTGCCGCTGCCTTTGCCAATATATTTTTAGCAGGAAAACTTGTGTGCTTTCCAGCAGTAGTGAAAAGTTCTGCAATCATACCTGGCTCATCTTCGCATATCAGGCTTAAAATACCTATATCAGGAATTACAAAAAAATGATCTTCAATTTTAGCGGCAAGATATCTATTCTTTTTCTCTCCATGAGAATTCACGGAAATCAGGTGAACCGTACCTTTTGGAAAATCCCTGAATACGGCCTTGCACACATATGCCGCGTGGGCAATGTTGAACACTTCTATGTCATGGCTTATGTCAATTATTGTCAGGCCAGGGTTGATGGAAAGTATTTTTGCCTTTACGGCTGACACATAATGATCGCTCATTCCGAAATCAGACATAAAAGTTATGATAGCCATAGAGAGAAGAGAATTATTGCTTAATATTGTTGTGGCAAAAGTAAATATTTTTTAACCATAAACGATAGGGTAAACAACTAATTAATAATACGTTTGGTAGAAAAGATAATAACTCTAGAAAACATATCCCTGGTAGATTTTCTGGGTGTGGATAACAGCAATATCAAGGAAGTCGCTACGTCATTTCCAAAAACAAAAATCATTTCCCGAGGTAATGAAATTAGAATTCAAGGTTCTGGCACAGAAATTTTGCGCGTCAATGAACTTTTTAATTCTTTGGTAAACCATTACAATAAATTTGGTAAAGTCACACACAACAATGTAAAGACATATATCGAGCAGGGCAATGTAGCGGTAGAATTACATATGGAAGACGTGTTGATATATGGGATAAGGGGAGCAGCTATAAAACCAAAAACCCCAAACCAAAAACACTTCATTGATACGGTAAAAAAAAATGACATTGTCATTGCAGTAGGACCCGCAGGAACCGGCAAGACATATATTGCAGTCGCACTTGCTGTGCGGGCATTAAAAAACAAGGAAATCAAAAGGATTATCATAACACGCCCGGCAGTAGAAGTAGGTGAAAACCTGGGATTTTTACCCGGCGATCTGCAGGAAAAAATAGATCCGTACCTGCGTCCTGTATATGATGCTCTCGATGACATGATCCCCAGCGAAAAATTAAAATATTACCAGGAAAACCGGGTAATAGAAATTGCTCCTCTTGCCTATATGCGTGGTCGTACATTAAGTGATGCTTTTATTTTATTGGATGAAGCACAGAATACAACCCCAATGCAAATGAAAATGTTTTTGACCAGACTTGGTCAGAATTCAAAACTCATAATCAATGGAGATAGAACCCAAATTGATTTAAAACCAAATCAAAAATCAGGTTTGGAAGATGCAATCGGGATTATGAAAAATGTGAAAGGGATTGGCTTCGTGGAACTTGACCACAAAGATGTGGTTAGGCATCAGATCGTAAAGGAAATAATAAAGGCTTATGACAGATCTGCAGGAAATAAAAGGTAGTCCTCCAATAATAGTTGAAAAAGTCCATACCAAGAAAAAATTACAGCAAGCCTTGAAAATCAGGTACCAGGTATTTGTAATTGGCCAGATGGTACCCGTCGAGGAAGAAATAGACGATTTTGAAAAAGATTCATTCCTCTATTTAGCACAAATTGACGGCCTTCCATGCGGCGCTGCCAGATGGAGATTTACCAATGAAGGCGTAAAACTCGAAAGGTTTGCCGTGCTGGAAAAATACCGCCGGTTAGGTGTTGGAAGCGCCCTTGTCAAAAAAGTGTTAAAGGATATCCGAAAACATCCGGAGTCCAACGGCAGAAAAATTTATCTTCATGCTCAATTAAACGCAATGAAATTGTACAGTAATTTTGGGTTTAAACAGATTGGTGAATTATTTCAGGAATGTGATATCGACCATTATAAAATGGTGAAGTGAAGTATTAGCTACTGCCATTTAAGGGACGCAAGTTTATTTGTCATGGAATCTATCAGGTAGTACACATGGTGTTCCAATGCCGTGACAAACTCTTTCCTTTCTTTCATTGATAAAGATCCAGCTTCGAATTTTTCTTTTATTTCATCCAACATTTTCATTAATTCTTTCATCCCGAAGGCATCAATCACGCTTTTCATTCGATGACGAAGTTGACAATACTTAACTAGATCTTCTTCGTAAGTTGCAACCCTCAACAGTTCCAGATTGATCCTGAATTCCTCAATTGTCATTTTTAAAAATTCCTGATACCTAATCATATTGCTTAAAAACAACTTATCGGTTTTTTCAAATATAATTTTGGTGTCTTCGTCATCTTCATCAGGTTTTACCTCAACCAATTCCATATCCTTGAACTCATCAGTTATGGACGAGTGCTCTACAATTTTAGCCCTAAGGTCATCTACATCAATTGGTTTTAAGATAAAACCCTGCATTCCTGATAAGAAAATTTCATCTCTTGTAGATTCTGTAGTACTTGCAGTAAGCGCCAGAATAGGTATATTTTTAAAATATGCATCCTCCATAGACCTGATTCTGCGGGTGGTTTCTAAACCATCGATACCCGGCATCTGAATGTCCATTAAAATTAGATCATAACTTTTTTGTTCAATCATTTTAATTGCCTCAAATCCATCAGACGCCATTTCTACTTTAATGCCCCAGTCACCAAGTATCTCTTCGATCAGAAATTGATTTGAAGTAACATCTTCTACATATAAAATATTTAATTTCATCTTCCACTTAAAATCACTGATTTTGGAAGTTGGTAAACCATTCACCGGCAAACTCGAGTCCGACTTTTTAAATGGTAGAATTACTGTAAATGCTGATCCTACGTTTTCTTCACTTTTTATATCAATTGTTCCACCTTGTATTTCTACCAAATTTTGGACAATTGACAATCCCAAACCTGTTCCTCCATACACCCTGGTTGTACTTTTATTAGCCTGATGAAATGGGTCAAAAATGCTTTCCAATTTATCTTTGGCTATACCTATCCCGGTATCAACAATTTCAAATTTTATAATATAACTTGACTTGGTTTGCTTTACGAGATCTATAACAATTTCAATACTTCCCTTTTCCGTAAATTTTATAGCATTGGAAAAAAGATTATTTAAGATCTGGCTTAATTTGATATAATCTCCATTTATTACAGTGGGAACGCGTTCAGAAAATTTGCGTGAAAACACCAGGTTTTTATCCAAAGCCCTTGGTCTTAAACTCGCCATCACATTTTCAATAAGCTTTTCCAAATTGAAATTCACCTCTTCGATCTCTATTTTCCCAGATTCTATTTTTGAAAAATCAAGAATGTCATTGATGAGTTCTACAAGGCTTTTAGACGAAAAATGAAGCGTTTGCAACAATTTGGTTTGATCTTTTCTTGGCTTTCGATGAAGCAATAACTCAGTCATGCCCAAAATAGCATTCATTGGAGTTCTTATTTCATGACTCATAGCTGAGAAAAATTCATTCCTCGCCTTCATTACATTGTGTGTTTCTTTTTCGTAGTATTTAATTTCGTTGATATTAGTGGAAATATTCAGCAGGTTTGTTTTTCCATCTGCCGTTATTAATGGTTTTTTAATAGTTTGAAAATAATTTACTACTCCATTTCTGTCAGAAATCTGTTCTTCGATAAGCAACTCTTCCCCTTGCTTTATTACCTTTTCTTCCATGTCCAGATATTTCTTTATCTGTTCATCTGATGCAGGAAACATGTTTACTTCTTTCGAAAGAAACTCTTCTCGTGTAGTGCCAACCAGTTCGGTTACTGCCCTATTGCAATAAATCATCTTTCCATTTCCATCACGCACAAAAATAAGGTTTGGGTCCGTATCAAAAAGCTCCTCAAAAAAGTCTTTTTGCATTTCCAGCTCTATCTCAAATTGCTTGCGTTGCGTGATATCAACTGATGTAGCCATTTCAACAACTAATCCCCCCTCTCTAAATTCTCTCCGAATTTTTGTTTCAAACCATCGATAATTGCCGTCCTTGTGTTTTTGTCGATACGTATAAAAACTGAATGGATTTTTGTTTTCCTGGTCTGACTTTAACTGTTTCTGGTATTTTGCCAAATCTTCTTTGTGAATAAGACTATTCCAAACTTTAATGGAATCGATTTCGTCTGCCTCATAACCCAAAAAATCTTTTACCGAAGGGCTTACATATATTATTTCTTCACCTTCAAACATAATATTTATGTCATAGGCATTTTCTGATAGTAATTTATAAAGTTTGTGGTCTTCCTCTTCTTCTTTAGAATGCTTTGAAATGGTGAATATGATATGTTGGTATTTATTGACTTCTAGTATTTTAAGCTCAACTTTTAATGGCTGACCGTCATTCAAATTATTGAAACGAGCCAGATAGATTAACGACGGGTATTCTCCATCAGATAAAAGCCTGATGATTCTTTTAATCTCCTTGATATCTTCTTTGAAAAGCAGGTTAAATACATTTTCATTCAAGTGTCGTCCTGATGGAAAACTGAATAGCTCTTCTCCAGATTTATTACATAAAAGTATTTTTCCCGAATAATCGGTAGCCAGAATGGATTCTTGATAGGAGTTTATAAATGCAGAAAAAAAATCCTGGTCCATATGATAGTTAAAAAATTACACCCCTAATAATTCAGAAGTCAAAAAATTAAGACAATAAGAAAATTACATTAAATAAAAAATTATTAAAAATTTCATTTTGTCAGAAATATAAATATTTACCTTTTATATTTTGCAACATTAATACTTTCACAGGCGCAAATTTAATCAAAAGATTTGAAATAATTGTTGTCTCTTTTTTTGTTTTATTCTAATATTTTATATAAAGTAACCCAGATATATGAAGTGGGCTGAATATCCATTCTTAAGAATTACTGCAATGCTTATCCTTGGGATATTGGCCAGTACTCTAGTTATTTACTATAAATTTTCCTGGCCTTATTCAAAACTATTTATAGTAGTTTACTTTTTATTATACATCTTTTTGTCATTGTACATAAAAAACCCTCTATTCAAAAAAAGGTATGGCAGCGTTGGATTGCTGTCTTTTGTTTTTGTAGGCTACCTATGTGCACAACTTGCTCATCACATACATAAGCCTTCGCTTTTGCCAAATTCTATATCGACAGCAATCTACTACACAGCCACCATAAATTCTACACCATCCCCAACTTTAAAAACAACTAAATATAACGTCGGGATAGAAAAGGTCTTTATACATGGAAAATGGTTGAATGTTAATGACAAAGCGATTTTATACTTTAAAAAAGATGTGCAGAATGATTTTGACTATGGTGATAAACTGTTAATTAAAGGCCATCCTGAATTTCTGGAAAATCAAAAAAATCCATATGCATTTGATTACTCACTTTTTTTACAAAGACGAGGTATCTATTTGCAGGATTTCATTTCAAAAGAAGATTTCATAATTGTAAATGAAAACCATGCCGCCTCTCTGGCCTATTTAAATCTATATATTGGTGATTATTTTGAGAATATTGTCGCCAATTATATTTCATCTGAGAGAGAGTTGAATATGGTCAAAGCTCTGTTGATTGGCAGAAGAGATAACATTACTCCTGCAATGGAGTATGCCTACGAATCTTCTGGTACTACACATATTCTTGCTGTTTCGGGTTTACATGTCGGCATTATTTACTTTCTTTTTGGCGGTATTTTCAAATTCCTAAAAAGGGGCAAATTAAAACTGATTTATTATGGAATAAACATATTGGCAATTTGGTCATTCGTATTCATCACTGGTTTTTCACCATCTGCTCAGCGAGCTGCGACAATGCTTACGTTTATCCTGGTCGCAAAATTAACCAATAGAAAAAGTAGTATTTATAATACAATATTGGCCTCTATATTTTTCATCCTACTTATTTCTCCAAATCTTTTATTTTCCGTGTCATTCCAGCTTTCATGTACAGCAGTGATTGGTATTGTGTATCTGTACAAAAAGATTTATTTGCTTGTATATTTCAGGCATAAGATAATAAACTTTTTCTGGAAGATTACAGCACTGTCTCTATCCGCCCAAATTGCAACTTTTCCTATTGCCATTTATTATTTCAACCAATTCCCCACATTCTTTCCAGTTACAAACCTGATAGCCATACCTATTGCATTCATTGTGATTATAGGCGGATTGCTACTATTGATAACTTCACCCTTGGGAATTATTCCAACATTGATTGGCAAAATCATCAATTTTTTGATCTATTACTATAATGAAATAATGGTATATATCAGCAGGCATTCCTTTGCCACTATTGAGGATTTGTATCTCAAACCCCTGCATGTATTTCTAATTATCCTCTGCCTAATTTTAGCGCTGAGATTTATTGATACAAAAAAATTATCTTTTTTTAGATCCTTTACACTGATACTCACTCTTCTATCCGTCTGGACAATGTTTGACCGGATCCATAAATCTCAGCAACGAGAGATCATTTTCTATCATGGAAATAATAAACAATATTTTGATATCTATCTTGGCCAAAATTGTTTTACTAACATTAATTCTGAAACAGAAGACATAAGGAAAGAGGTAATTTACAATATCTCCCCTTCTCGAAAATTCCACCTGATTGAAAATATTTATAACATAAAAAACCTGGATAACGTCATTGAAATCGGGAATAACACACTGATTCATTGGAATAGAAATACCATTCTAATTCTTAGTGAGTTACACAGTATTACAACAAAAAATGTCGACATCACAATCGACTACCTCATAATTGGGAAGAAAATCATCCCGGATATCGTCGAATTAAAAAACCTTATGAAGATTAAAAATCTAATACTTGATTCTACAGTTAATCAGGAAGCCGGCAAAATAATTCGCGATCTAATGAAAGGAAGTGATATAAACATTCATTCTATCCAAACAGATGGTGCATATAAAATTAGTTTTTAACAACTTGATTAATTAAGGCATAGAAATAAAAATTATTATCTTTGTCGTCTCAATGAGGTTTCCAAATTATTTTTTATTAAAAAGTAAATGATTTTGAACCCGGGTCTTGACGTTATTGTATTTTCCTGAATTCCTAAACAAATATTTTCAATTGCTGTTTAATCTATCGTATGAAAGTTACCGTTTGTAGAAAAGAACATTTTAATGCAGCACATCGTTTACATAATTCCAACTGGTCAGATGAAAAGAATCTGGCGATTTTTGGTAAGTGTAACAATCTCAATTTTCATGGTCACAACTATGAGCTTATTGTGAAAGTAACTGGTCAAATTGATCCAGATACCGGTTATGTAATCGATATGAAATTATTAAGTGATATTATTAAAAAAAATATTCTGGAACGTTATGATCATAAAAATCTGAATCTTGATACGGAAGAATTTAAAAGTAAAATACCAACAGTCGAAAATATTGCTGTGGAGATTTGGAACATTTTAAAAGAAAAAATTAACAAGCAACTTGAAATAAAAGTAATCCTCTATGAAACAGAAAGAAACTTTGTGGAATACCCGTCCTATTAATGGATTGACAATTGATGAAATTGGTGATGAACATGTAGGTACATCCCATGAAACACCTCTGCGTGAAGATGCTTTCGATATTGACGATGAATTAAAAATCGAATTGATTCAACGACATTTCAAAGAAATCATGCAAGTTTTAGGACTTGATCTCACTGATGATAGCCTTAGCGGGACACCGGAAAGAGTGGCAAAAATGATGGTGAAAGAGATCTTTTCAGGGTTGAATCCAAAAAATAAACCAGCGGTGAAGCTTTTCGAAAACAAGTACAACTACAATCAAATGCTTGTGGAAAAGGACATTACAATTTATTCGAATTGCGAGCATCATTTTGTGCCAATTATAGGGAAGGTACATGTGGCCTACATTAGTAGTGGTAGGGTAATCGGACTTTCCAAGATCAATCGAATAGTTCAGCATTTTGCTAAACGACCTCAGGTGCAGGAACGATTGACCGTACAGATAGGAAATGAGTTGAAGGAGCTTTTACAAACGGAAGATATCGCAGTAATAGTAGATGCAGAACACTTGTGCGTCTCATCCAGAGGAATCCAGGATACCTCCAGTAGCACAATCACCTCCTTTTATCATGGTAAATTCGAACGCGATAAAACGAGGAAGGAATTTCTATCTCACGTGTATAACAAATAATAGTAGTTAATATTTGTATTTTGCAGGCAGCTTTTTAGGTTGCCTTTTTTTATGCTATGGTTTGGATTTACTGAGACTAACGAAACAAGGAATTTATTGCCCAAAGGGTGATTTTTATATTGACGCCTCAGGCAAGGTGGAAAGAAATATCGTTACTCATGCACATTCTGACCATGCCAGACCTGGTCATCGATCATATCTTGCGCATACAAGCACCGTGCCTTTGCTTCATGCCAGATTGGGAAAAAGGATACAATCCCAAGGCCTGACCTACAATGAAGAAATATCAGTAAATGGAGTTAAAGTCAGTTTACATCCGGCCGGACATATTTATGGTTCTTCACAGGTCAAGGTCTGTTCTTCTGGTGAAACATGGGTGGTTTCCGGTGATTATAAACTGGAGGATGATGGATTGAGTGTCCCATTTGAACCCATAAAATGCCATGTATTTATCACAGAATGTACATTTGGATTGCCCGTATATTGCTGGCCTGAGCAGCAAACGATTTACAATCAAATAAACAATTGGTGGAAAAAAAATAAGGAAGAGGGAATCACCTCTCTTTTGTTCGGCTATTCCCTCGGAAAATCACAGAGAATTATTAAAAACATCAATCATGACATCGGACCTGTGTTTGTTCATAAAACTGTCGCATCAATGAATAACGCTATTATTTCTGCTGGAGGAAAACTTCCCATGACAACTCCCATAGATGAAAAATCAACCTCGGAGGAAATTAAAGGAAATCTAATAATCGCTCCACCCTCGATTACTTCAGCAAGACTCATACAGAGTTTAGCGCCAATTTCCATGGCAATGGCTTCCGGTTGGGTGCAGACAGGCAGAAATTTTGGAAGAAGCAAAGTTGACAAAGGATTTATACTTTCTGACCATGCAGATTGGGAAGGGCTACGTAGCGCGATAAAAGAAACTATGGCGGAAAAAGTAATTACGATGCATGGATATACAATGGAACTCTCAAGGTGGCTAAATGAACATGGAGTTACGAGTATGGAAATCGGGGAATTAATGCACCAACCATTCAAATTGTAAGCTTTTAATCAATAGAATTCCATGGATAAGAAATCTGTTAACAATTCACCGGTCTCATTTGGAATAGTTGCCGATTTGCAATACTGCGATTCCCTGCCAACATACAATAGATATTATAGAAAGTCGCCTGAAAAATTGAAAAATGCAATGGCTGAGTTTAATAAAATCCAACTGCATTTTGTTATCAATTTAGGAGATGTCATCGACCGGGAATGGCGGAGCTATGATGGGATTTTACCTCTTTTTGTTGACTTAAAAACGCCGGTATATCATGTGCTGGGAAATCATGATTATGAAGTTGATGAGAAATATAAACCTGAAGTTCATAAAAAGTTAGGCACTCAGAAATACTACGATTTTTCCATGGAAAATTGGCGTTTTATTATTCTGGATGGAAACGAGGTAAGCACGTTTGCTAATCAAAAGCATACAGTCGAATTCGAGAATGCAGATCTGTTACTCAAAAAACTAGAAAAAGACGGTGCAATAAATGCAAATTTTTGGAATGGGGGAATTGGAGAAAGTCAGTTAAAATGGATGAAACTGACATTGGATGACGCTGAGAAAAACAATCAAAAAGTAATTATTTTTTGTCACTTTCCCATATTTCCGGCACACAGGCACAATCTGCTAAATGATCTGGAACTATTGAAGGTAATCGGAAAATACAGCGCTGTTAAAGCATGGATAAACGGACATAATCATGATGGAAATTATGGCTTGAAAGATGACATACATTTTATAAATGTAAAAGGAATGGTAGATACAGAATTTGATACCGCATTTTGTGTAGTGGAACTTTCAGATGATATAATAAAAATAAAAGGATTCGGGACAGAAATATCTGCAAGACTCAGCATTTAATTTGAAATGAAATTAATTCAACAAGTGACACAATGTCAATTTAGACTATAGGGCACCTCTATTAATTCCTTTTGGACTACCAACACAGGTATTTTTTTCAGATACAAGGCACCAAAAACGCCAGCCTGCCGGCGAGGCAGGGAATTTAGCATCGCTAAATGAGTATTTTGGTAACGCAGTAGCTGGGAAAAAGCCCAAGTTGG
>SMVB01081398.1_pt1 | contig 14714 bp, 11 predicted proteins | sample 2456461 | NCBI WGS metagenome assembly SMVB01 (sample SAMN11095934, study PRJNA526329) | marine sediment metagenome | biome: Marine sediment; feature: Surficial sediment; material: Deep marine sediment; isolation source: Hadal surficial sediment | place: Pacific Ocean | collected 2014-05 | depth... | reverse complement strand
TAAATATATTTAACATCTTTATTTACTCCACCTGGAGGGGCCTCTCCAAATAATAGGTACTTAATTTTAATATTATTCTGCTGAATGTAATTAAGATTATCTTCCCAACAAAACTCAGTAGCCTCGAAAACATCTTTTATATTCTTCTTATTAGCGTTAACCAAGCTCTCACCAAAAAGGGATTCGAGCAATTTAAACTCTATTACAAAATCTTCAAATTTCATTGTTCCTCCACCAACTTTTTGAACTCCTCTTCGCTCAACACGGTGATGCCAAGTTTTCGCGCTTTGTCTATTTTCGAGCCGGGGTCGGCTCCGGCGATGACGTAATCGGTTTTTTGCGAAACGGTGGAGGTTACGCGTCCGCCTTGAGCTGATATTTTTTGTTTCGCTTGATCGCGAGAAAAGTTTGCCAGCGTTCCGGTCAATACGAATTGCTTGCCTTGCAACTGATCCCCCTGCATCGCCGCAGTCTCGGTGAGATCCAATTTCAATTTTGTCAGCCGCTCAATCTCCTCGCGATTGGCTTCCTGATTGAAAAAAGCGCCAACACTCTCGGCGATTCGCGGACCTATCTCCATGATCGCTTCCAGTTCTTCGTAAGTCGCTTGCGAAAATTTTTCCATCGACTGAAACCTCTGAGCCAGCAACGCCGCCCCTCTCTGTCCGACATGGCGTATGCCGAGCCCATGAAGCAATCGAGCCAATCCGGCGGATTTACTTTTCTGAATTGCATCGAGTAAATTTTCCGCCGATTTTTTTGCCATGCGTTCCAGTGGTTCTAATTCTTCAAGTTGCAATTTATACAGATCGGAATAATGCCGGACTCGCCCAGCCTCTACCAATTGATCGATCACCGCTGGTCCGAGGTGGTCTATATCCATGGCGTTTCGTGACGCAAAATGCAGAATGCGTTCTTTCAACTGCGCCGGACAATTGGAATTCTCACAGCGCCAAACGACTTCATCGGAAGAACGGAACAGGATGGAGTCGCATTCCGGGCAGTGGGTCGGCATGGCAAACTTCGCTGATCGTTTATGACCTTTGACTTCCAGCACGCGCACCACTTTGGGGATGATCTCCCCGGCTTTCTCGATGACCACTCGGTCGCCGACACGAATGTCCTTGCGGCGGATTTCATCTTCGTTATGCAAAGTGGCACGGCTGACCGTGGAGCCGGAAATGAAAACCGGTTTCAATTGCGCCACAGGAGTGATCGATCCGGTTCGTCCCACCTGGCAGACGATCTCCTCGATTTCCGTTTCCGCTTGCTCGGCCTCATACTTATAGGCAATGGCCCAGCGCGGGTGGCGTGCAGTACTGCCCAGCCGTTCCTGTTGCTTGAAGGAGTTCACCTTGACCACTAAACCATCGACATCGTAGTCCAGTTGATTTTTCTTTTCCCGCCACTTTTCGATCAGTGCCAGCGTTTCATCAAAGGATCGGCATAAGGCCGTCTGCGGATTCATTTTGAATCCCAGGGATTTCAGTTTTTCCAGGCTTTCATAATGCGTCGCAAATGGAATGGAATTCATATACCCAACGGTATAGATAAAAATATCCAATGGCCTGCTCGCCGTGATTTCCGGATCGAGCAAACGCAATGAACCCGCCGCGGCGTTACGTGGATTTGCAAATACAGTTTCGCCGGACTGTTCACGATGTTGGTTGAGCTTTTCAAAACCACTGCGATTCATGAAAACTTCTCCGCGCACTTCGATAAAATTGAAATCTTCCTTTTCGGATTCAACAGGTATCTGCAGAGGAATGGACCGAATCGTACGCAGGTTTTGCGTGATGTCCTCGCCAGTTTTGCCATCGCCTCTTGTAGCCCCTTGAACGAAGAGTCCGTTTTCATAGGTGAGGGTGACACCCAAACCATCAATCTTCAGCTCCACGACGTACTCGAGACCCTGATCGGAACCCAGCTCTTTGATAACGCGGTCATGGAACTCCTGAAACTCTTCCAGGCTATAACTATTGTCCAGACTGAGCATGGGCGCTTTATGCGCAATGGGAGGGAACTTTTCCGAAATTTTTGCACCCACTCGTTGGGTCGGGGAATCCGGCGTAATCCAATCCGGATGTTGGCTTTCGAGTTTCTTCAAATTCTCAAGCAACAGATCGTAGTCGCGGTCGGAAATTTTCGGCTGGTTCTCGACATAGTACAAAACGTCGTGGCGGCGAATTTCTTTGCGCAAGTTGGCGATTTCTTTTTTTGCGGATTCTGACATAAACCGGCTTTCAAAAAAACTTAAGAACTAAACATCAAGACATGTTCAGTGATCGAGGGTCACGTAATAGCCGTAGCGACCTCTCTGGACTAACAGCAAAGTGCTGTCGCGGTCACCGGCATCGATGATAGCTTTATTGAATTCCTGTAAATTAGAGACAGAGCTTTGATTGACCTGGCGAATCACATCTCCGGGAGAAATGCCCCGCCTGCCGCCCACGCTACCACGTTGAGCTTTCGTCACCACCACCCCATTTTTTGTAGACAGCTGGAATTTATTTGCCAAGCGGCGAGTGATATTATCCACCTGCAAGCCCAAACGTTTGCGGACAAATTCTGCGACAAAGGATTTAGGAATGGAGGCCACTTTCAAACGGTAGGTACGCTCGTGTCCATCGCGAAGAACCGCGAGTTTGACTGTGTTGCCTATGGCGTAGGTGGAAAAACGGTTGCGGTAATCAAACTTCGATTTGATTGCGTGCCCGTCTATGGAAGTAATGATATCCCCTCGTTCAATACCGACCTTATCTGCCGGACTATTCTTATCCACTTCCTGGATCAGGATTCCCTGATGCCGTTGCATTTTGTAGTGGCGCAATATGTCGCGAGTCATGTCCTGCACCGAAACGCCGATCCAGCCGCGACGCACCTTGCCGAAGCTGATCAAATCGTGTTTGATGCGTTTCGCGTGATCGATGGGAATAGCAAAACCAATGCCTTCTGCTTTTTGATAGATGGCAGTATTGATGCCGATCAGTTCGCCATTGATGTTGAGCAAAGGGCCGCCACTATTTCCAGGATTGATCGAGGCATCGACCTGAATAAAATCGTGATACACCAAATCTTCCCCTACGCTGATAGAACGATTGAGTGCACTGATGATGCCGGTGGTCACTGTATGCTGAAGGCCAAACGGATTGCCAATGGCCAGCACGGTTTCACCGATCATCAAGTCATCCGATCGCCCCAGCTTGACAAAGGGGAGGCGTTCGCGGGATTCGATTTTAATGACCGCCAGATCCGACTTAATATCGGCTCCCACAAGGTGGGCATCGTATTCCCTCTGATCGATGAGGATCACTTTGATCCGCACCGCCTTGGCCACGACATGTTCGTTGGTCAATACATGCCCCTCGCTATCGATGATGACACCCGACCCCAGACTGCGTCTTTTGGAGGTTATATGAGGGAAAAAATCCTTGAAAAACTGATCGAAGAAATTATCGCCAAGACCCCTGAAAGGATTTCGCACATCAGGAGCCGCCTCCTCGGTATAAATATTTACCACCGCAGGCCCCACCTTTTCGACCACCTGCACCAGCGGCGTTCTGCGATTGAATTTTTCTTTAGCAAAAGTTTCCGAAACAAAACCAGCTCCCACCATCAGGAGACAGAGAAGCCATATCGAAATTTTAAATTTTAGGAATATCTTCATGGAGAAAGAAGTTACAAGGGCGGGGCTCTGAGCCCCGTCCAGGTTTTTGATATAACAGGTAGGATAACTTGAAGCGATTCAGGAATTTTTCATCCTGACCTTTATTCCACTTTTACAGCGATATAAATGGTGGAACCGCCGCGCCGAATCAGGAACAGAATAGAACTGCCATTTGCCACATTTTCTGTAATATTTTTATAATCCGCAAGATTTCTGACCGGGCTCCGGTTCACTTCACTGATCACATCCCCGCGCTTGACTCCGGCATCCCCTGCGGCTCCGCCAGCAGTCACATCCGACACCAACACACCTTCGACACTTTCCAAATGTAGGGTCTTAGCCAACTCCTTAGTGATCTCCTGAACCTGCATTCCCAGCGGGTCAACTTTGGCCACCTGTTCTTCTTGGACATCTTTCAACGTTTCGATCAAAACATGCAAAACTTCTGTCTTGCCGTCACGGACAATATCCACATCCACAGTATCTCCGGGACGAGTCGCGGCCACCACTTTCGGAAGGTTTTCCATTTCCTTGATCTTGTGCCCATTGAATCCAACGATCACATCACCGCGTTTGACCCCTGCCTTTTCTGCGGGACCACCGGGGATCACATCTCCCACAAGCGCACCTTCGGTGCTATTGAGTCCAAAGGACCGTTCTAATTCGGGGGTGATTTTCTGGATCATGACTCCCAACCACCCACGAGTGACGGTTCCATTTTCCTTCAAATCATTCAAAATTCCTTTGGCAATATTGATGGGAATGGCAAAACCAATGCCAACGTTGCCGCCCGTGTTGCCGGAAATGATGGCTGTGTTGATCCCAATCACTTCGCCGTTTAAGTTGATAAGTGGACCACCGCTGTTCCCCGGATTGATGGATGCATCGGTCTGGATAAACTCATCATAGGGCCCTGCGCCAATGCTCCGGCCTAAGGCGCTCACCACGCCAACCGTTACCGTGTGACTGAGTCCAAAGGGATTCCCAATGGCGACAACCCATTCACCAACTTCCAAACCTTTGGAATCGCCCATTACCAGGGCAGGAAATACAGTGTCATCGCCTGGCTCTTTCTGAATTTGGATCAATGCAATGTCCGTTTTGGAATCGGATCCAATCAATTTAGCCGTGTATTCTTTATCATTCTCCAACAGAACAATGATTTCGTCCGCACCTTCGATAACATGGTAGTTTGTCAGGATAAAACCTTCTTCATCGATGATAAATCCCGACCCCATACCACGACGCGGTTTACGATTTTTTTCGCCGAAAAATCTATCATAAAAATCTTTAAAGGGGTCCGCATTGGGCGGCCCTTGAAAATTTCGTCGCGGCGCCTTTGCTTTGCTTTTGATACTAACATTCACCACTGCTGGATTTTGTTTTTTAGCAATTTCAACAAATATATTACTGGTCAGAGGTTGGGTTTTACTGCTGAGCGCCAAGGAGTCCGGCAAAATTAAATTCACTGCACTACTCCCGCTGAAGGAAATCGGAAGCATGATCATTATGGAAAAAATTATGGCGGAAGCAGTTTTGATTGACTTGAACAGCATGGGAAACCTCATTTTAAAATCAAAATAATTTGGCAACTTTATTTTAGACTAAATTTCATTCGAATTAAATCACAAGAAAACACAAAGAGCCAAAGAAAATCATACAAAACAGGGTATCTAAAAATTGATTTTTAGATGGGCTTGGGCCGGCAAAACCTTCAGTTCAGAGGAGGTGTTTTTTGCCAAATGAGAAATGTTGCTCAAATAGGAGAGTTACGCCTCTTTTGCAAGAAAACAACCCTCAAAACAAATTCAAACCCTGGGATTTCCCAAACGTATCTTCGATATTAGTCTCGAATTTTCAGTAATTTAACGCGTTAAATTCATTATATAGGCCCCACTTCATGTTTTCAACAACATTTAAAATCCGTCGATTTTAAATGTTGACTCCCCTGGAAAGATAAAAGATAATTGAAAGGACCGGAATCACTGGAAAATCAGATCCTTTTGATGAAACCAGGGGTTTTGGCTCTCCCTTGCTGGAGAAATACTGCCTGTTAATCCAATTGATGGCACCTCTCAAAATCCGATTTCGCAAAAAATTAGCTTTCATACTAACGGTTTAGCGAGGTCAAACACGAAAAACTATCAATTAATAGAGGTCCCTTCTACTTGTTTAGCCAAATGACTTTGAAACTACTTTCAGAGTCGAAATTATCCTGAATTAGGTCGGAATCTCTTTTGTTAATTTCGGCTTTTCAAAGAGATTAATTTTTATAAGAGAATTCCGCTTTTCCATCAACCGCTGACATCCATTAATAATTATGAGCCTATTTCTTTCAGCTGTGGGGTTAATGATGGTGTTTGAGGGAATTCCTTATTTTTGTTTTCCTTCGCAAGTCAAAAGCTTTGCAGAAAAAATTCCTGAATTTAATAACTCAAGCATGAGAATCATTGGTTTTTGCATCATGCTTTTCGGCCTACTGGTCATCTATTTTGGGAGGTCCTTCAGTGACAAAATTTAATCTTAAACTAAAATTATTCCCCTTCATTCTTCTCACGCTGATCCTGTTTTCCGGCTGTGCCACCTGGCAAAGTGGGGACGAAAATGAAACTACGGATTTTATCGAATTCGCCAATGTACCCATTCCCAGCAGTTTTACATTGGACGGTTCCCGGTCCTTCATTTATGAATCTGGAAGCGGAGATGTGAAGGTGGGTCGGCTTTTTTATTCCGGCATGAACAGCCAGGATGAGACAGTCGCCTATTTTAAAACTGGGATGCTCAACCGAGGATGGACACCGGTCAACACCATGACATACGATGCCGGCGTTATTTTGAATTACCAAAAAGAAGGCTGGTCAAGCACCCTGAACATTACCTCCGGTTGGTTCAAAACTTATGTGGAAATAAAAATTGGCCCCAATTAAGACTGGGGCCGCTTTTAAATGAACATGGGCACAACCTATTGTGACCGCAAATGCGGTATAAAATTGACGTGACCCCCGATGGAGACCTCAATGGCGGAGCAATTGATTCTGGAATTTCCCGCCTGCCCGGAGCACACTTTTGCCAGTTTTATCGTGTCCGAAGGATCGCGGTTTGCCTTTGAAACTGCAAAAAAATTTTCCCTAGAAGACCCCGGCCTACAATATTCCAGCCTATTTATTTACGCCACTAAAAATATGGGGAAATCCCATCTGCTTCATTCTATCGGCAATCATGTGGCGCAATCCAACCCAGGAAAAAAAGCCTTGTATATCCATACTTCGGATTTTATCAAGAAGGTGAATTCGGGCGATGCCAACGAAACGGTAAAAAAAATGGATGAAGTCGATATCCTCTTGCTCGATGACGTTCAACATCTCGATGGACTACAGGCCCCGCAGGAAAAACTTTATTCCATCTATAATGACTTCCGGGAAAAAAAGAAAAAACTCGTGCTTGCCGCAGACCGACCGCCGGACCAACTCACTAAAATTGAAGATTATCTCCGCTCACGTTTTCAATGGGGAATGATGGCAGAAATCAAGGCCATGGATCCCGATTCCACGGCCAAATTGTTCGTTAAGCTGGCGCAAGATGCGGGCTTGGTGATCCCCGAAAATGTTGTCGACTACCTCTTGCTCCGAATTCCCCGCGACTTTATTTCTGTAACGGAGAGCGTTGAGACTTTGAACCGGGCATCGTACCAACAAAAGCGCAAAGTGAGCATCCCCCTGGCCAAATCGGCGCTGAACCTGGATTGAAAGATCTCTTAAAAAATATGAACGCCACGCAATGGAACATCGCCAGCACTCTGGAAACTCTGGCAGAAGAAATTCCGGAAGTTGCCGCCATCCGTGTGCCCTGGAAAAAGCAGTCCTTATCATTCATGGACCTGCATCGGGACAGTAACCGAATTGCTTCGGGCCTTGCTAAAATGGAAATTCAGCCCGGTCAGCGAATTTTGGTCCTGGTCCCTTTCAGCATCGACTTCATCACCATAAGCTTTGCCTTGTTCAAAGTGGGAGCGGTTCCGGTCCTGATCGACCCAGGACTGGGACGAAAAAACATGCTGCAGTGCATCGCCCAGGCGGCACCCGACATCATGGTGACGGTCATGCGAGGCAACATTGCAAAACTTCTTTTCCCGAAATACTTTAAATCGGTGCAATATTCCATCACCGTTGGCGCTATCGGTTTAGGGTCACGAATAACTTTGAAAACCGTCAAGAAGCGGGGTGCCGAAAATTTCAAGATGGCTATCATGGGCCCAGACGACCCCGCGGCAATTCTTTTTACCAGTGGAAGCACAGGACCCTCGAAAGGCGTACTCTACACTCACAAAATGTTCGTTAAACAAGTGGAATTACTTCGCGAACATTTTCAAATCAAAAAAGGCGAAATCGATTTACCCACCTTCCCGCTTTTCGGATTGTTCGGGATCAGCATGGGAATGACCAGCATCCTGCCTAAGATGGATTTTACCCGGCCCGCCCAAGTCGACCCGCAAAATATCATCGCACCGGTGACAGAATTTTCCATCAGCAACAGTTTTGGATCGCCCGCGTTATGGAACACCGTGAGCCAGTATTGCCTCAGCAGAAAAATCAAACTACCTGCCTTGAAACGCATATTGATTGCCGGGGCTCCCGTTTCAGGAAACCTTTTGCAAAACATCCAGGGAATCGTAGGACCTGATTGCAAGGTATTCACGCCTTATGGCGCGACAGAAGCCTTGCCGGTGGCTTCCATTGAGAAAAACCAAGTCCTCCTGCATACCTGGGAACAAAGCCAAAAAGGTTATGGCACCTGCGTTGGTCATCCGGTCCCGGGGATGGAAATTAAAATCATTAACATTACGGACGAGCCCCTGCCCTCTTGGCAAGATGATCTGGAACTTCCCCTCGGGCAAGTAGGAGAAATCATCGTCCGCGGAGAATGGGTCACTCGACAATATTTCAATCGCGAGGACGCAACCCACCTCGCCAAAATTAAAGACGGCGACACGTTCTGGCATCGCATGGGAGATGTTGGACGGCTGGACTCGGAAGGGCAATTGTGGTTTTATGGCAGAAAAAATCAACGGGTCGTCACAGATCAAGAAACATTATTTACCATTCCCTGCGAGGCTATTTTCAACGGTGTTTCTGGCGTGAAGCGTTCGGCCCTGGTAGGACTGGGAACTAAAGGCAATCAATGCCCCGCGATTATTATCGAACCAGAAGATGGGATAGTCGTAGGATCGAAGGCCGAGCGCGAGCAATTTCGTAAACAGTTATTACAAGCAGGCGCAGAATACGAACATACTCAATCGATATCAAAAATCCTGTTCCATCCGGATTTCCCTGTGGACGTCCGCCACAACGCTAAGATTTTTCGCGAACAGCTCGCACTTTGGGCGGCGAAAGACCCTCAGGTAAATGAATGAGGGCGCTACTACAAATTAGTTTTGCCATGAGCGGTCCTTATAAATAAAAGGGCCCGCGAGTTGCCTGCAAAAAATATTGAATTACTAGAGATCCTCATAAAATTATGACTCAACAAAATATTATAAACAAACTGAAGCCTGACAGTCACACGAAAGTCCTGCTTTATATTTTCCTCATCGGCCTGGCATTCCGATTATGGGGAATCACCAATCCCTTGCTGGATTTTCATAGCTGGCGTCAAACCTTGACCGCAAGCGTAGCGCAAAATTTTTTCACCGATGGGATGAATCTCTTTTCGCCGTCAACAAATTTCATTAACGAAAACTTCGAGTTTGAATTCCATCTCTACACTTATATTGTCGCCTTGCTTTACAAAGTATTTGGAGTTCACGATTGGCTGGGTCGCTTGGTCGCCGTAGCATTTTCAATGGGCACCATGTGGGTTTTGTATTTACTGGGAAAACGTTATTTCGATGAGCGTGTTGCGGCAGTTGCTGTGGCCTTCTTCGCCGTCTTGCCCATGTCGGTTTATTACACGCGTACTTTCATGCCGGAATCGGCAATGCTGTTTTTCTCGGTGGCATTACTATACTGTTTCACCCGCTGGCTCGACACCGAACAATGGCACTTTTTTATCCTAGCCTGTCTTTCCGGAGCTTTGGTATTTCTGGTAAAGCTACCAACGCTTTACCTGGGAGCCCCTCTGCTGTTCCTGGTCCTCAATAAATACGGGAAATCGTTTCTAGTCCAGTGGAAACTGTATCTATTCGCACTCGCCATTCTGCTCCCACCCTTGATGTGGTACAGCCACATGGTGGATATCCGAATCCAGGTTTATGGCGGTGAAAACATCTGGCTGTCGAACGACAAACTAGCCAATCTGGAAACCTTAAAAGATTATAAGTTTTACAAATTAATCTTTGCTACCCGACTTATAGAAAAAATGTTCGCCTTCACAGCTTTTCCTTTTCTTGTTCTGGGAATGATCGCGAAAGTAAAGAAAAAGGAAGACACCCTCTTTCATATCTGGTTTGCGTCCGTATGTATTTTCTTTTTGATTGTTGCCCACGGCAACCGAGTCCACGAGTATTACCAGATCCCCATCATTCCTGCCGGTTGTTTTTTTATAGGACAATTCCTCGTTAAATTTTTCGAGTCCCGCAGAGACCCTCGTCTTTGGCGGTCTGACTACAAAGCTTGCATCGTCCTGATCATGATCGTATTCCTGCCCATCCATTCCATTTACAAACTGGACAAGCGCATGAACTACAACGATGGTTATCTTTTGATAGGTAAGGAAATTGTCAAACACGCAAAACCGGGGGAACGTATCATCGTGCAAGACAAATACATGAAGGTCGCTCAACCAACCATGAAGAGCAATCAATCAATTACGAAGAGCAATCAAGCGACACAAAAAATGGCCATCAAGGGGAACGGAGCGCCACAAATTCTATACTTCGCCAATCGAAAAGGCTGGACTTATGGAGTCAACAATAATTTAAGTCCGAAAAACATCGAGGAACATATCGCGGAAGGTGCCACAGTTTATGCGATGGCTAAATTTAGCCTTGAGAAAGAGAATAAAAAATTGTTTGATTATTTGTCATCTGAGCATCAACTGGTAGAACAAACACCACTGGTGACGGTTTTCAAACTGAAGGGAGATTGAGTGAGGTTATCGAAAATGTAACTGCATAGCTCATTGCACTTCTTTCATATAACCAAGAACCTGGTCCAATAATTTTTTAGGGAACAAGCTTCCCGTGAGTTTTTCCCTGGCATTCGCTCCGGCTTGGCGAAATTCTTCGGCTTGGGCAATTGAGGGCATCGCCGCAAGCTGAATCCCGTTATCCATCATGACCTTGACCGAACTTTCATTTTCCTTACGAATTTTTTCACCCAGTTGATTGAGATGATGTTTGCCCAGTCTTTTTAGCATCGCCTGTTGTTCGGCACTGAGTTTGTTAAATTTCTTTTTCGTGATCAATACCCCGCCTGTGGCATATCCCATCCGGAATTGCGACATAGTTTTTATTTTAGTAAACCACTGCAAAGCCAGAGCCCCTTGGCTAGAGGCATACACCGTATCGATCATGCCCGTTTGCAACGACAACAACACATCGGTAATCGACAAGGGCACTGGCCTTACCCCCAATGCGGAATAGGTTTTTTCAACCAGAGGATCGCCTTCCCACATCCACGGCTTGGATTTTTTCAAGTCCGCTACTGTCTGAATATTATTTTTGGAAAAAAAGTAAATCCAACCAACAGGCACCCAGCCCAATAGCACATAACCCTTTTCCTCAAACTTGCCGACAAAATAATCGTTCATCTTATCGTAGACATGCAGTATCTGTGCGTCACTTTCAAATAAAAAAGGCAGATCCAAAATCCGAACTTCCGGCAGAATTTCTCCCAATCCTACACCCGTAAATCCGGCGGCATGAATTTGGCCAATGCGCATTTTGCGAATGACATCCTTCTCATCCCCGGAAACACCGCCGGGATAAAACTTGAACGACACTTCATTGTTGCTCTCTTTGCTGACCGCCTTATCGAAGGACCGCATCGCCTTCATCCAGGAAGTCCCTTCCGGCGCCAGCGTGGCAAATTTTATCTTTTGTTTTTTACCGCCAGCTTCTGCTAAGGAATAGCTAGCCAGGATTAAAAAACAAGCCATCGATAAAACAAAACCAGCCCATATAAATTTGCACTTGGAGATTTCATGGAATTTGAATAGGGATAAAATTTTTAACATTTTCATTTAATAAATTTTAGGTGAAGGTTAGAACAAGTCATCAACACGTTCCAACCAGTATTTTGCTTTTTGTTTGGCAATTTCGTTAGCCAATCTTTGCTCAGGCAAAATATCTGGCAACGCGTCTATCACTTCCTGCAAAGACTTTTCAAAAAGATCACGATCCTGGGTCTGCACCGCGTAAGTTCGTGCATAAAAATACGACGACAGCAAATACTTGCTATTGGTGAGTTCCATGTTTCTTTCAAAATGAAATTTGGCTTTCTCATGATTGCCACCCAACAGCTTAGGACGATTCCCGTAAAATACAGCGAGCAGAAGATGCCCCCCCGCATAATGATAGGTCTCATCCAATTCGACAACTCGTTGCATGACGCTCTCCACTTTCGAGACATCAGCAAAGGCCCGTGGGTTATCCAGGCTAAGATTAAGCCAACCGCCCCAGCACTGGGCCAGCCAAAATAAGGCGGGAACTTGATCCTCTGAAAATTTTGCTAACTCATTGCTCAAGTCTGCCTGCACTAAACCCTTCAAACTATTCGCTGGTGATTGATTTTCCAGTGCTCGAAAAGCGTAGTTTCGTCCTCGGTCATACAAAGCCACGGCACGCACTGGATCGGAATCTTCTACAAAACTAAATCCGTAGCTACAAAATCCTTCGGCCAAACTAACGAGTAGTTGCGGATTATCTGGATCGGATTGAAGAAATCCCTCCATCATCTTTAGACTCGCCGGAATGGCATTTTTCGCAAGCGCCAGGTCATTTTCTTCCTGGATAGACCGAACCTGCCCTTCGACCAAGGGTAAGGACAAACGGACGGCCATCTGTTGAAAAGAACATCCGCCGCTCACAAACACAAACAACGCTATAAAAATGAAAGTCTTAGGTCTCATAGGACTTTATAGTATCAAAAGCCAGCAAACTCAACAACTCTCTACAATCGTTTTGACATCAATTGGGCTATTTGCTAACATTTCGCTTGAGATAAAGAGACATTTTTCCCCTTCGTCACCAAAGGGCCATACGGCATGTCTGATTCCGATCAGAAACTGGATTCCAAAGAAGAACAAAGTCTGCAATTCATGAAGAAAGTCCTCTTAGGCATTGGTGGGATTTTCGTATTGGTGGGCCTTGTCCGACAATGGCCATTAGCGGGCAAAACTTATATGCAATTCATCGAAGGCGATGGCTATATGTCGTTGATGATGGGTTTGATTATTATTGTTCTGGCCTTTGCCATCAAATTATTGGTCGGCCAGGAGGACGATAGTTAAAATTATTGGAATCAACTCGAGAGGAACTCATGAGCGAAAAAAAGGACCAAGAAGAAATCGAAGGCGAAGGATTTGTCATCAAGGACAGGCGTTCTTCCCAAATTTCTGAAGATGAAGCCCAGAGTATTTCCGATGAAGCACCAACAGAGGATCAACCCTCTGGGGAGGAAGAGGGTCAAAAATTTCAGATCGATTTTTCCACCTTTGTTTTTTCACTGACTTCCTCAGCGTTTTACAATCTGGGCGATATGCCGGACCCCTTGACTGGAAAAACAGAAACCAACCTGCCCGCAGTACAACAAACCATCGATATGCTGAACATGCTGAAGGTAAAAACCAAGGGCAATCTGACCGACGAAGAAGCTAAGCTGATTGACCAGATGATTTATGAATTACAAATAAAATACGTCGCAAAAACTGGGAAATAAAGTTCGCCATTTACCCACCTTATCCACACCGTTAGATAGCCTTTAGGAAAGCCCTTTCCATTTATTTTTTCCCATATGTGAAGTTTCAATTTGTGCTTTGCCTTGTCATAATGCTAAGCTTCTATCACTCATCTTATGAACGACCCCGCTGCAAGCAGATGGGGTATCCGACAAAAGTTATTATTTAAAAGCCGTAGCACAAGCTACGGGGTATAAAACCCACTGGTGGGAATTAATTGACAGGCTCTCATGGAATCTGGAAGCGACCAAAACGGAATGTTCATCCGCGGGATGACGAGGCCGGATGCTCTTATTAAGTTCATTCAGCAGAAATTTCCCGAACAAAAAATTCAGGATGCATACACATGGCTATTGAAGCAGGCTAAAAACCTGGCGCGTGCAAGCCAATTGACCCCTCTGCAAGCCTTCTGGAAACTGCTGGACGAATCCTATCGGAGAAAGGCACCTCCCCTGCAATGCAGCAAAGGGTGCGCCCACTGCTGTTATACGGGAGTGACTCTTACGCAACTGGAATGGGATAGCATCTTAAAGTACGTAGATGAACACAGCATCGATTTGGAAAAAATCATTCAACGCTCGGAGAGAACGATCAATCGAGTGCGTAAGGTGCTGGAATCGGATGAAAACCCCGATCACATCGATTGGCACCAGCAGGTGATCAATCAGCCCTGCCCCTTTCTGGGCGAAGACCAAGCTTGTGAAATTTACGAGGCCCGACCACTGGATTGCCGACTAGTGGTATCGTTCGCTGGTGTCTGCCAAAGCAAACAACTGGAATACGCTCAACGCGGCGTGGTCATCGAAGAGGCTATCGGTTCAACTTTGATCGCAAAACTGCAACACGACCAGACACCAAAAATCAAGCAACGAAAGTTTAAGGGCACGCAACCGCTTCGTCTATTCCAGCACTGGTTGATCCTCTGGAAGAAAAAAAAGTCGAAGAAAAAGCGCCGTTAACTTGCACTGTGCTAAATTTGTGCTTACAAGTTTTGTAAAAACTTCTCTAAACTAGACGAGGGGGGAGAATCCCGTAAGTGCTTTTTAGTAGATAGCTTGTGGAAATCTCAATCTGGTCGTTTAAGATCGATTGTGGCCTCTCGGACCGGATAAAGGGTTAGATTCCCCACCTTATTGTTAAGCCGCCACGTGGG
>SMVB01444718.1_pt1 | contig 14715 bp, 10 predicted proteins | sample 2456461 | NCBI WGS metagenome assembly SMVB01 (sample SAMN11095934, study PRJNA526329) | marine sediment metagenome | biome: Marine sediment; feature: Surficial sediment; material: Deep marine sediment; isolation source: Hadal surficial sediment | place: Pacific Ocean | collected 2014-05 | depth... | reverse complement strand
GTGGTATCGCTACATGCCTGATTCGGGCAATTGACATGGTAGAACTTTCATCTACTGGATTATGGCCTTGTCGGCCGCTACCCACCTCCCCTTTTCAGAAACATGACCGAAGCAACTCTCTGAACCGCTAGCGTAACCTCACGGCCAGCGCAGCCCAACGCCACCGGTCTATTTGACACCAGCGCTCTCGCACTATTCTCACCTGACCCTCGTCTGAAACCCACCACCCTCATGCGTCCTACACTCTTTCCACTGAAATTCGCGTTCCAAATCGCACCGCAGCGCTCCATCAACAGCTTTGTGCGCGGCCAACGGAAAAGCAATGGGCTATAGGGTTTATAGGGTTAACGCTGGAGGTCGACCTTCGCCGGCTGTCCGGCGACCAGTGGTAGCCGGTCCCGACGTTCAGCTCTTCGGGGTAGACCCAGTCGAGATCGCCATGCAGGATGAGATCGCTTCCGCCAAATGTCAGCTGCTTTTCGTCCCCGCCGTCCAGCCCTGGCGCAACGCTTCAACATCAGCCGCTCTGCTTTGACGACATACACTCGCTCCTTTCGGTCCGCCCGCTATGTGCCGTCAGAGCTACAATGTAGCGGTGGCGCCAGGGTAAAGGACATATGGGGCAGGTGTTTCGAGCAAGACGTTTGTGGCTTTCGGGGGGACTCCGCGCACTGGCGCTCGCAGTTGTCGTGTCGTGCGGCGCCCCGGGTCCGTCCGAGCGAGACGCTTCGAGTGATGATCTCCTTGCGGAGGTGGGCAAACTGGACGCGGACGTTCCAGGCGCCGGTGAGAGGGACGACGCGGATGGGAGTGTTACACCGACCGAGCCGGGAGCGCTGCGCAAGCTTACCGGGGCGCGCACCCGGGTCGTCTGGACCCAGGACGTCGCCGACGGGACGGATATCCTCAGCGCGGGCGACCAACTCCTCTTGATGGGCCATGACACCGACGATGGGCGGGGCGAGCGAGCGCTCCTCGCGACACCCGCCAACTATGCCAAGCCCCTGATGACGCCTCTCGGCAACCGGGTGGTGTTCTCCGACTATCAGCAAAAGAGCGCCTTCGTCGTGAACTGGGATGGATCCGGATTGAGACGGCTCGGCGCCGGGTTCGCGCTCGCCACCTGGATCGACCCGGAAACGCGCGTCGAATGGGTCTACATCGGCACGGACGAGGCGCCCACCCGGGCGCCTTCCTATCGCACCGTGACGCGGCACCAGATCGACCGATGGGACGTGAGCGAAGTCGTCTGGGACAAAAAGCCAGTGAACCACAACAGCTTTCAGCTTTCCGCCGATGGTCGGCTCGCCGGCGGACTGTTCCCCTGGCCCCATGCCGGAGTGGCGGAGCTGCCCAACGGCTCGTTCCGTCCTCTGGGAACGGGATGCTGGACGGCTCTGGCCGGTGGCTCGAGCTCACTGCTATGGTACTTCGACGGGTCTCACCGGAACCTGACCATGGTAGATGTGGAGCGTGACGAGCGGTGGCGCGTCAACATCAATAATGCCCCCGGTATCGACGGGTATGAGGTCTATCATCCTCGTTGGGCCAACCATCCGCGGTTCCTCACGATAACCGGTCCGTACACGGCGGGCGACGATGCGAACAAGATCCGCGCCGGTGGCCGACAAGTCGAGATCTACCTCGGGAGGTTTGCCGCGGATTTCGCCTCGGTCGAAGGCTGGGTCCGGGTGACGAACAATCAGCGCGCGGACTTCTACCCGGATGCCTGGATCGATCCGACCGGCGAGCTCCCGGCCAGCGTGGTGCGCGACGTCCAGCGTGAAGCAGGACGTCCGATAGAGGACGGGAGCGAGCAGCGGGCCCCGCTGGTCGTCGAGGCACGAGTGATCGAGAGCGTGCCCATTCCCACCCCCGAGTCGATTCTCCCCTATCGGCGTGCGCTGCTCGTCAACGAATACGAAGTCCTGCGCGTTGTCTCCGGCGCCTACGAAGAAAAGAAGATTCTCGTTGCGCACTGGGTGATTCGTGACGCTCAGGTGCTCGACACTGCGGCGCGGGAACGAGGTGAGATCTTTCGAATGTCACTCTCCCTCTACGACGAGCACGAGGAGCTGGAAGGCGAACGCCTGGTCATGGATAGCGATGCTTTCGACTTGAGCCTCTATTACGACATCGACCGCTGAGGACTGGACAGTGGTCTTCAGCTCGTACCTCTTCCTTTTTTATTACCTTCCGGTCGTCCTGCTGCTCTACTACGCTTCGCCGCGCCGGGGCAGGCACCTGATCCTCACCCTGATGAGCTATCTGTTCTACGGGTGGGCGAACCCGCTATTCGTGTTCCTCCTGCTCGCTTCGACGACGATCGACTACTTCTGCGGGCTGGTGATTGCCCACCGCGGTTTCGGCGGCTGGGGCCGTCCGATCCAGAAGCTTCCGCCCGCAACGCCGCGGACACGGGCGCAACGCATCGCGGTCACCCTGTCCATCATCTCCAACCTGTCGCTGCTGGGCTTTTTCAAGTATTTCAATTTTGTCGCGGACAACTTCGACGTGATCGTGGGCTGGCTTGGGCTGCCGGAGCTCCAGATCCAGCGCGTGGTCACGGTGGTGTTGCCCCTGGGAATCAGCTTCTACACATTTCAGTCGATGAGCTACACCATCGACGTTTACCGCGGTCATGCGCGAGCGCTCCGCAACTTCATCGACTTCGCATGCTACGTCTCGATGTTTCCTCAGTTGGTCGCCGGGCCCATCATCCGATTCTCCGAGGTGGCCGACCAGCTCGCCGAGCGGACCCACACCGTCACCAAGCTCGCCCGGGGGGTCGCCTTCGTAAGCCTTGGTCTCGCCAAGAAGGTCCTCCTCGCCAATCCCTGTGGCAAGGTGGCCGACGTGGCCTTCGAGGCCGGCTCGATCGGGGTGGTGGACGCCTGGTACGGCGTCATCGCCTATGCGTTCCAGATCTATTTCGATTTCAGCGCCTACTCGGATATGGCGATCGGGCTCGGCCTCATGTTGGGATTCGTCTTCTCCAAAAACTTCGACTCTCCGTATCTCGCGCAATCGATCACCGAGTTCTGGCGGCGCTGGCACATTTCGTTGTCCACCTGGCTCCGGGACTACCTCTATATGCCGCTCGGCGGGAGTCGCAAGGGAAGGTGGAGGACGTATCGGAACCTAGCCGTGGTCATGCTTCTTGGCGGCTTGTGGCACGGTGCGGCCTGGAACTTCCTCGTCTGGGGAGGGTTGCATGGAATCTTGCTCGCCGCCGAGCGGCTGCGAGGAAAGAGCTCCCCGTATGAGTGGCTGCCCAAAGCGGGTCGCCAGGCGGTAACCTTCGTCCTGGTGCTCATCACCTGGGTGTTTTTTCGCGCGGACGACCTGCCGGGCGCGCTCTTCTACCTCCGAAGCATGTTCGGGCTCGCGGCCGTGCACGAAACGGCCGGGCTTCTGGGCGGGATCCTGTACCAGCCGTATTATCTGGGGACGATGGTGCTTGCGGCGCTTTTGACCTGGACCTGTCCCCAGACCTGGGACTGGACGCGAACGATCCCACCATGGAAGATGCTCGCGATCGTAGGGCTCTGGCTGGCCTGCGTTGCGGTGCTCGCAACGCAGGCGTACAACCCGTTCATCTATTTCATCTTCTAATGAGGAGCAAGCCGCCGATGCAGGAAGTCTCGCTGCAGCAAAGCCGGGAGTCACTCGCCCGGGAGCAAGTCGGTCGGACGAACGTGGGAAGGGGAACGGCCCTCGCTTTGGTGGTGCAGTTTCTGCTCGTGGTGGGTGCGGTGCCGATCTACGAGCTCGTTTACGACCGGGGTCAGCCCGAGGCGACCGATCGGCTGAGCGGACGACTGTCACGCCTGGCGGACGCGCTCTGGCCGCCGTCCGGTCCACCGGACATCGCGACATCGCTCGTGTCGCGGGTCGTCACGTGGAACCGCGCGCTCATCACCGAGCTCGAGCGATTCGAAGACGAGGCCGAGGATCTCTCACGCCTTGGGCTTAAGCTCCGGCCCCCCACGCAATACCTGATGGCCCGCCTCGGCGCGGGAACCGAACAGGCCTATGTCGGGCGCAGCGGTTGGCTATTCTATCGCAAGGACCTGGACTTCCTTACCGGCGCCGACTTGCTCGACCCGAGCCAGCTTGCCCGGCGCCGCGGCGATCTCGCGGCGGGCCCGCAACCGGATCCCCGCCCCGCCATTCGCCACCTGAACGCGCAGCTCGACGCCCGGGGGATCCGGCTCGTCCTCATGCCGACGCCCGTCAAGCCGACCCTTCATCCCGAACGCTTCGCCCGCGGTTTCGAGGGCCGCGAGGATCCGCTACGACCCGATTCCTATCGGGCATTGTTCGAGGAGCTCGAACGCGAAGGTGTCCTCGTCTTCGATGCGGCCGCGGCTCTTTCCGAAGCAAAACGCTATACGGGAGAGTCCTACTTGAAGACCGACACGCACTGGCGACCCGAAGCGATGGAGCGCGTGGCCGCGCGTCTGGGAGATTTCTTGACGCGGCACGTGGATCTGCCGCCGCTGCCGCCGGCCGGCTTCGTCGGTGAACCCGTGGAGGTCGCGAACGTGGGCGACGTCGCCCGCATGCTGGATCTGCCGGGGTGGCAGGATCGCTACCCGGCGGAGCGCGTCCGCTTGCGTCAGATCCGCACCGCGGGTAACGCGCGGTGGCGGCCGAATCCCTCGTCGGATGTCCTCTTGCTCGGGGACAGTTTCAGCAACATCTACTCTCTCGCCGAGATGGGCTGGGGTGAGTCCGCCGGACTCGCCGAGCAGCTGAGTTTCGTCATGCAGCGGCCCCTCGACCGCATTGTCCAGAACGCCGACGGCGCCTTCGCGACCCGCGAGCTTCTCGCAAGGGAGTTGTCGCGCGGGAGGGATCGCCTCGCGGGCAAGCGCGTCGTAATCTTCCAGTTCGCGGAGCGGGAGCTGGCAACGGGGGACTGGAAGCGGCTCGAGCTCGGACTGAGCGAGTCAGCGCCCGGACGGTTCTTCGTTCCCGTCGCGGGCGAGACGGTTCTCGTCTCCGGCACGATCCTGGAGATCGCTCCGATCCCGCGCCCGGGCACGGTCCCGTACGCAGACCACATCGCGGCGGTGCACCTCGTCGATCTTTCGAGCGATCGGGCCGGCGTCGCGGGGAGACAAGCGGTCGTTTACGTGTGGGGCATGCGCGATCACGTCTTGCAGGAAGCCGCACGGTTTCGCGCAGGAGACTCGATCTCTCTTCGCCTCCGGCCGTGGGCGGATGTGGCGAGCGACTACGACGGTATAAAGCGTACGGAGCTTTCGAACGATGACGTGCAGCTCGAAGAGCCGGCCTGGGGCGAGGTAGTTGATTGATGGTTCGCGCGCGACTCCTCGTTATCCTGGCGGTTTCCATTCTCACCGTCTCGTGTAACGGACAAACGACTCGAGCTCCCGAACCTACCGCGCTTTTCGATGAGTGGGCAGCACTGGCTCGCACCGCCGAGCAGCAGGAGACGATGGTGGTCGAGGGCGCCGACGGCTGGCTGTTCCTCGCCTCGGAGCTGCGACATCTCGGCGCCGGCCCGTTCTGGGGCGCTTCCGCGGCCGCGGTGAGCAGGGCTCGACGACCCGAGTGGGCGGACCCGCTGCCGGCGATCCTAGACATGCGCGATCAGCTGCGCCAGGCAGGCGTCGAGCTCATGATCGTGCCGGTCCCACCGAAGAGCATCATCTACCCTGACAAACTTCCATCGAGCGTCCCTCTCGATGCGGAGTCGGCGCCGCGTCTCGACGTACATCATCAGACGTTCTACGACCTGCTTCGCACGAACGGGGTCGAGGTTCTGGACCTGACCTCCCTCTTCCTTTCCAATCGACGGCACGAGAAAGGCCATCTGTACTGCCGGCAGGATACCCACTGGTCGGGAGCGGCCACCGTCCTCGCGGCGGAACGGATCGCCGCTGAGCTCACGACCCGACCGTGGTTCGACGAAGTGCCCAAGACAACGTTCCAGAGCGAGTGGAAACAAGTCGAGATTGCCGGTGACCTCTGGACGGCGCTCGACGATCCCACGCTGGCCAGGGAGCGTCTCTCGTTGCGTTTCGTGGGAACGGGCTCCGAAGACGCACGGATTCCCGTCGAGCCCGATCCGTCGAGTCGCGTCGTGCTGCTGGGCGACAGCCACACCCTGGTGTTTCATGCCGGCGGCGATATGCACGCCGAGGGCGCCGGTCTGGCCGATCAGCTCGCCCAGGAGCTGGGGTTTGCAGTGGACGTCGTCGGAGTGCGCGGCTCGGGGGCCACCGCAGCAAGGATCAACCTCCTGCGCCGCGCGCAAAGGGCGCCTGGCTACTGGGCCAACAAGCGGATCGTCCTATGGTGCTTCGCCGCCCGGGAGCTCACCGAGAGCGACGGCTGGCGGCTCATCCCGATCGGTTCGTAGAACGTCGCGATGGTTCGGAGGACCGGGACGAGAAGCGCGACAGGCGCATCGAAACCAGCGCGCAAAAGGGCCCGAGATTTAGATGACGAACTTCTGCTACAGGACACTAGAGTCCTCACGTAATGAAGCGCGAGATTCGTTTCGTAGACCTGCCCCGCCGCGGCCTGCGCGAGCGCCATCAAAGCGCCCGCAACGCCGGCCCACTTTTCTTCCGCATGAGCTAACATTATTACAGGCGGGCCGCTCGCGACGCACTTGCAAATGGCCTCGATATCCACTATGAATAATCGAATCACGGGGCGCTCGAGGCGACTATAGGGCAACAATCGATGAAGATGTCTTTGTTAGCAGGCTTGGCAGGCTCGGCAGGCTCGACAGGCTCGGCAGGCTTGGCAGGGGTTTACATCCTCGCGGCCGCGTTTACGGCGTCGGGCAGCGAGTCTCCGGAATCCGGGGCGGCAAGTGCGGAGCTGGTTGAAAATTACTGCACCACCTGCCACAACGATGCTCTCGAGATCGGAAATTTTTCGCTCGAGCAAGTCGACCTCACCCGACCCGCGGACCATGCCGAGGTACTCGAGAAAGTCGTGCTGAAGTTGCGCTCGGGGATGATGCCGCCCCAGGGGATGCCCCGGCCCGATGCGTCCGAGCTCCATCGCTTCATCTTGGATATCGAGACCGGGATCGACGACGCCGCCAAAGCCCATCCGAATCCGGGCCGGCCGATCCTCCATCGATTGAATCGCTCGGAATATGCGAACGCGATCCGCGACTTGCTCGGCATCACGATCGAGACCGAGAAGCTGCTCCCGCCGGACGACATGAGCCAAGGCTACGATAATATGTCGGACGTCCTGACCGTCTCACCCACGCTTCTCGAAAGCTACATCAACGCCGCGGGAAAGATAAGCCGGCTCGCGGTGGGCGATTCTGGCGCGAGCCCCATCGTCGAAACCTATCCCGTCCCGCTCAAAGTCTCACAGCTCCATTACGTGGAAGGGACACCGTTTGGGACCCGCGGCGGCCTCGCGGTCACGCACAACTTTCCCGCCGACGGAGACTACGTCATTCGCTCGAGTCTCTATTTCCGCAGCCTCGGCCCACTCTTCGGCGACAACAAGCCCGCCGAGGGCGAGCAGCTCGAGGTCGCGGTGAACGGCGAGCGCATCGCGCTTTTCGATATCAACCGAAAGATGAAAGTCTCCGAGATCCTGAAGACGGAACCGACGCCTATCAAGGCCGGGCCGCAAACGATCTCCGCGTCGTTCATCCAGCGCGCGGAAGGCCCCGTCCAAGATTTCGTGATGCCGTTCGATCAATCGACGGCGGATCTCACGACTGGCAACGTCAAAGGTTTGACCGGTCTTCCCCACTTGAGAAATATCGGTATCGACGGCCCCTATGACGTCACGGGTGTGAGCGAGACGCCGAGCCGCGCAAGGATCTTCACGTGCCGCCCCAACGAAGCCGACGAAGAAACTGATGAAAAAACTGATGAAAAAACTGACGATGACGAGCTTTCCTGCGCGAGAGAGATTCTTCTAGGCCTCGCGCGACGCGCTTTTCGCCGGCCCGTGACCTCTGAAGACATCGTGAATATCATGGCGCTCTTCGCATCGGGCCGCGACGGCGCGGATTTCGACGCCGGCATCCGAACAGGGCTTCAAGCCATTCTTGCGGATCCCGAGTTCATCTTTCGTTTCGAACGCACCCCGGACGACGTCGCTCCGGGAACGAATTACCCGGTGAGCGACCTCGAGCTCGCGTCACGTTTGTCGTTCTTCCTCTGGAGCAGCGGCCCAGATGACGAGCTCATCACGGTGGCGAGCGAGGGCAAGCTGCGCGAGACCGAAATCCTCGAAGCACAAACCCGTCGCCTGTTGCAGGACCCGCGCGCTTTCTCGCTCGCGACGAACTTCGCCTCGCATTGGCTCCATCTACAAAACCTCGGGGACATCCAGCCGGACATCTTTCTCTATCCGGACTGGGACTATAACCTGACGAAATCCATGCGGCAGGAAACGCTTTTGTTCTTCGACAGCATCGTGCGCGAAGACCGAAACATCCTCGACTTGCTCACCGCCGACTACACCTTCGTCGACCAGCGTCTCGCGCATCACTATGAAGTGCCGAGCGCGCTCGGGAATCGCTTCCGCCGCGTCAGCATCGAAGACGACAACCGGCGGGGTCTCCTCGGCCATGCCAGCATCCTGACGCTCACCTCGCTCTCGAACCGCACATCGCCCGTTATTCGCGGCGCCTGGGTCATGTCCGTTCTGCTCGGCACACCACCCCCGAAACCGCCCGCCAACGTTCCCCCGCTCGAGGAGAACGAGCACGGCGGGCGCGTGCTCTCGGTCCGGGAGCGCCTCGAAGAACATCGGAAGAGCCCCGCCTGCGCGGCGTGCCACAACATCATGGACCCGTTAGGCTACGCGCTCGAGAATTTCGATCCGATAGGAGCGTGGCGCACCAAAGATAGCGGCTTCGACATCGATCCGTCGGGAACGTTCTTCGACGGCACGGCCGTTGCCGGGCCGGCCGATTTGCGAAAATATCTCCTCGAGCACGAGACGCTCTTTCGGCGCAATTTCACGCGGCAACTCTTGATGTACGCCATGGGCCGCGTCATTCAGCACTACGACATGCCGGCGGTACGCGCCATCGCCAAAGAAGCGAAGGCGCAGGACGACCGGTTCTCGTCTTACGTTCTCGGTATCGTAAGAAGCACCCCGTTCCAGATGAGACGGATGGAGAAACGCGGCGTCGTTGCCGATGCCGGGCTCCAGTAAGCTCGTAAGAAATGTAGAGGACACAGTAATGTTCATTACCAAGAAGCACATTTCGAGGCGCATGGCGCTTCGCGGACTCGGCGTAGGGATGGCGCTGCCTTTTCTCGACGCGATGGTTCCCGCGCTCGCGGCCACGCGCAAGAGCGCGGCCAACCCGCAAACCCGCTTCATCGCACTCGAGATGGTGCACGGCTCCGCGGGCAGCACGGGCGATGGAACGAGGAAGCATTACTGGTCTCCCGCCAAACAAGGCCGCGATTTCGAGACCACGCCCATCTTGCGCTCGCTGGCCCCGCATCAAGACTACGTCACGATCGTGAGCCATACGGATATCGCTCCAGCCACCGCCCAGACCGAGGCCGAAGCTGGCGCCGACCATACACGCTCCTCCGCCTCATGGCTGACTTGCGCCCACGCGAAGATGACCGAAGGCGCCGACATCCATAACGGCATCTCGATGGACCAGCTCTACGCGCAGCAATTCGGCCAGGACACGCCGTTGCCGTCGCTGCAAGTCTGCGTCGAGGACGTCGGCTCGCTCACCGGCGCTTGCGGCTACGGCTATAGCTGCGTCTACGCGAACACGATCTCCTGGGCCTCGCCGACAACGCCCCTCCCGATGGAGCGCGATCCCCGCGTGGTCTTCGAGCGACTTTTCGGCGACGGCGCCACGCCGGAAGAGCGGCAAAGGCGGCGTGAGACCAAGGCCAGCATCCTCGATGGCATCCTCGACAAAGTGAACAAGCTCGAGCGCGGCCTCGACCCCGCTGACCGCGCGCGGCTCGAGGACTATCTCGAAGACGTGCGCGAGATCGAGCGCCGCATCGAGCGGGCCGAGACGCACAACGCCAAAAAGCTTTCCGCGGAGCTTCCGACGACGCCCATCGGCGTACCGGATACCTGGGTCGAGCACATCAAGCTCATGTTCGATCTCCAGATCCTGGCCTTTCGCACCGACACGACGCGGGTCTCGGCGTTCAAGATGAGCCGTGACGTGAGCTCACGCGTTTTCGTGGGAAGCGACGTGAAGACACCGTTTCATTCGCTCTCCCACCACCAGGACAAGCCAGACAAGCTGGCCGAGTTCGCGCAGCTGAACGAGTTCCACGTGAATCAAGTCGCTCTTTTCCTCGACAAGATGAAGAACACGCCGGATGGCGACGGCAACCTGCTCGACCATTCGATGGTGCTCTATGGAAGCCCGATGGGCGACGGAAGCGTGCACAACCATTTGCGCGTGCCGCTCTTCATTGCAGGCCACGGCAATGACACCCTTCGAGGTAATCTTCACGTTCTCTGTGAGGACGGCACCCCCATGGCGAACGTGCTCCTGACGCTTCTCAACAAGCTCGGCGTGGAAGTCGACCGCTTCGGCGACAGCAACGGCACGGTGGCGATTTGACGGGAAAGGGACGGAAAATGCTGGGCTTGCTGAGCTTTTCGACGCTGTCGATAGCGATGCTCGTATCCGCGAGCGACACGGACTCCTCTACAAGGCTCGCCGACGAAGCCAAGAACGGCGATGTCGTGAAAGTCCACGCACTCCTGCACCAATATGTCGACGTGAACGCCGCTCAAGGCGACGGGATGACCGCGCTCCACTGGGCCGCCCATAACGACGACGTCGAGATGGCCGAGCTTCTTCTCGGTGCGAGGGCGAACTTCGAAGCCCGCACGCGCGTCGGCGGCCTCACACCACTCTTGCTCGCGAGCAGGAACGGAAGTGCTCCTTTGCTCGAAGCGCTGCTCGAAGCGGGCGCTAACGCGAATCACGCGAGCGAGACCGGCGCCTCGGCGCTGATGAGCGCCGCAATGACGGGACGCGTCGATGCGGTGCAGGTGCTGCTCGACCATGAAGCGGACGTGAACGCGCGCGAGCGCGCCCACGGACAAACGCCTTTGATGTTCGCCGCTTGGGAGAACCGCCCCGAGATCATCAAGATGCTCATGGCGGTCGGCGCGCATCCAGAGCTCGCCTCGACGGTGCTGCCGCTCAACGAGCAGCGTTATGACGACGACGGCATGCCCCGCAAGCGCCGCGGCAGCCAGCAATCGGGCGGCAATTCCGCCATGGGCGGCATGACAGCGCTCTTGTTCGCCACGCGCGACGGCAACATCGAGGCGGTCACCGCCCTTCTCGACGGCGGCGCGGACATCAACCGCGTGAGCGGCGGCGACGCGTCGAGCCCCATCGTGATCGCCATCGCGAATGGACACTACACGCTCGGGCAATATCTGCTCGACCGCGGCGCCGACCCGAACGTCGCCAATCTGGACGGGGTCGCGCCGCTCTATGCCACCGTCAACATGCGCTACGCCCCGGTCTCATGGGCGCCCAATCCGCGCATCGACCAAGAGGTCGTCGATTCTCTCGAATTGATGCAAGCGCTCCTCGAGAGCGGGGCGGAGCCGAACGCCAAAATCGCGCGCAAGCTCTGGTTCAGCCCGACCTCGCACGATCGGGGATGGATCGATCAAGCAGGCGCGACGCCGTTTTGGCGCGCGGCCATGTCGACCGACGTCGCGGCGATGAAAGTGCTCGTGGCCGCGGGCGCCGACCCGAACTTGAAAACGGACGGCGGCGCGACACCGCTCATGGTCGCCTCCGGCCTAGGCTGGATCGGCAATTTCAGCCAGAACCCACCCGATTCCTGGGTGGAGGCCGTCGAATATTGTCTGGAGCTCGAAAACGATATCAACGCCGTGGACAAAGACGGCTTCACGGCTCTACACGGCGCCGCCTCTCGGGGCGATAACGAGATCGTCCAGCTCCTCGTCGACCGAGGCGCACGGGTCGATCTCGTGAACGAGGACGGCAACTCGCCGGCGGATATGGCGTTCGGCCCGTCGCGCTTTTTCATCCCGAAGCCGGAGACGGTGGACCTGCTCGTCGGGCTCGGCGCGCCGTTTCTGGACAATTGTCGCTCCGACCAGTGCGTCGACGGGAAGTTCCTCGGCGGCGCGGTCGCCAAATAGCCTCATTCGGCAACCGGCAATTTCGCCGTCGAGCGCAAGCGCCCGACAGATCGACGGCGCATCGAGCACCCAACTGCCAACACAATCACAATGAAGGCGGGGATGCGCTCAACCCCGAACGAACTGATCGATATTTGACAGTGCGGGAAGGGTAAAGGTCGACGAGAGCGGCCAGCCCAAAGCCAGCCGAGTCGCACCGGGGTCTGGGAGATTTCTTGTCAGCCGGCTAAAGTTTCTACGCCGAGCGGCCGAACTAATAGAAGTAATGGGGTCGGTTTTTCCCTGAGAAAGGAACGCAACGTGCGCGCACTGAATGCTGTCCAGCCTGAAAACGGGCCTGGGAGCCAGATTTCTAAGCTCGATGTCGATGGAACGCTTCTCGATGCCACGATCTACAGCACCATCGAGGGTCTGAGCATGACTGGAGTCGTACCGTCCCCAGTGGGAGTCTCAAAACGACGAGCATCGGCTCCAACTGCTGGAAGATCTGCGCAGTCAGTCCATCGACCTCGAAGAGGCCAAGCTTGCAGCCGAGCATGCGAGCCGAGCCAAGAGCTCGTTCCTCGCGAACATGTCCCACGAGCTGCGCACACCGATGAACTCGATCTTGGGGTTCACCCAACGCTTGATCAAACGGATCGGCTCCTCGGTGGCAGAGCGGGATCTGGACTCCCTTCAGACCGTCGACCGCAACGCCAAACATCTGTTGGCGCTGATCAACGACATCCTCGACCTTTCCAAGATCGAGGCCGGGAAGATGGAGCTGGACCGTCGCTCCTTCGATCTCAACAACCTGGTCCATGAAGTGCACGAAGAGCTGCTACCGATCGCGGAGACGCGCGATCTGACACTCCTGGTAGAACTTCCCAAGTCACCGCTCTTAATCGAGGCCGACCAGCTCAAATTGAGGCAGATCCTGATCAACCTGATGTCCAACGCGATCAAGTACACCGAGAAGGGAACCGTGACGGTTCTGATCTCGGCGACCGAGGACGAAGCCATGGGGTCGGCGGTGCGCATCGTGGTTCGCGACACGGGAATCGGGATCGAGGAGAAGGACCTGGGTCGACTGTTCCAGCACTTTACGCAACTCGACGCCAGCCCGACACGCAAAGTCGGCGGTACCGGCCTGGGACTGGTCATCACGTCGAGCTACGTGAAACTGCACGGGGGCCGGATCGACGTGTCGAGTACGATGGGGAAAGGCAGCGAGTTCACGGTTCTGCTCCCACTGGTTCCGGCAAGTGCAAAGCCGGCAACACCGGCCCCGCCGGCAATGCCGCGGGAAGTGAGAACGCCGGCCCTCGTCGCGTCCGGCACGAGGCGGCCTGATGGAACCCCTCTCAAAATCCTCTGTGTGGACGATGAGCCAGATATCCTCAAATACCTGCAAGAGATCCTCGGCGACGCCGGCTTCGAGGTCCTCCAGGCCCACGATCACGATTCGGCTCTGGCTCAAGCGAGAAGTACTAAGCCGGACATGATCTGTCTAGACGTCCGCATGCCCGGGCGGGACGGTCACGAAGTTCTGCACGCGCTGAGGCGTGACGTCACGCTCTCCTCGATCCCTGTCGTAATGATTTCCGTAGACAATCACGAGGCCAAGGCGATGCAAAACGGCGCGCAGAGTTTTTTGGCCAAACCGGTCTCGCCGGATCTGCTGGTCAAGACCGTCCGCTCCCACGTTGGCCAGGCGGTCGGCGGCGCGCTCGTCGTCGAGGACGACGCGGATACGCGAGAGTTGCTTTGCGCGGACCTTAGTGACGCTGGGATCAACGTCCATCGCGCGCGCAACGGAGAGGAAGCGCTAAGACTGCTCGAAGGCTTCACACCCGCGGTCATTGTACTGGACCTCTCGATGCCAAAGATGGACGGAGCCACGTTCCTCAAATTCTTGCGGTCCGCCGCTCGCTGGGAGCACATCCCTGTCGTCGTCCTGACGGCCAGGGATCTGCGAGGGGACGAACTGATGCGCCTGAACGCGCAGACGTCGGCAATCCTGACCAAAGGCCGCGGAGGCAGGGAACAGCTAGTGGACGTTGTCATCGAGACCGTCGCCGCCCCGCATAGCAAGCGAGTGCCGGCGTGAGCGAACGGATCCTGCTCGTCGAGGACAACCCCGACAACATGAAGCTTCTGCGCTGGACGCTCGAGGATGCGGGCTACGAGTACGAGTGTGCGACGACCGCCGAGGAAGCGATGGAGACGCTCGAGCGCATGAGCTTCGAGTTGGTGCTGATGGACATCTCGCTCCCGGGTATGAGCGGCAAGGCGGCGACGCGAAAGATACGAAACGATGCCAAGCTCAAGAACCTCCCCGTGATTGCGGTGACCGCGCACGCGATCCTCGAGGAAGAATCCGCGATCTGGGACTCCGGTGTCAACGACGTCGTCACCAAACCGATCGACGAAACGACCTTATTGAACGCGATACGCCGCTCGCTTTCGTCCGAGGCACCCGAGGCGGCCAATGGCTAAGATCCTCGTCGTCGACGACGTAGAGGACAACGTCAAGCTTCTGGGGTACGACCTGGAAGACGAGGGCCACGAGGT
>SMVB01379161.1_pt1 | contig 14715 bp, 12 predicted proteins | sample 2456461 | NCBI WGS metagenome assembly SMVB01 (sample SAMN11095934, study PRJNA526329) | marine sediment metagenome | biome: Marine sediment; feature: Surficial sediment; material: Deep marine sediment; isolation source: Hadal surficial sediment | place: Pacific Ocean | collected 2014-05 | depth... | reverse complement strand
TCTCATTGGTAGCGCTATCGTTCAGCCAACTTTCGGCGACAATGTACAGACCTGAAAAACAAAATCCACTAATGAGACGCAATAAAATCCAGGCTGGGGGGGTTGGGAACGCTGCATGCACCAGAATGGCCGCTGACGCCACTGCTGACAAGGCTGCGTAAACACGAATGTGCCCCACTTTTTTAACGATGCCGGGCGCCCACAGCGTTCCACCAAGATACCCGACGTAAAATGAGGACATCACCAGGCCCGTGATTATATTGGGAAAGCCTTCACGATAAGCACGCACCGCCAATAAAGTTCCCTGCAGACCATCGCCAAGCATGAGCAAGGCAAAGCCGAGCAGGAGTGCCCAGGAAGCAGCAATGGCAGAGATTAACGGTGTTTGTGACGTTTTTTTCATTCGTAATCAAAATAACATGTTTGGTGGCCTCGTTGCGTCACCCGCCAGGCACCTTCTGTTGTCTTACGGGCCAGAGAGAATAGGGGCTTCATACGGTTGTCGACCGCGACGGTCTCAATATCATGCTTCAATTGACGAGTGAGTTCAGCATCGATTCCATACGCCTGGACCGCCTCGTTGTGCACGTCATGACAATACGGGCAACTGTTCAGTGCTGAGACGAACGCGCCGATCAATTCGCGCTCGCCACGCGACAAGGCTGACGGGCCGCGCATGATCTGCTCGCATGTTTCGGTGAACGGTTCATAGAGAGCCGGCCGCGATGCAAACACGTCGTAAACCTTGGCGTCGTCGGGGAGTGATTTTAAACGGGTCATGAGTTAGGGAACCTCTGATCTACTTCGCTCAGAATAAATCAGAGGTTCCTTAGTTCCTGATTTGTTTGGGATAGGTTAAATTCCTGAAGACAGGCTAAGCCGTATCCCCGGGGATACCAATGCTTGCCAAGTGGAATGAATTGCTGCAAAGCTCAGACATAAGTCAAAATTTGATTGATTTGCTCTTGAATTCGCAGAGGGGAGTCTATATCATTCCCCACCTGTTGATGCGGGGTGGAGCAGTCTGGCAGCTCGTCGGGCTCATAACCCGAAGGTCGCAGGTTCGAATCCTGCCCCCGCTACCAGTTTCAGGGAGCCGCTGGTTCCTGTTTGGGGGTCCCGGCAGGGGCCTTTTTTATGGACCGGGTTGATGCCTTTTGGCCAGTCCGGTCCGACTTGCGACATGATGGAAGATGCAATGATTTGATGAAATCGCATTTTTACCTGCAAAAGGGCGAAATCCGCTTAGATTGCAGGAATATTCCCGGTTGAACAGCACTGCGGAATAATGTCGTGGGGCTATTGCGCCCTTTTTTTGTGCCTGTCGGAATGACGGGTACGCACAGGAGTTTAAATTGCGTTCAGGCAAGCTGACATCATTGCTGCGACCACTGGTTGAAGACCTGGGTTATGAATTCGTAGGCATGGAACACAGCAGCAACCCTAAAAATCCGGTGTTGGCGATTTATATCGATTCAGAGGCCGGTATTGCCGTACAAGACTGTGCCAGAGTCAGCAGGGAGGTTGCAGCCATACTGGATGTGGAAGACCCTATTCCGGGACAATACCAGTTGGAAGTGTCTTCGCCGGGTCTGGACCGGCCCTTGTTTACGCTGGAACAGTTTCAGCAATTTTCCGGTGAAGTAGCAAAAATCTCGCTCTATGCGCCGGAAGCTGGACGCAGGAAATTCAAGGGAAAAATCCTGGGCACGATTGATGGCCAGGTAAGAATGGAACAGGACGGTGTGGAAGTCACACTGGACCTGGGCAATATCGCCAAGGCGCGTCTGGTGCCCGATTATGCCGGTTTGTTTGCCGGCAAGATTTGAGTGCCGGTATGCGGTCAGTAAAGAGTTCAGGACAGAGAGAAATAGCACGATGAGCAAAGAAATTCTGTTGGTTGTGGATGCGGTATCCAATGAGAAAGGCGTCAGCAAAGACGTCATCTTTGGAGCGCTGGAAGCGGCTCTTTCATCCGCCTCGAAAAAACTCGGCGATGATGAACGCGACGTGCGTGTGGAAATCGATCGCCAAACCGGCGAATACGAGACGTTCCGGCGTTGGGAGGTGCTCGAGGATGATGCAGAAATGGAGTTCGAAGATGCCCAGTTGTATCTGCAGGACGCAAAGGCAATCAATCCTGAAATTGAAGTCGGCGGGTATATAGAAGAACCGATGGTCAATGCAAAATTTGGCCGGATTGCGGCGCAGACGGCCAAGCAGGTCATTGTCCAGCGTGTGCGTGAAGCGGAGAGAGCACTGGTCGTTGAGGCCTATGCGGATCGCGCCGGAGAAATGGTGAACGGAATTGTAAAACGGATCGAGCGTGGAAATGTCTACCTGGATCTGGGTGGCAACGCCGAAGCCTTTATTGCTCAGCGTCACATGATTCAGGGTGAAACCGTGAGACCCGGCGAGCGGCTGCGTGCCTATCTCTATGAAGTCAATGCTGAACCTCGTGGACCGCAGCTATTTGCCAGCCGGACCGCCGTTGAGTTTCTGATCGAACTGTTTGAGCTGGAAGTTCCTGAAATCGGTCAGGAACTGATTTCAATCATGGGCGGCGCGCGGGACTCCGGACGCCGGGCCAAAATCGCCGTGCGCTCCAACGACCGGCGCACCGATCCGATCGGTGCCTGCGTCGGCATGCGGGGCTCAAGGGTCCAGGCTGTGTCCAATGAGTTGGCGGGCGAGCGAATCGACATCATTCTATGGGATGAAAACCCGGCACAATTTGTAATTAATGCAATGGCCCCGGCTGAAGTTGCTTCCATTGTAGTCGACGAGGAAAGCAAGTCAATGGACGTAGCAGTAGAGGAATCGAACCTCTCCCAGGCCATTGGCCGTGGCGGCCAGAACGTCCGGCTTGCCAGCGAATTGAGTGGCTGGGAGCTGAATGTACTGACCCTTGAGCAAGCGGAACAGAAGGGTGAAGAGGAAGCGAAAAAAATTCTCGAACGCTTTATGGAACGCCTGGATGTGGGTGAAGACGTCGCCAATATCCTGGTCCAGGAGGGCTTCAGTAATATCGAGGAAGTCGCCTACGTACCGGAATCAGAATTACTCGAAATCGAAGAGTTCGATGAAGATATTGTTAACGAGATCCGGCGTCGTGCACGGGATGCACTCCTGACCCAGCTGATCGCAAAGGAAGAGGTGCTGGACGAGAACCGTCCACAGGAAGACCTGATGCACCTGGAAGGCATGACGGAACGTCTTGCGTATCGCCTGGCGGAAAAAGGCTTGCGTACCCAGGAAGACCTGGCGGAGTTGGCGGTTGATGAACTCCAGGAAATTGATGAAATAAGTGACGAAGCAGCAGCTGAACTGATCATGGCCGCCAGGGCGCCGTGGTTCGCTGAAGAAGAATGACCGGAATGTTCATTCATTCAACGGCAGAAAGTACAAGTAGTTCGCGAAGGAGCACTAGAGTATGTCCAAAGTAACCGTTTCCCAGTTGGCCGAAGTGCTGGGCGTTGACGTCAGCAAATTGCTGGCGCAACTCAGCAGTGCCGGCATAGAGGGCAGCAGTGGAGATGACGCAGTTTCCAATGATGACAAGAAGAAATTGCTGGCCTATTTGCGGGCAAGCCACGGCAAGGTGGAAACCGACGCCACCGCACCGCGCAAGGTGACGCTGAAGCGTAAAACCATCAGCGAACTGCGTGTGGCCGGCAGTGGCCCCAGGGCATCCACCCGAACGGTCAATGTCGAAGTACGCAAGCGTCGTACCTATGTCAAGCGTGAGGTTGTGCAGGAACAAATGGGTACAGCAGACGCTGACCGCGAGGAAGCCAGGAGAATCCTTGCAGAATCGCGAATACAGCGTGAGGCTGAGGAAAAAGTCCGCCAGGAAGCCGCTGACAGAGCAAGCCAGGCCAAAGAGGAAGAAGCTCTCGAGGCTGCTGAAGAAGTGGCTCGCAAGGAAGCTGAAGAAAAGTCCCGCCGGGATGCTGAGGAAAGGGTTCAGCAAGAAGCTGCGAAACGGCAGGCAGAAGATGATGAACGCAAGCGTGAAGAAGATCGCTCCCGTAAGGTGGCTGAGGAGCAACGTAGACGTGATCAGGAAAAATCCAGGGCAAAAGCCAGCAGGCCGTCAACGCGTTATGGCCGCAAAGAGTTGCATGTGGCCGGTGGCACAGCAGCACGGCGCCGCAAACCCGGCACCCGGATTCGGCGTACCTCATCGCAAACTTCAGGGGAGCATGGATTTTCTCGCCCAACCGCACCCGTTACCCGGGAAATAGCCGTTCCTGAAGCCATCACAGTTTCTGACCTGGCCAAATTGATGGCTGTGAAAGCAGGTGAGCTGATCAAGGTCTTGATGCAGATGGGGATGATGGTAACCATCAATCAGCCCCTGGATCAGGACACGGCGATCCTCGTGGTGGAGGAAATGGGCCACACTGCCAAGCCGGCCGAAATTAAAGATGTAGAAAGTCAGTTGATTGTTGAGCTTGAGGACGCAACCGGTGAAGCCACTACGCGCCCACCAGTGGTAACTGTGATGGGGCACGTGGACCACGGCAAAACCTCCTTGCTGGATCGTATTCGTAATTCGAAGGTTGCAGATTCGGAAGCGGGTGGTATCACGCAGCACATTGGCGCCTACAGTGTAGAAACCGAGCGTGGCTTGATCACTTTTCTTGATACGCCGGGTCATGCGGCTTTCACATCCATGCGTGCCCGCGGTGCGCAAGCCACGGATATTGTGATCCTGGTAGTGGCCGCTGAAGATGGCGTCATGCCACAGACAAAAGAGGCCATCCAGCACGCCCGTGCAGCCAAGACGCCAATCATCGTGGCGGTGAATAAGATAGACAAGCCCGATGCCGACCCCGATAAAGTGCGTACCGAGTTATCCAAGGAAGAAGTCATTCCTGAAGACTGGGGCGGCGAAGATATTTTTGTGAATGTTTCCGCGAAAACGGGCGAGGGAATTGACGACTTGCTTGAGAGTATCCTGTTGCAAGCGGAAGTGATGGAGCTAAAAGCAATTGATGATGCGCAGGCACGCGGTGTGGTGATCGAGGCAAGCCTGGACAAAGGCCGAGGCCCCATTGCCACGCTATTGATCCAGCAGGGCAGCCTGAAGCGTGGTGACATGATCCTGGCCGGTCAGGAATATGGACGCATTCGCGCCATGTTTGATGAGCAAGGCGAAACAATAGAGTCCGCCGGCCCATCAACGCCTGTGGCAGTTCAGGGGCTTTCCGGGGTTCCGATGGCAGGGGATGAATTTCTTGCCGTTGCCAACGAGCGCAAAGCCAGGGAAGCAGCATCGCAAAGGAAAGACAGGCAGCGCGAAAACAGGCTGGCTCTCCAACAGGCCGCCAAACTGCAGAACCTGTTTGAAAACATGGGCAAAGATGAGAAAACCACGGTCAACCTGGTGATCCGTGCGGATGTGCAGGGCAGTGTTGAAGCCTTGCGCGACGCTTTGACCCGGCTCAGTAATGACGATGTGGAAGTCGCCATTGTTGCTTCAGGTGTGGGCGCCATTACCGAAAATGACGCTTCACTCGCACATGCATCCGGCGCGATCATCATCGGCTTCAATGTGCGTGCCGATGCATCCGCCCGTAAGGTCATCCAGGAAAGTGAACTGGACCTTCACTATTACAGCGTGATTTACGACGCCATTGACGAGGTTAAGAAAGCGATTTCCGGCAAACTTGGAACCGAAGTCAGGGAACAGATCGTCGGGCTTGCCGAGGTAAAAGATGTTTTCCGTTCCTCCAAGCTGGGCGCCATTGCCGGTTGCCTGGTGTTGGAGGGCATGGTTAAACGCAGTAACCCGATTCGTGTTTTGCGTGACAACGTCGTCATTTTCGAAGGTGAGTTGGAATCATTGCGGCGTTTCAAGGACGATGTCAAAGAAGTCCAGTCCGGTACCGAGTGCGGCATCGGGGTGAAGATGTACAACGACATCAAGCCGGGTGACAACATCGAGTGTTTCGAGCGCATCGAAGTGGCCAGAACCCTGTAGGAGGATTTGTACTTTGCCGCGCGAATTCAACAGGTCTCAACGAGTGGCCGGGTCCCTGCGCAGGGAGTTGGCCAAATTGATTCAGATGGAGGTAAAGGATCCCGGCGTGGGGTTCATTGGCCTGTCTGATGTGGAAGTTTCCCGTGACCTGGCCCACGCGAAAGTTTTTGTTACTGTTTTTGAAACTGACAAGGCGGAATCCAGTCTGAAGGCGCTTAAAAGAGCAAAGGGATTCCTGCGTACCCGGCTGGGACAGGAAATGCGAATTCGTTCCGTACCCGAATTGCATTTTCACCACGATGCTTCGGTCGAGACCGGGCAGCGGATGGACAGCCTGATCGAGAAAGCTGTGGCATCAGATCGTGAGCACGATCAATACGGTGAGCACGATTCCGGGGAAGAGTAGCAGAGTCAGTGCCCAGACGCAGAAAAGGCAGGGACGTTCACGGCATCATTTTGCTGGACAAACCGCCCGGATACTCATCCAGCCAGGCCGTACAGAAAGTACGCTGGTTATTCAAAGCCCGCAAGGCCGGTCATACCGGCACCCTTGATCCTTTTGCCACCGGCATGTTGCCCATCTGTCTGGGTGAGGCCAGTAAAACTGCCGGATTCATGCTGGATGCATCGAAGCAATACTTTGCAACGGCACGGCTGGGCCAGGCGACGGCGAGCGGGGATATCGAGGGCGACCTGGTAAAGGAAATGCCCGTTCCCGACCTGACGCCAAAGGTCATTGACAAGGCGTTTGAATCTTTTCGAGGCGTCATCGAACAAGTTCCTCCCATGTACTCAGCCCTAAAACACCAGGGGCAGCCATTGTATAAACTTGCCCGTGAGGGTATAGAAGTTGAACGAAAGCCCCGCACGGTGGCTATTCATGAGCTGAAATTGATCTCCTGGGAAAAGCCGATGCTGGTTTTCAACGTACATTGTTCCAAGGGAACCTATGTGCGCACCCTTGCCGAGGATATCGCTGAAGAACTGGGATGCTGTGCCCACCTCCAGGCATTGCGTCGATTGGTTGTGGAGCCGTTCCTGGAGGCAGACATGATCAGCCTCCAGGAAGTAGAAGAGGCTGCTGAAGCAGGGCGTCAGGATGCCTTACTGCTGCCCCTGGACAAAGGGCTGGAAGCCTGGCCTGTGGTTGAGTTGAGTGGTGAAGGCAAGCTGAGATTCACCCATGGAAATCCTGCTCCGGTTCGGGAAACATGCCGTGGAAAGGTCAGGGTTTACGAACAGGGCGGCAAAATTTTGGGTCTGGGTGAGGTCAGTGAAGACAGCCGGGTTTACCCCAAGCGCCTGTTCATGACAGATCTGGTAAAATAAACCTTGTTTACAGCGTTCTACCGCATTAGAATGTGCGGCTGATTTAACCGGGGCTTCGAAGTTTTTGGAAAGACCTGATTTTTCCCGGTCTCGTCACCAGGCGGGATTTTCCAAAGACTTCGTTGCTCTAGATATGGAGAAGGAACCATGTCTTTTGATGCAGAAGCAAAAGCAAAGATAGTAAGCGACTACGCACGTTCAGAAAATGATACCGGCTCTCCGGAGGTCCAGGTGGCGTTGCTGACCGGTCGTATTCAATACCTAACCGACCATTTCAAGGCTCATAAGGGCGATCACCATTCGCGCCGCGGACTGTTGCACATGGTGCATCAGCGTCGCAGCCTGCTCGATTACCTGAAAAAGAAAGACATTGAGCGGTATCGTGATCTGATCAAGCGTCTCGGCTTGCGTCGTTAATTGTTTGTACCACGATACGGCCACTTGCATCACGACACGGCCTTCGCTCTGGTAGATATTTTATCTGCCGGAGCTTTCGCACATCCGAATTCAACAATTTAAAATACAGGAAACAGTCCCGTGCAAAAAATTACCAAGACTTTTCAATACGGTGAACACAAGGTCACCCTGGAAACCGGGCAGATAGCCCGCCAGGCCAGTGGAGCAGTAAAAGTATCCATGGGCGACACCGTTGTCTTGGTGACCGCTGTTGGCCGCAGGGAAGCCGATCCCAACCGTCCATTCTTCCCATTAACGGTTAACTACCAGGAAAAATACTACGCTGCGGGCCGGGTTCCCGGCGGATTCTTCAAGAGAGAAGGGCGCCCGACTGAAAAAGACACACTGACCTGCCGCCTGATTGATCGTCCGATCCGGCCACTGTTCCCCAAGGGTTTCATGAATGAAGTGCAGATCATAGCAACGCTGATGTCATCGGATCCGGAAATTGACGGTGACATTCCAGCCCTTATTGGTACTTCGGCGGCTATCGCATTGTCCGGCATGCCGTTTAACGGCCCGATTGGCGCTGCCCGTGTCGGTTACATTGACGGTGAGTACGTACTCAACCCAACGGCGACACAGCTGAAAGAATCCAAGCTGGATCTGGTTGTTGCCGGTACAGAAAATGCGGTCCTGATGGTTGAGTCCGAAGCAGACCTGCTGTCTGAAGAAGTCATGCTCGGCGCAGTTACCTTTGGCCATGAAGCATCTCGCGCCGTGGTCCAGGCAGTTCGTGAACTGGTTGAAGAGGCCGGTGTTGAATCCTGGAACTGGGAGGCTCCTGCCGTTGATGAAGGATTGGCTGATAAAGTTGCCGGCGTAGCAACACAGGGTCTGACCGAGGCCTATGCTATTGCAGACAAAATGCAACGTCGCGACGCGATTGGCACCGCAAAAGCAGCAGTCATTGAATCACTTTGTAACGAAGAAGACGAAAACGCTCCTTCGGCAGGAGATGTTTCAGCCGCGTTTTCCAAACTGGAGAAAACCCTGGTTCGCGAACACATTCTGGCCGGAAACCCACGCATTGATGGTCGCGATCTTACCACCGTGCGTGCGATATCAGTGGAATGCGGCATATTGCCCCGTGCTCACGGTTCAGCGCTGTTTACCCGCGGTGAGACGCAGGCGATTGTGGCGACCACGCTGGGTACCGGGCGGGATGCGCAGATCATTGACGCCGTCACCGGCGAGTACAAAGATCCCTTCATGCTGCATTACAACTTCCCTCCTTTTTGTGTAGGGGAAACCGGCTTTATGAGTGGCCCCAAGCGCCGTGAAATTGGTCATGGCCGCCTGGCGCGCCGTGGTGTAGCCGCTGTATTGCCGAGCCAGGAAGATTTCCCTTATGTGCTGCGTGTGGTTTCTGAAATCACCGAGTCCAATGGTTCCAGTTCCATGGCTACTGTTTGCGGTACTTCGCTGTCGCTGATGGATGCCGGTGTTCCGGTCAAGGCACCGGTAGCCGGAATCGCCATGGGCCTGATCAAGGAAGGCGATCGCTTTGCTATATTGTCAGACATCCTGGGCGACGAGGATCACCTCGGCGACATGGATTTCAAGGTGGCCGGAACCGAAGAAGGTATAACTGCCCTGCAGATGGACATCAAGATCGAGGGAATCAACGAGGAGATCATGCAGATCGCCCTGGCCCAGGCCAAAGAAGGACGTAATTTCATCCTGGGTGAAATGAACAAGGTACTGGACAAGCCTCGCTCTGAGATGTCCGAGTATGCACCACGTCTGATGACTATCAAGGTCCACCCGGACAAGATCCGCGACGTGATCGGCAAGGGTGGTGTCACTATTCGTTCCATCACTGAGGAGACGGGCTGTACCATCGACATTGCCGATGACGGCACGATTACGATCGCCTCCGTCAACAAGGAAGCGGCTGACGATGCCCGCAAACGCATTGAGCAAATTACGGCCGATATCGAGCCGGGACAGGTATTCGAAGGCAAGGTCGTCAAGATCATGAACTTCGGTGCCTTCGTCACACTGACCCCGGGCCGCGATGGCCTGGTACACATCTCGCAGCTCTCTGAAGAGCGTGTGGAGAATGTCACCGACGTCGTAACCGAAGGCGAGATGGTCAAAGTCAAAGTGCTGGAAGTCGACAAGCAGGGACGTATCCGCCTCAGCATGAAGGCAGTCGGTGCAGACGACTGAGCCGGTATTACGGACAGGAAATGGAAACGGCGCTCATCGAGCGCCGTTTTTCATATTGACTGAATGAATTTGGTATTCCGGCCGCAATGGAGCATTTGGGTTCCATGCTTAGAAAATGGTGTGTCCGTTGAGTGACCCCGGAAATTCAGGAACCTGTCTCAGGACGCCGCCGCATTTACTTCAGCATGGGCAGGTTCAGGCCCTGTTCCCGGGCGCATTCAATCGCATTCTCATACCCCGCATCGGCATGGCGCATTACGCCCGTGGCCGGGTCGTTCCACAGCACGCGTCCGATTCGTTTTGCTGCCGCATCAGTGCCATCGCAGACAATAACGAGACCGGCATGCTGGGCAAAACCCATACCCACTCCGCCACCATGGTGAAAACTCACCCAGGTGGCGCCGCTGGCGGTGCTCAGCAGTGCATTGAGTAATGGCCAGTCGGAAACCGCATCGGAGCCATCCTTCATCGACTCGGTCTCGCGGTTGGGGCTGGCCACAGAACCGGAGTCCAGATGGTCTCTGCCAATCACAATCGGTGCTTTTAGCTCGCCACTGGCCACCATCTCATTGAAGGCCAGCCCCAGTTTGTCGCGTTGCCCCAGGCCGACCCAGCAAATACGTGAAGGCAGCCCCTGGAACTGGATGCGTTCACGGGCCAGATCCAGCCAGTTGTGTAAATGGGCGTCGTCAGGTATCAGCTCCTTCACCTTTGCATCGGTCTTGTAGATATCTTCAGGATCACCGGACAGCGCAACCCAGCGGAAAGGGCCAATTCCCCGGCAAAACAGCGGGCGTACGTAGGCAGGTACGAAACCCGGGAAGTCAAAAGCATTTTCCACCCCTTCCTCCAATGCCACCTGACGGATGTTATTGCCGTAGTCAAAGGTATAAACACCCATTTGCTGAAACTCCAGCATGGCACGGACGTGAACCGCCATTGATTCCTTCGCTGCACGGGAAACGGCAGCCTGGTCGTTTTCACGTTTTTCTTCCCATTCCGCTACGGTCCAGCCGATGGGCAGGTAGCCATTGACCGGGTCATGAGCCGAGGTCTGATCGGTTACCGCGTCGGGCTTGATGCCGCGCTCGACCATTTCAGGCAGAATTTCGCCGGCATTGCCCAGCAGTCCGATGGAGATGGGTTCACCCGACTCCAGGGCCGGCGTCAGCATGGCCATGGCCTCATCCAGGCTGGTGGCCTTGCGATCGATATAGCCCGTACGCAGCCGGAAGTCAATGCGGCTTTCCTGGCACTCAATTGCGATCATTGAAGCACCGGCCATGGTAGCGGCCAGGGGCTGAGCGCCACCCATGCCACCCAGGCCTGCGGTGAGTATCCATTTGCCGGACAGGTCACCCCCGTAATGCTGGCGTCCCATTTCCACGAAAGTCTCGTAGGTTCCCTGCACAATGCCCTGGCTGCCGATGTAGATCCAGGAACCTGCCGTCATCTGGCCAAACATCATCAGGCCCTTTCTATCCAGCTCGTTAAAGTGATCCCAGTTGGCCCAGTGGGGTACCAGGTTGGAGTTGGCAATCAGTACCCGGGGGGCATCGACATGGGTCTTAAAAACACCTACCGGTTTTCCCGACTGAATCAAAAGCGTCTCGTCTTCTTCCAGTTCCCTCAGGGTTTTAACGATCATGTCGTAACATTCCCAGTTGCGGGCAGCGCGGCCGATACCGCCATAAATCACCAGCGATTGCGGGTTTTCCGCCACATCGGGGTCGAGATTATTCATCAACATTCTCAGTGGTGCTTCGGTCAGCCAACTTTTGGCTGAAAGTTCGGTACCGTGGGGAGCACGGATGACGCGGGAAGTATCGAGACGACTGTCGACCATGGATATTTACCTCGATTGAACGGGTTTGTATTCAGAAACAGGACGGCTACCATGAAGTTGCCGGAACTGCAGACTGGCGTAGTTTACCCGCCCGTCCCATACATTTCCTGCCCGGAGGCTTTGATTGTGCCAATATGCCGGGTTCTGTTTCAACAGTCATTATCTTTTGACCAGGTCCCGGGGGTGAAAATCTTGATATGCTGGAGGAAATGGTGCGATGGTAGATTACGGAAAATAAATCCCGATAAGGATCCTGCAAATGAATGCAATCATCCTCGCCGCAGGTAGGGGTAGCCGGCTGGAGCAACTCAATCCGGATGGCCGGCCCAAATGCCTGATGGAAATTGGTGAACGAAGCCTGCTGGCACGTCAGTTGGACAGTTTGTATCGCCTCGGGATTCACCAGGCAGACCTGGTGATTGGGTACCAGGCCGATCAAGTCATCGAACACGTCTCAACCCTGGCTTCACGCCCGGACATTGCTTTTCATTACAACCCGAGATTCAACCAGGGCAGTGTGCTCAGCTTGTGGGCTGCCCAGGAAGCACTGAACTCCGGGCAAGCCGTCATTATCATGGATGCCGACGTTTTGTATCACCCCGGTATTTTGCAGCGTTTGATCGAGACAAAAAAAGAGAATTGTTGCCTGCTGGACCGGGACTTTTTGCCCGGCGATGAACCGGTCAAAATCGCCATTCGTGAGGGAGTAATGGTGGAATTTAGCAAACAACTGGCAAGCGATTTGTCCTACGATATATTGGGTGAATCCGTCGGCTTTTTCCGCTTCGGGCCGCAATGTGCTGTTGCCATTGCGGATGAATGCGCCCGCTTCGATTCTGAGGGGCTGGGTGACGCCCCGTACGAAGAGGCCCTGAGGAATGTCCTGTTGGCAGAACCCGGTTCTTTTGAGTTTGAGGATGTGACCGGCTTGCCGTGGATCGAAATCGACTTCCCGGAAGATGTGCTTCGGGCCTCAGATGAAATTCTTCCCGCCATTAGCAAAGATTTTCCGGATTATTAACAGACATGAACAAGACCACACAGTTAAAAAACCTGCTCACTTCCGGTCAAACAGAGTTCATCCTGGAAGCCCACAACGGCCTGTCGGCGAAAATTGTGGAAGAAGCAGGATTCAAGGGTATCTGGGGATCAGGTCTTGCTCTTTCCGCCCAGCATGCGGTGCGGGACAATAACGAGCTCAGCTGGACACAGGTAATCGATAGCCTGGAGTTCATGTCCGATGCCACCTCCATTCCCATCCTGCTGGATGGGGACACCGGCTATGGTGATTTCAACAACATGCGCCGCCTGGTACAAAAGCTCGAGCAACGCGATATTGCCGGTGTGTGTATCGAGGATAAACTGTTTCCCAAAACCAACAGTTTCATCCAGGGTGAACAGCAGGAACTCGAGAAAATTGAGACGTTTTGCGGCAAGATACAGGCAGGCAAGGATGCTCAAAAGTGTGATGATTTCTGCATCGTAGCCCGGGTTGAAGCCTTCATTGCCGGCTGGGGGCTGGAAGAAGCCATGCGTCGTGGTGAAGCCTATCGGCGAGCCGGCGCAGATGCGATCCTGATCCACAGCAAGCTGAACCATCCGAACGAAGTGCTTCAGTTTGCACATGAATGGGATAATCGCAGCCCCCTTGTCATTGTCCCGACCAAGTACTACTCCACACCAACCGAGGTCTTTCGGGATAACAATATCAGCCTGGTGATTTGGGCCAATCACATGATCCGGAGCAGTATTGCAGCCATGCAGGCAGCAGCCCGAGCCATTCATGAAACAGAGTCTCTGGTGGATGTCGAGGGTCAGGCGGCAACGGTTTCGGAAATTTTTCGCCTGCAGGGCGCCGATGAGCTACTGGAGGATGAGAAAATTTACGCGGGTAAAGCCCGGCCGGATGTTGCGGCCGTGATCCTGGCGGCCAGCCGGGGAGAGGGCCTGGATGAATTGACCCGGGAACGGCCTAAGGTGATGATTCAGGTGGCCGGAAAAGCAGTATTACGGCGCCAGGTTGATACGTTCAAGGCCCAGGGCATCAATAACATTACGGTAGTGGCAGGATATCGCAGTGATGCAATAGACGTACAGGGCGTGAGAGTGGTGGTGAACGAAGACTGGGAGAAAGGCAGTGAGCTGACCTCCCTGGCTTGTGCTCTGGATGCATTTTCGGACGAGACCGTGCTGATTTATGGTGATCTGCTGTTCCGTAGCTATATCCTGAGCAATTTGATGGACTGGGATGCGGATCTGCTTATTGTGGTGGATTCTTCCCCGCTGGAACAGGCTAAAGGAAACACCAATGACCTGGCTTATTGTTCGTGTCCGGACGACCGGGCGATGTACCAGCAAAAAGTCAGTCTGGAACAGATCACCGGTCTTGATGACTGGCAGGGTCGAAAAGCAGATGGACGCTGGATCGGCATGCTGCGGGCTCGAGGTGAGGGCAATGCGCAGCTGGTCGAAGCGTTGGAGCAACTTCGCAGCGAGGGGCGGTTTGAAGACTGCAACGTACCGCAGTTGATCAATCGCCTGGTCGAGAATGGTCACGCGCCCCAGGTGCAGTACATTTACGGTCACTGGATGGATATCAACAATCTGCAAGACCTGCAGCGGGCAGGCGATTTTTCCCACGGCCGGATCGCCTAGGAGCCTGTCGGATTTAACATGATCTACTCGGTAATTGCTCCCGGCATGACTCTCGACAATTGCTCCTGCATTGTTCTACCTTCGCCCATCCATGGGCTCGTACCTCCCACATCCATGTGGTCGTGCGGAATACTCGAGTTTGGCCAGATTTCCCGCTCTTTTGCGTCAAATAGCGGTGCTATTCTCCTTAAAAGATCGAAAAATCTGACTCAAATCGACTTTCCCTCGCTACGATCGGTCAAACCCGACAGGCTCCTAGTGCCGG
>SMVB01053858.1_pt1 | contig 14716 bp, 16 predicted proteins | sample 2456461 | NCBI WGS metagenome assembly SMVB01 (sample SAMN11095934, study PRJNA526329) | marine sediment metagenome | biome: Marine sediment; feature: Surficial sediment; material: Deep marine sediment; isolation source: Hadal surficial sediment | place: Pacific Ocean | collected 2014-05 | depth... | reverse complement strand
TACGCCCATCACGATGTATACGGCAGCCACGATATGCCTGATGAAGTCACCACGATTCAAACTTTTTACGAAATGGGCTATTTGGAAGAAGGTAAGAAGATCACCTATTTGAGGTTTAAATTACGTTCCAAATAATTATGTATATTGACAGGGTAAACCAACCTACATGTCTGTACTTCTCAACTTTGCAATTGGCTTTCTAGCTGCTCTTGTAGGGGTGATACCACCTGGATTACTAAACATGTCCGCCGCAAAGATCAGTATGAAACAAGGGCGAAAGATCGCCTTGTTATTTTCAGCAGGAGTTTGCTTGACGGTCTGTGTGCAAACCTATGTCGCTTTATTGTTTGCCCGTTATCTGGATAAGCATCCTGAGATCATAGATATGCTTCAAAAAGTAGCGCTGGGGATATTTCTATGTATTACCATCTATTTCTTTTTTATCGCTAAAGACACACGCAGAGAGATTCCCAAAGAGGTAAATCATTCAAAGACGAATCGTTTTTTCTATGGAATTCTTCTGGCAGCCCTCAACTTATTACCCTTACCTTATTGGGTATATATAAGTGTAACTTTTAGTGCTTTTGGGTGGTTTAGTTTCGAGCAACCGGGGTTGTGGGCGGCTGTAATTGCGTCGGGCTTCGGTACCTTTTTGATGTTGGCAATTTATATTCAATTCTTTAAGCAAAAAGAAGAAAATAAGAGATCGAGTATCAACATGAATTACATTATTGGTTTGATTACCGCGATGATATCAGTGATAACCCTTATCAAGATCATAAATAGTATGTAATGGTTGCTGAAAAAGGGTTTTTCGAAAAAGTATACGAAATAGCGAGACATATTCCTTACGGAAGAATAACTAGTTATGGGGCCATCGCGAAATGCCTGGGTACGGCCGGCAGTGCACGAATGGTAGGCTGGGCGATGAATAGTTCTGGGAAATTCCCCGATGTTCCAGCTCATCGAGTGGTAAATAGAAAAGGGCTTCTCACCGGCAAACACCACTTCGACGGAACTAATTTAATGCAGCAATTGTTGGAATCTGAAGGTATAGAAGTGATCGGAAATCAAATTCAGGAATTCGAAAAATTATTCTGGAATCCAATTAAAGAGCTGTCATAGGCAACGGGAATTTCAAATATTTTAGAGTTTATATCTGCGTTCTAAGTTTTTTAATCGGATGATTGGTTTTATATTGCGAAGCAAATTAACAACCAATCCCATATGAAATTGATTATCTGCTTATTGCTATGTGTGCTTACGGGATCCACCTATGCACAATATAAACAGCGTTCCAGCCTGGGCATGAGTGGGAGTTCTTCCAGCATAGCTATTGGAGATTCAACCTACTATATTTCGGCGAGTATAGGGCAGCAAGGCGTGATTGGGACCATTGGAAATGATACGTTTACGATGCGGCAAGGTTTTCAGCAACCTCCCGTTCGTGTTATGGCCATACCTGACAGCAATTCGGCCATTGAGGCTGTGGTATATCCAAATCCTGTTGATAATTTTGTAACAGTAATCTTTGGATCAATGGTTGAAACCGACATTATAAGCACTCTCTATGATATCCGGGGACGTGTAATTATAACTACCATTATGGCGCCTACACAATCATTTCAGGTAGATATGTCTCTATTGGCATCCGGAACCTATATTTTAAAAATTATAATAGCCAGTGAGGGTTTTTCAACTCACTTAATTAAAAACTAGCCAATCAATCCAATGAAATCAACGTATATCTCTTTCCTTATTTGTGCATTTTTCGCATGTACCCTCCAATCGCAGGAATTGTTTCTCAACACGGGTAAATCTGTGACAACTTTCAAATTCAAAGATGTTCTCAATAACGATTTGAACGATCTCCAATCCTCAAATCATTCGTATATCGATATTGGATATAGAGGGAGGCTTTTTACTGAATCTATCAACTTTATTGGTGGTTTTGGATTTCACACTTATGGAGCTGTAGGTAATGATACTTTTAATAACTTTTTAAGTTGGGAAGTCACCTATGTCGGTATCAACCTTGGAATTGACGCTGAGTTATTTACAGTAAACGATTTTTCCTTTCACCTCAACGCAACTGCGGGGCCCGAAATTATGTTACAGGGAACACAAACTATCAATAACCTGGTTTTTGATATATTGAATGAAGAAGATTTTAATACACCTTTTGTGTTTATTCGAGCCGGCGCCTCATTTGAGTACTGGGTTGCCGAAAATATAGGTATCTTTTTTCAATACCGATTTGGAAGGGGATCACAAATAAAGAACAGTGATACCGGTGCCGACCTGAGATATACTTCGAGTGACTTCGGAATTGGCCTCGTATTTAAATTGGCCAAAAAAAATTCATAAGAAGATAATTAGTAGAATATAATGAAATGATGGAACCTACTTATTTTAAAAATTAATTCAAGATGAAAAAGCTTTATTATTCAATCCTATGTCTATTGGTTTCTGCTGTAGGATATTCGCAAACCGACGCAATTAGCTACCAAGCAGTTATTCTCAATCCGGATGCGCAACAGTTGCCCGGATTTGATGTCAATGCCACGGTGCTACCCGACACAGATATCTCCTTACGTTTCACTATAATCAATGAGGACGGATTTATCGAATACAAGGAGGAACACAATCTCACCACAGATGCTTTCGGAATGGTTAATCTTTATATAGGCCAGGGAACCCGCCTATCCGATCTTAGATTTACCGAAGTACTTTGGAATGGAACACCTAAAGATCTTTTGGTCGAGATCGATTTTTACAATCTGGGCGAATATGTTCAACTAAGTGCGGAATCGTTAACTTTTACACCCCAGGCCTTTCACAGGGATATTATCGCTACTGGTGACCTGGATGTGGATGGAGTCGCAACATTCAATGATGACTTTGTTATACAAGGGGAAACCACAATTAATAATGATCTTGAAATTACCGGAAATACCACTATTGGAGGAAATGCAGATATTTCGGGCAATGTTACGATAGGCGAAGATCTGACGGTTGAGGGAATTACGAATTTAAATAGTGAACTTTTTGTAAATAATGGAAGCGCTACAGAGCTTTCAGGAGAATTGAATGTGGAAGGTCAAACACGTATTAATAGTGGGATAGAAATTACTGATGAAGCGACAATTGGAGGAAATGTATCTATTGGCGGGAATATTGATATTTCCGGAGATCAATTGGTGGAGGGAGATGCAGAAATTAGAAGAAGACTCACAGTTCTACTTCCAACAACCTTGAATGACGATCTGTTCGTAGGAGGGAGAACTGATCTTGACGGACTGCTAACAGTAGATGGATTTGCAACAATTGGTGACGGTATTGATGTAGGCGGACCGGTTACTATTGACGGAGATCTTTCAGCGACGGGTCGAGCCACAATCGGAGCCCAACTAGACGTTGCAGGAAAAACTACCCTCAATGATAATTTAACGGTAAATGCGGCAACCAGTATTAATGCTGATTTAAAAGTGGACAACGGCGGTATTGCAACCCTTACAGGTCCTTTAAATGTGGCTGGCAAGACCGATATCAATAACTCCTTTAGTGTTAATAATGCCAGTCCGACAGATCTTAGTGGCACGTTGCATGTAGTAAAGAACGCGGTATTCGACGACGATGTATTGATCGATGGAATGTTGACAGTTAACAATAACCTAAACCTTACCAATTTAACTGTGATCGGTGATGGCGGAGTTAATGGAAATCATATCGCGTTATTCGAAAATACGGGAGGTGGCGGTGCAGATGGAATTGCAATACGGATCAATAATTCGACCTTGAGTTCAGGAAATAACTTCATGACCTTTTACGGACAGGGAAATTATATGGCAGGGAGAATTGAAAGTTTTGATGCTGATTCAGAAATGGAAAATATGCCGAGTGGAATTTCGAATTCCAACTCGATCTCCCGGAATCAAGGAATTATTTATGGTTCCAAGGGAGCCGATTATGCGGAATGGTTGGAAAAAGAGAACCCATCAGAAGATTTTATGGTGGGAGAAGTAGTAGGGGTTAAAGGGGGTAAAATATCCAGAAATACTCAGGATGCAGACCATATACTTACCATTTCATTAGCACCAATCGTTTTGGGCAATATGCCTGATGAAAATAGAAAAAACGATTTTGAAAAAGTTGGATTTATGGGGCAAGTACCGGTCTTGGTACAGGGTGAAGTGTCCAAAGGAGATTATATAGTCGCTTCAGGTAAAAATGACGGGTACGCGATCGCGATTGCACCACAGGACATCAAATTAAACAATTTAAAATGGGTCATCGGTAAGGCCTGGTCCGCTTCAGAAGGAAATGGGAAAAGCCTTATCAATGTTTCGGTGGGATTAAAAAGCAATGAGTTGATAGAAATATTGGAGAATCAGGAAAAGCGTATTCAGCTTATGGAGGTGAGGTTGAGATTTATGGAGAATCTTTCTGAAAAACTTAAGAAAATTGAAGTCAGGGTAGACGCAATAGATATGAACTAAGTTCACTTGAAATACAAAGAAAGACCATCACATTTCCTTTGTGGGGGTCTTTTTTTACACTGTAAAATAAAAAAACTCAACATTGAAGTTACCCAATAATTCGATTATCCCACTATAAATCATTTCAATAAACATCCTTTAAAATCACGAGACTATACCCTATATTTGTACTTTAGAATTAATCTAAATAATACTTTAAGATCAAGATGCAGATCAAAAAGCAAGATATATTAAAGGCATTGGAAACCATTACCATTGCAGGTGAGGGAAAGAATATAATAGAAAGTGGTGCTGTACAGAACGTTATCACATTTGCTGATGAGGTGATCGTCGATTTGACACTCACTACACCCGCCATGCATATAAAAAAGCAAGCCGAGGCTGACGTAATAAAGGTGATTAGAGAGAAGGTCCTAACCGATGCGCAGGTGAAGGTTAACATTAAAGTAGAAGCACCGGATGAAGTTGAGAATCCGAATTTGATAAGAGGAAAGGACATCCCCGGGATCAAGAATATAATTGCAGTGGCTTCGGGTAAAGGCGGAGTTGGAAAATCTACAATTACGGCCAACCTGGCTGTGACCTTAGTCAAAATGGGCTTTAAAGTAGGAATTCTCGACGCCGATATATACGGCCCATCTATTCCGATAATGTTTGATATGATCACGGAGCGACCTCATTCTGTTACGGTGGATGGAAAGAGCAAAATGAAGCCTGTCGAGAACTATGGCGTAAAAGTGCTTTCTATTGGTTTCTTTACAAAACCGGATCAGGCAGTGATCTGGCGAGGGCCAATGGCCTCAAAGGCATTGAACCAATTGATTTTTGATGCTGACTGGGGTGAATTGGACTTTATGTTGGTTGATCTGCCGCCCGGGACCGGAGATATTCATTTAAGCATTATGCAGTCATTACCAATCACGGGCGCTGTTATTGTAAGCACTCCGCAAATGGTGGCATTGGCGGATGCAAGAAAAGGGGTAGCGATGTTTCAACAAAAGAACATCGATGTACCTGTGTTGGGAATTGTTGAAAATATGGCGTATTTTACACCAGAGGAGTTGCCGGATCGTAAATATTATATCTTCGGAAGAGAGGGTGCCAAAAACCTGGCTGAAGACCTCGAAATTCCCTTTTTGGGAGAAATTCCATTGGTGCAGAGTATACGTGAAGCAGGTGATATTGGACATCCGGCAGCATTACAAACCGCAACTGAAACTGAAGATGTCTTTGAAGCATTGACAAAAAATGTGGTGAAAGAAACCGTTCGCAGAAACAAAAACCTACCGCCAACCGAAGTGATCAAAATAACGACTATGGCGGGATGTAGTGCCATAAAAAAGTAGTATGACTAAAAAAGAATTAACCATAAAAGTAGAAGCAGCACTGGATGAGATTCGTCCGTTCTTGCAAACAGACGGTGGAGATATTTCCTTGTTGTCCATCGATGGTGGAAAGACGGTTCGTATACAGTTGGAAGGAACTTGTGTGAGTTGTTCGGTAAATCAAATGACGCTAAAAAGTGGTGTGGAAATGACCATCAAAAAACATGCACCAGAAATTGAAAGTGTTATAAATATTGAATGAATTTTCGCTTAAAAGGGTGTTTACTCTATTCGTGAATCGATATTTTAAGCAAAGAGGTTATTCGCCGTGTAACCAGGCTTTCTTTTCCAATAGAGTTTCTTCTGATTCAACACGATCTTCGTCGGGCACACAACAATCTACAGGACAAACTGCAGCACATTGTGGTTCGTCATGAAATCCTTTACATTCTGTACATTTATCTGAAACAATGAAGTAAAATTCATCAGATACCGGCTTATTTACAGCATCGGCATCCACTTCGCCTCCTTGTGGTAGTGTAACCATACCGTTTAAAGCGGTTTCATCAGCATAAGCCCATGCTTGATCGGGTTCGTAAATAGCGTTATTAGGGCATTCTACTACACAGGCATCACAATTAATACATTCGTCTGTTATTATAATAGCCATAAATTAAGTAAATTTAGATTAATTTAGTTAATTTTTTCAATTTATCATAAATTATGGTTGCAACTGAAACAAAGCAGCAGCCCAAAGTGCTCGAGGCCGTTATCATAAGGTTCGTGGGTGATTCGGGAGATGGCATGCAGTTAACAGGAACACAATTTTCTGATACTTCGGCTATGTTTGGAAATGATATTGCAACATTTCCAAATTATCCTGCTGAAATCAGGGCTCCACAAGGTAGTTTATATGGAGTATCCGGTTTTCAGATCCATATTGGCAGTGTTGAAATAAGCACTCCCGGAGATGAAGTAGATCTGTTGGTTGCCATGAATCCCGCAGGATTGAAAACCAACTTGCATGCCGTAAAACCTGGACATACCATCATAGTAGATACGGATGCTTTTACTAAAAAGAACCTGGAAAAAGCCGAATATGAATCAAATCCACTGGAAAACGGAAGCCTTGAAAATTATCGGATTATCGAAGTAGCGATGACCTCACTAACCAAAGAGGCGTTAAAAGATGTTCGGGGACTGGACAGTAAAAGTATAATACGAAGTAAAAATATGTTCGCCTTAGGCATGGTTTATTGGATGTACAATCGCTCTACCGATCATACCATCGATTTTTTTAAAAATAAATTTAAATCCAAGCCTCTTATTGTTGAAGCCAATACTAAGGTATTGAACACAGGTTTTTATTTTGCCGAAACTTTAGAACTAATACCAAATGCTTATACCATTGCTCCGGCCAAAATGGCACCCGGAACCTATAGAATTATCATGGGCAATACAGCCACTGCCTGGGGATTTTTAGCGGCTGCTGAAAAAACCGGATTGGAATTATACATAGGTTCATACCCTATTACTCCTGCATCAGATATTTTCGATGAATTGGTAAAACATATGCATTTTGGTGTAAAGACTCTTCAAGCTGAGGATGAAATTGGTGCCATTACATCGGCTATCGGAGCTTCATTTGCTGGTAATTTGGCTATTACTATGACCTCTGGTCCCGGTTTAGCTTTAAAAGGTGAAGCATTAGGTTTGGCCATGATCATTGAAATGCCGTTAGTAATTGTAAATGTACAACGCGGTGGGCCATCAACGGGTTTACCTACTAAAACTGAACAATCAGATCTGTTACAGGCATTATACGGTAGAAATGGTGAAAGCCCTGTAATTGTTATAGCTGCAAGTACTCCTGCAAATTGTTTTGATTTTTCGTATGAAGCAGCAAAACTTACTATAGAGCATATGACTCCTGTAATATTATTATCAGATGGATACATTGCAAATGGTTCGGCACCCTGGAAAATAAAAACTGTTGCAGATATGCCGGAAATAAAGACTAACTTCCTTAAAAAGGCTGATGAGAATTGGCATCCTTATGATAGGGATGAACATACACTTGCCCGTAAATGGACTATACCGGGAACAGAAGGATTAGAGCATAGAGTTGGTGGATTAGAAAAAGATCGTGTAAGTGGTAATGTGTCATATATACCGGAAAATCACGAGTATATGACCAAGATCAGAGCCGAAAAAATTAAAAGGGTTCAAAATTATATTCCAGATCAAACCACTGAATTCGCAGATTCAGGAGACTTATTAGTAATTGGCTGGGGAGGTACTTATGGATCCTTATACACTGCGATAAAGGAATTAAATGAAGAAGGCTATACAAATATAGGATTAGCACATTTTAATTATATCAATCCTTTGCCAAAGAATACCGCAGATGTTTTAAAAAGATTTAAAAAAATTATTGTATGCGAATTGAATACTGGACAGTTCGCCAGTGTTTTGAATATAAACTTTAACGGATTTGAATTTTTACAACATAATAAGGTACAAGGATTACCATTTGGTAACAAAGAACTAATTCAGAAATTTAAACGATTACTAAAGTAATTATGAAAACAACAACTGTAAAAGAATATACCTATAAAGATTTTGCCAGTGATCAGGAAATTAGATGGTGTCCGGGTTGTGATGACTTCGTTATTTTACGAGCCATGCAAAAAGCACTTCCGGAAATGGGAGTTAAAAAAGAAGACGTAGTATTTATTTCGGGTATTGGATGCTCTTCACGTTTTCCTTATTATATGGACACTTATGGGTTGCATGGTATTCATGGTAGAGCACCGGCCATAGCAACAGGTGTCAAATTAGCAAATCCTAATTTAAGTGTATGGGTAATAACCGGTGATGGTGATTCTTTGGCTATAGGCGGAAATCACTTTATCCATGTGTTGCGAAGAAATATTGATCTAAACATTATTTTATTTAACAATGAAATTTATGGCTTGACAAAAGGCCAATTCTCACCAACTTCCTTGGTAGGTCAAAAAACAAAATCTTCTCCTTACGGAAATACACAACCTCCTTTTTCAGTGGGGGAATTAGCTATTGGAGCCCAGGCACGATTTTTTGGAAGAATAGGAGGTAACACACCTAAAGAGATGACGCAGATATTTATTGAATCTGAAAAGTTTAAGGGCACTTCTTTAATCGAAGTATTACAAAATTGTCCGATATTTAATGATGGTTGTTTTACCGAATATACGGACAAAGCCGTGCGAGAGGATAAACAATTATTTGTTGAACATGGAAAACCGATGATTTTCGGAAAGGAACGGGAAAAAGGGCTTGTATTGAACAAGTTAAAATTAGAAGTTGTTACTATTGGTGAAAATGGAATCACTCAGGAAGATCTTTTAGTTCATAATGCTAAAGAACAAGACCCAACCTTGCATCAAATGCTCGTTAGATTAAGAGATCCTTTAATAACAGGGATTATAAGAAGTTTTGATGATGTTACATTGGAAGAAAGAAACGCTGAGCAAACCGAAGAGGTGAAATCAATGTCTAATTTTGTAAAAACAGATGATCTGTTTTTCTCTGGTGATATTTATATAGTTGAATGACAATCCTGAAGGATCGGGACAAAAACCAAATGACTATAGCCAAATTATAAGTATTACAGGTATAAAGAAGATAGTATTGAATTAGAGATTAGAGTTATTGTAAAAAATATAATGAATTAAAAAACTTAAAAGAATGGGTTCTGAAGCTATCATAGTGTTTTTAATTGCCGGAATAACAATGGTTGCAGGATCAAACTTTCTTTCGAGTTTAATTTCACATAAATCAGACAATCCACAAAAACGTCAACCCTACGAAAGCGGAATGGTGACCATAGGTCCAACCCGGGTTCAATTTAAGGTGGGCGATTCTTTTCTTGATCTTTGATGTGGAAGCAGCATTTTTATTTCCATGGGCTGTAGTTTTCCAAAAAATTGGAGCTGTTGCTTTTTCCCACCCTTTCAGTAACGCGCATTGTCCGGTGTTTCATTTCACCACTTGATTAGTGATATCTCCATCGATAATTTTCAATCCTAAAATTTGGGGCCTTTTAAAAATATATAGATTGAATTTACTTAAATGCGTTAAACCCTGTCACATCCAATCCGGTGATCAATAAGTGGATATCATGAGTGCCTTCATAGGTGAGCACACTTTCCAGGTTCATCATATGGCGCATGATGGGATACTCTCCGGTAATACCCATGCCACCCAGCATTTGACGTGCTTCACGGGCTATTTTTATCGCCATTTCTACGTTGTTGCGTTTTGCCATGGAGATTTGTGCCGAAGTAGCGCGATCTTCATTTTTCAATTGTCCCAGTCGCAAAGCCAATAATTGCGCTTTGGTGATCTCTGTGATCATTTCGGCCAATTTCTTTTGCTGAAGTTGAAACGCACCGATAGGTTTTCCAAACTGTATGCGCTCTTTTGAATAACGTAAAGCGGTGTCGTAACAGTCCATCGCGGCTCCAATAGCTCCCCAGGCGATCCCGTAACGAGCAGAATCCAGACAACCCAAAGGTGCACTTAACCCCGATTTGTTTGGCAATAAGTTCTCTTTCGGCACTTTTACATCCTGAAATATCAACTCACCCGTGGCACTGGCTCGCAAAGACCATTTGTTATGTGTTTCCGGCGTACTAAAGCCTTCCATACCTCTTTCTACTATCAATCCGTGAATACGCCTTTTTTCATCTTTTGCCCATACAATAGCGATATCGCAGAAAGGAGAGTTTGAGATCCAAAGCTTAGCCCCATTTAACAAATAATGATCTCCCATATCTTTAAAATGAGTCACCATTCCGGCCGGGTCGCTACCGTGGTCCGGTTCTGTTAAACCAAAGGAACCGATCCACTCACCGGTAGCGAGTTTTGGCAGGTATTTTTTGCGTTGGTCTTCATCTCCATATTTCCAGATAGGATACATTACCAAAGAAGTCTGTACTGAGGCAGTTGAACGCACCCCGCTATCGCCACGCTCAATTTCCTGCATGATGAGTCCATAGGAGATCTGATCCAAACCTGCCCCTCCATATTCCACGGGGATATAAGAGCCAAAAGCACCAATCTCGGCTAATCCCGGAATGATAGATTTTGGAAATTCTGCTTTTTGAGCAGCCTCTTCAATAATAGGAGATACCTCTCGTTTTACCCAGGCTCGGGCTGCATCACGTATTAGTTTGTGTTCGTCGGTGAGCAGATCGTCTATATTATAGTAATCGGGTGCTTCAAATAAATCGGGTTTCATAGTAGTCAATTTTTGTATTACAAATGTAAAAATCCCAAGTTGAAAGACCTACATTTTCAAGTAAAAATCCTTCACCAGCTGTATATAATCTTCAGTATAGTTGTGTCTGTCTGTCTCAATAGTCAGGGACTCAATCTTTATTTCTTTTTTCAGGCCTTGCTTATCCTCAGGCAGGTAACTGAACTCTAGCAAGCTCCTTTTTTCTTCGGAATTTATACTCCCGCGTACCCTGCAAATTCTTTTTGGGTATAAACCTGTTTCCTGTGATAATTGGATGAATTTGAATTCTTCTTTCTTCGGAAGTATCACTGCAAATGTGCCTCGATCTGAAAGCAAATGCGCTGTGCACACAACTAAGTGCTGAAAAGGGAGGGCGTCATTAAACCGGGCGGTATCCCGTGCTTTTTCTTCTGGTTTGTAATTTTCAGAATAAAAGGGCGGATTGGAAATGATCAGATCATACGTATCGTCTATTTCGGAAGCAAATTCCTGAATGGCAGCATGGTAGCAAAATAAACGTTCACTCCAGGGCGAGGATTCAAAATTATCCATACATTGCTCAAAGGCCTTAACGTCGATCTCAATGGCGTCTATGGTTTCGGCCGAGCCTCGTTGGGCCAATTGCATAGCAATTACACCGGTTCCTGTACCAATATCCAATATTCTATCAGGTTTCCCCATCAATGAGACCCAGGCACCCAGTAATACGCCGTCTGTACCTATCTTCATGGCACAGCGGTCCTGGTGTACGGTAAATTGCTTGAATGTAAAGGGTTTGGACATTAAATGTACAATTCTATCAATCCTTCCGGAGCCTCCAATGAGATAGTCCTGGTACTGCGATCCACATTTTTTATGATATCATCATTTACGGGGATTAACACTTCTTTTCCATTGTGATCAATTACAAAGAGATGTTGGGCTGTTGCGTCATTTACCCCTGTAATGGTCCCTAAAGGGCCAAAATTGATATCTACGGCCTTAAAACCGACGATCTCGTGGTAGTAGAACTTGTTTCCGCTTAATATTGGAAGTAAATCGAGAGGCAGGTACAATTCTGTTCCCAACAGGGCATTGGCCTCGGTTTCTGTGGTTATTTCTTCAAATTTTATCCGCAGAAGTGCCGATTTATGAAGAGAAAGGGATTCGATAAAAAATGGAATCAAATTTTTGTGTTTTTCAACAAAAACCGATTCCATTTCCAAAAATTGTTCAGGTTGGTCTGTATCTAGTTTAACCAGCAACTCCCCCTTGAAACTGTATTTTTTAACGATTTTGCCAACGAAGAAACAATCCTTCTTTTGCATTACCTTAAGAGTTTATTCCTTTTCTTCAGCCTCGTCCTCTTTGGACTCTTCAGTTACAGGAACTTTTTCATCTTTCGTTTCAGCAGCCTTTTCTTTAGCTGCGTCCTCCGTGGTCTCTTCGGTTACTGGAGCTTCATCTGTTTTAGCTTCAGCCGCCTCTTCTTTAACCGCGTCCTTTTTGGACTCTTCTGAGGCAGGAACTTCTTCAGTTTTCGCTTCAGGAGCCTTTTCTTCAGCCTTGTCCTCCGTGGTCTCTTCAGTTACTGGAGCTTCATCTGTTTTAGCTTCAGGCGCCTTTTCTTTAACCGCCTCCTTTTTGGAGCCTTCAGCAGCAGGAACTTCTTCGGTTTTCGCTTCAGGATCCTTTTCTTTAGCTGCATCCTCCGTGGTCTCTTCAGTTACTGGAGCTTTATCTGTTTTTGCTTCAGGCGCCTCTTCTTTAACCGCGTCCTTTTCAGACCCTTCAGCAGCAGGAACTTCTTCGGTTTTCGCTTCAGGAGCCTTTTCTTTAGCTGTGTCCTCCGTGGTCTCTTCGGTTACTGGAGCTTCATCTGTTTTCGCTTCAGGCGCCTCTTCTTTAACCGCGTCCTTTTCAGACTCTTCTGCTACTACTTCAGTAGTTTCTTCAGTTGATGCTTCGTCTGCTGTTATTTCAGTAGATTCTTTAGCCGGAGTTTCCTCTGTTTTTGCTTCGGTAGTTTCGTCTTCGGTAGATTCTCCTTCTTTGGCCTCTTCAGCTGCCGCTGCAGGAGCTTCTTCTGTTGCTGCATCCGCAGTTTCCTCAGTCGGTGCTTCTTCAGCCACTTCTTCCACTACTGCTGCGGCTCGAGCTTCGTTTACTTCTTTTTCAGTAGCAAGCGCTTCGGCTTCAGCTTTTGCTTTTGCATCGGCAAGTTTACCGCGTTTAGCTACTACTGCTTTTTCTTTTTCAGCGATCCAGGAATTGAATTTTTCTTCAGCTTGTTCTTCGGTTAAGGCGCCTTTGCGTACACCTTCTGCCAAATGCTTCTTCATCATTACTCCTTTGTAAGAAAGGATTGCCCTTGCTGTGTCAGTGGGTTGCGCTCCCTTTTGAAGCCATTGAAGTGCACCGTCAAGATTCAAATTTATCTCCGCCGGGTTAACATTGGGATTATAGGTCCCTAATTTTTCAAGATATTTACCATCTCTTTTTGAACGACCGTCGGCCGCTACGATCCAATAAAAAGGTTTTCCTTTTTTACCGTGTCTTTGTAATCTGATTTTTACAGGCATATTAATTAATTTTAGAGGTTCACGACCCCTGTTATAATTATTTTTTAAGTGTGCAAAGGTATCATAAATAAGCGTTAATATGAGGTAGATCAAACTTTTATTTTATATTTGTTGCAACCTATTATACCCAAATCTATTATGAAACGAATATTTTTACTACTGTTCGCAGCGATACTTGCGTTTTCCAGCTGTGAGAACCTGGAGGACAACAGCCCTGCTCTACAAGGCGTAATTGATAGTACTTTCTATCGCGCCAATGATGTACGTGGGCAACAGAACGATGATGGTTCCTTCACACTGCAAGGGATCAATCAAGATCAACAACTTACATTAATTATTAATAGTGCTCAATTAGGTACTTATCAATTGGGAGAAGGACAATCTAATTTTGCTAGTTTTAAGGATGCCGACGGAAATGTTTATTCTACTTCTCCTAATGGAGAAGGAGAGATTATTTTGACTGACAGATGCCTCTCTTGTGGTTGGTTAACTGGGACTTTCCGATTTTCAGGAATTCGTCTAGGAATAGACACAATTGCTGTTCATAAAGGCTTTTTTTATCAAGTTTCTTTTCTTGAAGGAGGTTTAATTGGTGATGGTGGCGTTGTAAATTCAGGAGGCCTTGTGGCTGAAATCGATCAAATTCTATTTCACGCGACCACAGTATTTGCAGAGGAAGTGAATAACTCTATTCAAATTACAGGAACCACAAATTCTGAAAGTATTTTTATTCAAGTGCCTAATGATGTTGGCACGGGGGCCTATGAGCTCCCTGCGACTGGCACGATTGCAAATTATACAATACAAGATATAACCGAGGAAGCTCTGTCAGGTCAGATATTTGTTACCTTTTTCGACCCTATTGAAAGAAGAATTATGATTGGTTTTAGATTCCGAACAGAGAATCATAATATTGTCAATGGAGGAATAAACGTTCACTATTAATTCGGTTACTCATGAGATTAAATTGATTCTAAATCATATTAAGTTTTGTTTATAAAATGAAGAAACTCTTTATAACTTTACTTTAAAATAAGATTCTAATAT